>OLNR01001607.1_pt1 | contig 12817 bp, 9 predicted proteins | sample 1672231 | NCBI WGS metagenome assembly OLNR01 (sample SAMEA3136662, study PRJEB25190) | human gut metagenome
ATTTGGAAAGCCGGGTGGCCGAGATCACCGCCGCCAGCACCGAAGCTGCCGCCGCATTGAAAGCAGCAGAGCGCCGGCTTGCAGAAATGGCCGTGCTGATAAAGGATGTCACCACCTGTAAAGAGCTACGTCCACTGGTGCAGGAGTACCAGCGGGCCGCTGACAAAAAGCAGTTCCGGCGCAGGCACGAAGGCACCCTGATTCTCTATGAGGCCGCAGCCAAGGCCCTGAAAGAGCAGGGTTTTCAAAAGCTACCCGACTTTTACGCGCTGAAAACCGAGTATAAGCTATTGGCCGAGCAGAAAAAGCAACTGCAACAGCAGTACGCCGAAGTCAAACGCCAGATGCAGGAGTATGGCATCATAAAGCAGAATGTGGACGGCATTCTGCGGACAGCACCGGGAAAGGAGCAGATGCAGGAACGGTAAATCTGCACAAAATATTGTTCGGATTTTTGAATCCCAAACGCTTAGACCGGGTGGCGTTTCCGCCAGAAATCATGTAAAATAGACTTAGACAACGAAAGCGAGGAACCCTCTATGGCAGAAGTGAACGATAACGGCTCTATCCAGCTTTTTGAAGATCAGAAAATCCGTACTGCATGGGATGCAGAAAAGGAAGAATGGTATTTTGCCATCGTTGATGTGATTGCTGTTCTGACTGACAGCGCAGACCCACAGAACTATTGGCGCGTTCTAAAAAAGCGTCTTAAAGACGAAGGAAATGAAACCATTACAAATTGTAATGGTTTGAAAATGACCGCTCCTGACGGCAAAAAGCGCAAAACGGATGTCGCTAACACTGAACAGCTCCTGCGCATCATCCAGTCAATCCCATCTCCGAAAGCTGAACCGTTCAAGGCATGGCTGGCAATGGTAGGCAAAGAACGCATCGAGGAAACAATCGACCCGGAGCAGGCCATTGACCGTGCGCTTGATACCTATTTGAAGAAAGGCTACTCCGAAGAATGGATTCACCAGCGGCTTTTGGCAATCCGTATCCGAAACGAACTGACAGACGAATGGAAGAAGCGCGGAGTGCAAAAGGGCAAGGAGTACGCCATCCTGACCGATGAAATCTCCCGCGCATGGTCCGGCATGACCACGGGGCAGTACAAGCGGCTGAAAGGTCTGACAAAAGAAAATCTCCGGGACAACATGACCGATTTGGAACTTGTGCTGACCATGCTGGCCGAAGCCTCCACCACGGATATTTCCAAAACTGCAAAGCCACAGACCTTTGAAGAAAACAAGCAGGTTGCCAAACGTGGCGGCAAGGTGGCCGGCATTGCGCGGCAGGCTCTTGAAGCGGAAACCGGCAAGCCTGTTATCACAGAAAAGAATGCGTTTGACTTCCAGCAGCTTGTGACCGACATTGTAGAAGATGCCGCCGAACTGCCGGAAAATCCCACCGAGAAAAAAGATAAAGACTGATACATGAAAAATAGCCGGACACAGCAGCCACAAGGCCACCGTGTCCGGCTATTTCCGTGTTGGCAACGACACATCACTTTTGCTGAAAATAATGTGTCATTGTCAAGTCTGTGGTATCACTCACCCACAAAATCAAACTTCTGTCCGTCAAAGTCAGCGTCAGTCATACGCTCCAACTTTGCAATGGTACCGTTTGCCAGCCGCCGCATTTCCGTGTTCATACCCGGTAGAGCGGCCAGCATCCGCGCCATCGTCCGGCGGCGGTCAGAGGTGTGGTACATACAGATCAAATTTTCTTCTTCAACGCTGAAATTCATGGTCAGACCTCCATTTCGTATTGTTTGCTGCGGGCCGCTGCCTTTTTCGGGCTGACGGCCTGTTTGGTTTCGGAAAGCTGCTTGCGGACGGAAGCACGGGGCTTGCGGATGCCCCTGTCCCGGTTCTCCTTTTTGTCAACCAGTGCGTAGATGCCGAAACGGTCTTTTACGCTGGACAGATGTAAAGATTTATACGGCAGCATGGCAAGCAGCTGGTCCGTGTCCCGGCTGGATGCCAGCTTGGTGAAGTAGGGCGATACCTCTACCATGAAATGATTCTTGTCCGGGCTGTTGGGAGCAGCCAGACGCTTCATATCGGCTACGATACGCTGCGCCTCGGCCTCGATCAGCCCAGTGTGCAGTGCCGCAAGATGTTCTTTGAAATCACCGGGCCGTGCCGGTTCTCGACTGCGCTGCTCTTGCCGGATGGCCGTTTGCAGAAGTTCCGGGTCACGGGGCTGCATTTCATACCGCACGAACTCTCCGAAATATTTGTCCGGGCGACTGTCGAAATGCTCTTTGGGGCCAATCTCCCGCATCCCGCTTTCGTAGATCAGGCGATTGGCACCCACGGGCAGAGCGGCATCCCGGATATGCTGGAAGTGCTGCTGATAGTCCAGTTCATACAGATGGCCTTGCACGGTTCCGTTGGCCGCACCGGTCAACTCCACCGCATAGGCAAGAATCCTGTCATGGGTCTGTTCGCCGCAGAACTTCCATGTGTTGTAGGCTTGGGTATCTTTGAGCAACGCATCCCGTTCCCGGAAGCAGAATGTTCCAGAGGGCCGGGACAGCCACAACAGCAGCTTATCTTCCGGCTGGTCGCTGCGGGCGGCCTCCCGCAGCATCTTGATGTCATAGGCAAAATCGCTCTGATAGTATGCGGTGTTCTGGTGCATAATGGCTTCCAGCGCAGCGATCACATCCATATTTTCAAATTTTTGCACGGCTTATACCTCCAATTCCTTTGTCTTTTCCCGTGGCTGCGTTTGCTTGCTCTGCTCCTTTTTTGCGGCATCCAGCTGTGCCCGGATGGACGGCTTTTTCGGTTTTGCGGCGCGGGACTTCTTGGTTTTCGGTGCCTTTTCCTCGGCCTTGACTGCGGCGGCAAGGTCCGTCAGAGAAATTTGTTCCCCGGCTTTTGCTTTTGCCTCCAATTCGCCCAGAGAGGGCGCATTGTTCAACACACCATCAATCATATTTTCGTTTTGTTCGGTGGAAAGTTCTGCGGTGCGCAGCGGATTTTCCCGCAAAAATTCCGGCACCTGCTGGAAGCCCACACTGTCGCAGTAGTGGGCGGTATCCTGCCCATTCTGGTGCAGCACCACCACATCCGAAACAGACAGTGAGTGTCCCTTGAAATCTGCCGGATAGTCCACATTGAATGTGCGGTAGATGTCCTCCAACGTGGTGCCAGCAGTCAGCGGCGCGGCGTATACTTCCGTATAGTTGGCCTTGTCCACGGTCAAACCGGCAGTCTGCAGGCGGTCGTAGGGCTCAAAATGATAATCACGGGTGGAATCCTCATTGCGCAGCTGGTAGATGGAAAAGCTGTCCTGCTGCGGTGCTTCAAAGCCTGCCGCTGCGTATTCCTCTACGGTCATTCCGGCTGCAGCCGCTTCCTGCGCGATCTCGGCCTGCACCTGTGCCTTGTAATTCTGCAAGCTCTGGTCAAAGTCAGCCAGCTTGGGCGGTTCCGGCAAGTTGTACTGGCCTTGGTTGAGCAGTGGGCGGCAGTCCTGCACATAGGTCACAACAGCGTTGTAATAGGCAGCCTGTTCCGGCGAAATGTTCTGTCCCTCCCGCAAAGCGGCGGTGGCTGCCTGCTCCATGGCCGAAAGATTGCAATGTTGTTTGAGGTACGGGATAAACTCGGTCAGCACCATTTCCCGCTCTGCCTTGTCTTGTTCCCACGCTTCCGGGCCTTTGTTGTGTAGAACAAAATTTTTCCAGTTCTCGTCCTTGGCGTAGTATTCGTGGTAGTTCTGGATATGCTGAACCAAAGAACCCTCTCCGTCACCAAAATCCTGCCGTCCCTCGTAGTTGTCGGGCTGGCCGTTCAGGGTAAAATCAATACGGAATGCGGTCTTGTCGTACCAGCCGCCCGTGTAGCCGTCCTTTTCCCTGTCCGTGTGCTGGGCGGTGTCCAGTTCTTCAAAGACGAGGTTTGCCACAGACAGCGGCATGATTTCGCCGTCCTGCAGCTTGTCGCTTTCACTCCACAAAATCGTAACCGTGGGCTCTGCGGTGGGGTCTGGAATTTTAATGGGTGCGGGAATTTCGTTGGCCTTTTCGGCGGCCTCTTGGAATGCCGCTAGCTTATCGCCCAACAGGACTTCTGACACCGCGGCTGTCTGCCCCAGCAGATTAAGTGCTTCCTGCCCGGCATCCGGCAGGGTCAGACCGGGCGCGTCCAGCTGCCCACCGTCCAGAGCCGTGTGGTCCGGGCCATACAGGGTGTAGTCATAGCCAGAATCACAGGTCTGGATGAACAGGGTACTGCCGTTATCCAATACAAATGCGGCCTCCTGTGCAGCGGAAAGGTCTGCTTCCCGCTGCTGGCGCAGTTCTGCCAGATGTTCGCCTAGCGCAGAGATCAGTTCATGGGCTGCGCTGCGGATAATTTCCAGAGAGGCTTTCAGTTCGGCCAGTTCCCGGCCGGAACTCCACCCAGCTACATAGCCAAAGGAATACTCGGACGTGTCCAGCCCGTAATGCTGGCAGACGGCATAGGCCACGCTTTCGGCCTGCACCTCGCGGGTGCGGCTGTCCGGGCGGTTGGCCTGTTCCGGGTCGTCTGGGTCGATGGCGTGAAGTTTGGCGTGGGCAATTTCATGGATAGCCGTCTTGATGGTCTGTAACTGGCTCATGCCCTCTTGGATGGCAATGCGGTTGTCAAGCAGGTGGAAATAACCGTGCGCCCCGCCCTCGATGTCCTCAAACCCGATGGGCACCGGGGAAGCTTGCTCCAACGCTTTGAAAAAATCTTGATAGTCCTGCACGCTGCCGGACAGTTCATTCACTGCGATAGATGGCAGCGGTTCGCCCTCGGTCTGGCTGACATCGAACACGGAAACCACCTTAAAGGCCGGAATCTGCACCGTTTTTTCTTCCGTCAGCGGCTTGCCGTCCTTGTCCAGAATCGGCTTGCCCTGTTCGTCCAGCTTTTCCATCTTCTGCTTGACCTTGTACGGCGCAGGAGCAAGGATTTTGATGCCTTTTTCGCCTTTCTTTACGGTGCGGTGGAACGTGTCTTTCCACTTGTTGAAGCCCGCCACCAGTTGGCCGCCCTGCATGGCGATCAGCAAGGTGTTGTTGAAGCTGTAATTGTGGAATTTCGCCATCGTGGTGAGGTAGGCTTTGTAGCTGTCGCTATCGAACAACTGCTGAATCCCTGTTTCCAGCCGGTCCGTGATTTCTTTCATCCGTTCCGCGCTGTCTTTGCCGTTCAGGATAATGGGAATAACTTTCTGCGGTTCCGTTTCAGGCTGAACAGGCGGCGGGATGTTGGCCGCATCCCGCAGAACTTCCGGCGCGGGAAAGGACAGCACCCGGTATTCCTCCGGCACGGGCTGGCCCTCGTGGACTTTCTGCCACTCGTCCCCGCTTTTGACAAGGTAGCCGTACTGGGTGAACGCACCCTGTTCCTGCTGAGCCACATACCGGCCAAACTGTGCCGTGTCGATGCCGCCTTTCCATTCTTCCGGCATATCCACCATGCCGGAGCGATTCAGGTAGTAATCTCCTAGCTGGGCAGGCCCGTGCACATCCGGCAGATGCACATAGTAGTCCACGTTTTCGGGAAAGTCGGTGATTCTCCCGATGCTGAAAAGCTCACTCTGCAGGGCTTGCAAGGCGGCGTTCAGTTCTGCGCGTTCCCCGGTAGAGAGTGTTTCCAGTCGTGATGCCAGAAAGTTTAGTTCATCCACATTGGATGCCAGCACCATGTTGTAGGGGATGGCAAAACGCTTTTCTTCCTCGGCAAAATAGCCGGAAATGAAAAGGCCCTGCGGGTTATCGGACGAAATGTCGATTTGCCGCAGAGCCGCTTGTACCTGTTCGGTTGTGGTGGGAAGGTCCAGCCAGACACCATCCCTGCTTTGCTGCCGATTTTGCAGCTGGATGGAAAATAATTCGCTCATTTGGTCACACTCCTTTTTGCTATCCTACGGATAGAGAGAGCCGGTTATGGCAAAATGAATGCTTCACCTTACCATAACCGGCCCTCGTATTTTTGCCTTACTCTTTACGCTCTACCCGGTAATTGACGTACTTGCCTCCCGTATCTGCTAGAAGCACCGTTGCATCATAGGTTTTGCCTGTCTTTTCGGAATAGAGACCCTTGACCTTTGCCTTGCCGTTTTTGAGTAGAGCAGCGGCGATCTTCGGGGTGAACGCCTTTTTTCGCTGCTCAAAGAAGCGGTCATTCTTCCACATTACGAACTGACAGCTACGATTCCCGCAGTAGAAGTTTTTCTTGCCCTCATAGACGTTTTCACTGCACCGGGGACACTTGCCGATGATAACCCGTTCCGACTGGAACAGGTTTTGCTTGTCCGCGCTGATGCAGGAGTAGGTCTTGACCAGCTGACGCACCTGCGCTTCAATTTCGGCCATGAACTCGTCCGGGTCTGCATTGCCCTTGGCAATCTCGGTCAGACGGTTTTCCCATTCAGCGGTCAGGGCGGGAGAGGTCAGGCTTTCCGGCAGAACCACCGCCAGATTGATGCCGTCCTTGGTGGGGACAAGCTGTTTGCCCTTGCGCTGCACAAAGCCCATTTGCACCAGCTTTTCCAGAATCGCGGCACGGGTGGCGGGAGTACCCAGTCCCTTGCGCTCTGCTTCCTCTGGCATATCCTCGGCCCCGGCCCGCTCCATTGCTGACAGGAGCGTATCTTCGGTGTAGGCTTTCGGCGGGGATGTGAAGTGTTCCGATACGGTAGAAGTTACGCGGAAACTCTGCCCCTCGGCCATTTCTGGCAGGGTGTTCAGGGTTTCCGTTTCTTCTTCGCCGTCTGCTTTCAGGGTGGAGCGGAACCGCTGGTCGATCTCTTTCCAACCGGGAACAAGCACCGTCTTTCCCTTGGCGGTGAACTCGTTCCCGGCGCAGGAGAACACGGCGGTCACTGTTTCGTACTCGTGGGGTGCGGCCACCGCACAGAGCAGTTTGGAGCAGACAAGGTTCATCAGCTTGCATTCACTTTCGGCAAGACCAGCGAAGCCCTGTTTTACAAATTCAGCAGTGGGAATGATGGCGTGGTGGTCCGATACCTTTTTGCTGTTCAGCACCCGGCCCACATCCGGGGTAAGTGCAAGCCCTTGGGCAATGGGCAGCAGCCTCAGCAGGTCAGACACAAGATGTTGTGCTGTCTGGCCCATATCCTCGGTCAGATATTGGCTGTCCGTGCGGGGATAGGTCAGCAGTTTCTTTTCGTAAAGCTGCTGGGCGTAATCAAGGGTCTGTTTTGCCGTGAAACCGAACAGGCGGTTTGCCTCCCGCTGCAAGGTGGTCAGGTCATAGAGCTTGGGCGGCTGTTCTGTCTTTTTCTCCCGTTTGACAGAAGTACAAACGGTAGTTGTGCCTGTGCATTTTTCTTTGAGAGAATTTGCGGTTTCTGCATCCGCAATGCGCCCACTGTCTGCTTTCAGGCTGCCGGACTGGATGCCGACCGTATAATACTTTTCTTTCTGGAAGCGCAGGATTTTTGCATCCCGGTCCACCAGCATTTTCAGTGTCGGGGTCTGCACCCGGCCCACGGTTAGGGTTTTATGGTACAGCACCGAAAACAGCCGTGTTGCATTGATGCCCACCAGCCAATCCGCCTTTGCGCGGCAGAGGGCCGACTGGTATAGCGCATCGTAGTCCGAATCCGGGCGCAGGTTTGCGAAGCCCTCCCGGATAGCAGCATCCTCCATGCTGGAAATCCAGAACCGCTTCACAGGTTTCGTGCAGCCGGCCATTTGGTAGACGAAGCGGAAAATCAGTTCTCCCTCCCGGCCTGCGTCGGTTGCGGCGGTCACACTGTCCACATCCGGGCGGTTGAGCAGGGCACGCAGAACTTCAAACTGCTGTTTCTTTTCGTCCGGGACAATGAACTGCCACGGCTGGGGCAGGATGGGCAAATCTTCATACTTCCACTTGCAGTATTTTTCATCGTACTGGTCCGCCTCGGCAAAGGACACTAGATGCCCGATGCACCAGCTGACCAAATAACCACCGCCCTGCCAATAGCCGTTTTGCTTTTCATCGGCCCCGATCACGGCGGCAATGCTGCGGGCAACACTGGGCTTTTCGGCGATCACCAGCTGAAAGCTCATGTTTCGTCCTCCTGTCCGTCCTCCGAATGAATTTCGATTTCAGCCGGTTCCTCGTCTGCATCCTCGTCCTCGCCAAAATCGTACTCGTCCAGATCATCGTGCCCGGTGGTATCGGCCTTGGGCTTGCGGAACTTGAAATGATAGAGGGCCGCGCCGCCGCCCGCCAGAGCCAGCACCAGCAGGATTATCAGACTGCCCATGTTGGACTTGGACTTTTCCTGCGGCGTTTCGGTGTCGGTTTTCACCGCTTCCGGGGCCGTGCAGTTGCGCAGGCTCTTTTCACACAAGGGGCAGTTTTCGTTCACGTTTCCTGCCTCACATTTCACCGTGCAGGTGCAGACCTCGGTGGTCTGCGGTTCTTCATCCAGCAGGGCCAGCAAGTCGGCATCGTCCACTTGGTTCAGGAAGTGAACGGACGTTTCCTTGTCCTCGTTGGCACGGTCAATGAGAATGTAATAATAATTCCCGGCCTTGGTGGTCACTGTGATAAGCTGCTTGTCGCCGTAAAAGTCATCCACCAGTGTTGCATTGCCCTTGGGCGTGATGGGCACACCCTCCGGCTCCATGCCGCCCGTAGTGGGTTCTTCTTCGATAATCTCCGGCAGAGGTTCCGGGGCAGGGTCAGTACCGCTTGCGAAAGCGGGCATGGAAAAGGAGCAGAGGCAGAGCAGGATAGCCAGCAGTCCGGCAGCGAAACGGTTCCAGTTGTCAGGTTTCATCGGCGGCATCCTCCTGTTTGTGGTACGGGGTGACGGTAGGAGCGGCGTTCAGCGCACCGCTGCGCAGGAAGGCCGCAAACTCGTCCGGCTTCATATTCATGCTGCGCACCAACTGAATGATCTGCAAATTTTCCTGTTCGGTCTTTTCAGCTTCCAGTTCTTTCAACTGCTGCTGGTATTCGCTGATTTTTTCTTTGAGCCGTTCAATGTCGCGCTCAATGCGGGAAAGTCTTTTTGCCATACAAAATCCTTTCTGGCGTCACGGTAAACGCCCATAGCTGTAAAAATGTTCTTGCCAATATTTTGAGTTGAGGTTTGTGTAAGAGATAGGGTCGCCGCAGTGCAGCATGATGGAATTGCCTACATAGATACCGCAATGGCTCACGCCGGGGGTATCGTAGGTTCCCTTGAAAAATACAAGGTCGCCCGGTTTGACCTGCGCCGTCGAAACAGGAGTACAGAGGTTGTAAAGGCCCTGTGCGGTCTGGCGGCCCACGTTCCAGCCGGAGTGATTCAACACCCACGAAATGTAGCCGCTGCAATCAAAGCTGGTGCTGGGCGAACTGCCGCCCCACACATACGGGTAGCCGATGTACTTTGTAGCTTCCTCCATCATGGCGGCGAACCTATCATCTTTGAGGGCTTCCGGGGGAATATCGTAGTAGGTGGGCTGCTTGATGGTAGACGCATTGGGGTACTGCGTGTGCCCGAACAAATCCGGCCGGTTGCCCAGCGTGCGCATATAGAGCGAATAAGCACTGAGTTGTTCTTCGGTCAGCACTTCCACGGGCAAATGGGACAAATCCTTGTTTTTCAGCTTGACCGTGCAGATGTAGTATTCATACGGTTCTTGGTAGGTGATAACTTGCGGCACACCATACGGGCCAATAATGACCATCATTTTTGTACGGTAGCGTATCTGCATGGTCACGGTCTCGGTCAGGATGTATTGCTTTTCAAAGAGCATTTCAAGTTCGCCCTGCACCTCGGCCAGTGTGAACACGCCGTCATGCAGCGCGGACAAAATCGAGATCAGCACATAGGGGTCATGCTCGATTTCATCCAGATAAAAATGATACTCGTCATAGTTGTGGGTGGCCTCGTAGGTGTCGAGATACCGTTGCAGCTTTTGTTCCAGCTTGGCATAAGCCTTCTCTGCACCCAGCATATCCTTGTCCTTGGAAAAATAAGAAGATGCCGTCACGCCGGTCCCAGCGGTGCCCGCCATCACCGTGCAGGACTGCAAGCCCGTTATCAAGAGCAGAGCCAGCAGACCGAACACCGCCACGATCAGAATGGTTTTCCAGTTCTGGGCAGCAAATTCGGCCACCCGTTCGCCGCCTTCGGCTGCCAGCTTTGTTACCCGGAAACCATTTTCTGCGGTAGTGGCTGCACCCTGTGCGGCGGCTTGTCCGGCCTGCCGTGCAGCTTTGGCGTACTGTTGCTTGATACGCTGTTTCTGCCACATCCGGGAAATGGGATTGCTGGCGGACTGCGCGATCTGCGGATTGTCCCGCAAAGATTTCTGGTAAAAGTATTCTGCATTGGCAGACATGAGCTGACGCTCTGCCTTTTCCACGGCCTTGTAGGGCTTCATCTTGTGGTGCCGGATGCCGCTGCGGATGGCTTTGGCGGTCTGACGCTCCACCAGTTCTTCACCTTTGTGGCCGCCCTCCACGCCCACATTTTCGTGTTCGACCTCGTGGATTTTTCCGTGAGCGAACAGCAATGCTTCCGACAGCGGGCGGCTGGCCGGGTTTGGTTTCAGGCTGGGCGGGCCTTTGTCCTGCTGCTCAAACCGCAAGGTGGATTTTGCCTTGCCGCTGGCAGCATCGTAGACTTTTTCCTTGACCGGGACACGCTTTTTCGGCAGAGCGGTGCGGGCCGCATCCAGCTTGTCGGCCTTTGCTTCCGCCTTGTGGATGTACGGCTGCAACTCCGGGTCTGCCCGTTCGTCCTCGGTCAATTCCAAACGGGCAGCGGAACGGTGCAGACCATCTTCACTTTTGGCGGTGGCCGCTGTTTCTGCTGCCTTTTTCGCTTTCTTTTTATTTTTATGCCCGTCCTTGATGTCCTCGGCCCGTTCCAGAATTTTTTCGGCCTTGCCCTCGGAATCCGTGGAGTAGTCCTGTTCCGCTTCCCGACTGGAAACATTCTCTACAGTGCCGTCCGCCTGATTTTCCACCACCAGACCGTCACGGGTCATGGTCTGGGTGACTTTGGCTTTTGCCTGCAATTCTTTCAAGGTTCTTCACCTCCCATCGGACAGCGGCCCGTTTCAATGTCCGCAATGTATTTGAGAATCGGGAACACCTGCGGCGGCGAAACTGCATTGCCCAGTGTTTTCATCCGCTTGCTGCGGTTCGGCACCTCTTCGGTCAGGCGCGGGATGTCGGCGGGTTCTTCGGCCCAAAGGGAATGTCCGTCCATTTGCGCGGGAAACCCATCAGCCACTCTACCCAGTCCGGGTTGAGGTAGGGCCTTTCCAGCGTGGTGGGGGTCATGCGGTAGACCACATGAGAGAGCCGCGCCGTCCATGCTTTGCCATCCTTGTTCATCTTGCGATAGCTGCCGTTCGCAGAGATTTGGATGTCCAGCCCCTTGCCCACATCCCCGGTGTCGCTGGCAAGAGGTGTTGGCAAAAGAACCGATGATGAATACCCGTTTCCGTTCGTGCCACGCGCCAACGGCAGCAGCAGGTAATACGAAAACCCGAACATCGTAACCTGCCTGCTCCAAGTCAATGAGCGTTTTGTCGAGCCCCATACGGAGGAAGCCAGCAACATTTTCTCCAAGCACCCAACGGGGCTGCAATTCCCGGATAACCCGCAGCATTTCGGGCCACAGGTAGCGTTCATCGTGGAAGCCGCGCTGCCGCCCTGCGGTGGAGAACGGCTGGCACGGGAAGCCGCCTGAAATGAGGGTGACGGTGCGAAGTCCTGTTTTTTCAAAGAAAGCCTCCTTTGTCACGGTGGTGATGTCCTGAAAGCGGGACACCTCCGGCCAGTGGCTTGCCAGCACAGCGGCGGGAAAGGCCGCCCACTCGCATTGGCAGACCGAAGTAAAACCCGCTGCTTCTGCGGCAAGGTCGATGCCGCCTATGCCGGAAAACAAGCTGAAATGCGTTAGGCTCATAGCTCCACCACCTCGCTGAGCCGGGTGGTCATAATTTTGTAAAGCTGGGTGTTATTCGGAATAGGGTTTGAGAACGGCAACACCACATTTTCAAAAATCAGCAGTCCTTCGCCCGGTTCCGAATTGTCGATGTACTTCTGCTGGTCTGCAGAGAGATTTAACCGTTCCGAAAGGATTTTGCGGTCGCCGGATGCCTGATTCAGCAGCGTGATAAAGTCGCTGTTTTCCAGAATGTTTTCGATCTCCGGGGAAGAAAGAAGGTCCTTCACATTCTGGGTGGCGCCCGTGGGCACACCGCCCCATTTGCGGAAGCGTTTCCAGATTTCTGCGGAATAAGCAGCGGTCTGTTCTTCTTTCAAGAGCAAATGGAACTCGTCTGCAAAATACCATGTAGCCCTGCCTTGGCTGCGGTTCTGGGTGACGCGGCCCCATATCTGGTCTTGGATAATGAGCATCCCCAATTTTTTTAACTGCTTGCCTAACTCTTTGATGTCAAAGGACACAAGTCGGTTGTGGATGTCCACATTCGTTTTGTGGTTAAACACGTTCAGCGAGCCGGACACATACAGGTCCAATGCCTGCGCTACCCGGTCCGCTTCCGGCAAGTGTTGGTCGAGCAGGGCTTGGTGCAAATCGGAGAGGATGGGCATATTCTCCGGGCAGGGGCTCGCCAGATAGGGGCGGTAGATGGCTTTCACGGCACGGTCTATCACGGTGCGCTCAATCGCTTCCAGACCTGTTTTACCGCCCATGACCAGCTCACAGAACGACAGCACAAAATCCGATTTCAGGGCAAGCGGACTATCATCCTCGGAGTAGTTGAGGTTGATGTCCAGAGGATTCACATAGTCCTTGCTGGTGGGCGAAAGTTTGATGACCTGCCCATGCAGCCGCT
>OLNR01001614.1_pt1 | contig 12769 bp, 5 predicted proteins | sample 1672231 | NCBI WGS metagenome assembly OLNR01 (sample SAMEA3136662, study PRJEB25190) | human gut metagenome
AGTATGACGTCCACCTTCATCTTTTGTCAGAACGTAAACCTGAGCTGTGAATTTTCTGTGGCATGTTACAGAACCTGGTTTAGCCAGAACCTGTCCACGAACGATTTCTGATCTCTGAACACCACGCAGCAGAGCACCGATGTTATCACCAGCCTGTGCTTCATCCAGCAGTTTACGGAACATTTCGATACCAGTTACAACTGTTTTCTTAACATCTTCTTTAACACCCAGGATTTCAACTTCGTCGTTCAGATGCAGAACACCACGCTCTACTCTACCAGTAGCAACAGTACCACGACCAGTGATTGTGAATACGTCCTCTACAGGCATCAGGAACGGTTTGTCAGTGTCACGCTGAGGATCCGGAATGTAGCTGTCTACAGCATCCATCAGTTCCAGGATTTTGTCTCCCCATTCGCTGTTCGGATCTTCCAGAGCTTTCAGAGCAGATCCCTGGATAATCGGAGTGTCATCTCCCGGGAATTCGTACTCGTTCAGCAGCTCACGGATTTCCATGTCTACCAGTTCCAGAAGTTCTTCATCGTCTACCATATCACATTTGTTCATGAATACAACGATGTAAGGAACACCTACCTGACGAGACAGCAGGATGTGCTCTTTTGTCTGAGCCATAACACCATCGGTAGCAGCTACAACCAGGATAGCACCATCCATCTGAGCAGCACCAGTGATCATGTTTTTAACGTAGTCAGCATGGCCTGGGCAGTCAACGTGTGCGTAGTGACGTTTTTTTGTTTCATACTCAACGTGAGCAGTAGAGATTGTGATTCCACGTTCTCTTTCTTCTGGAGCTTTATCGATATTTTCGAATGCTACAGCTTCACCTGTACCCAGTCTTTCATGCAGAGTTTTTGTAATAGCTGCAGTCAGAGTAGTTTTACCATGGTCAACGTGTCCAATGGTACCAATGTTACAATGTGGTTTGCTTCTTTCAAATTTAGCTTTAGCCATTATTAATTTTCCTCCTTAAAACTTGCGCCTTACGGCAAAATTTTAATTTACTATATTATTAGACCTGCTATCCTTGATTATATTGCAAATCAAGGATATTTGCAAGTCATATTTCCATAATTTCAGCAATTACGGGCGCCTGATAGTAAGGCGTTATTATTTAGCCTTTGAAGACAGAACTTTTTCCTGAACGGACTTCGGAACCGGTTCATATTTTTCAAAGAACATGGAGTAGTTACCACGTCCCTGAGTTCTGGAACGAAGGTCTGTTGCGTAACCGAACATTTCAGCCAGCGGAACATATCCACGGATCATTTTTCCACCACCGATATCTTCCATACCTTCGATACGACCACGACGGGAGTTGATATCACCGATAACATCACCCATGTAATCTTCCGGAGTAGTAACTTCGACTTTCATGATAGGCTCCAGCAGTACAGGAGATGCTTTCTGCATTGCTTCCTTGAATGCCATAGATCCGGCAATGTGGAATGCCATTTCAGAAGAATCGACTTCATGATAAGAACCATCGTATACGTTTGCATGAACACCTACTACCGGGAAGCCACCCAGAATACCGGATTTCATAGCTTCTTCGATACCTTCGCCTACTGCCGGAATGTATTCCTTCGGAATAGCACCACCAACTACAGTAGATTCGAATTTGTAAGTTTCTTCTGCGTTAGCATCCATTGGCTCAAATTTAACTTTACAGTGACCATACTGTCCACGTCCACCGGACTGTTTTGCATATTTATGCTCAACGTCAACCGGTTTTGTGATGGTCTCTTTGTATGCAACCTGAGGAGCACCAACGTTAGCCTCTACCTTGAATTCTCTCAGCAGACGATCAACGATGATATCCAGATGCAGCTCACCCATACCTGCGATGATTGTCTGACCAGTTTCCTGATCGGTATGAGCACGGAAAGTAGGATCTTCCTCTGCCAGTTTTGCCAGAGCTTCACCCAGTTTACCCTGTCCGGCTTTTGTCTTAGGCTCGATAGCCAGCTCGATAACCGGTTCCGGGAATTCCATGGACTCCAGGATTACCGGATGCTGATCATCACAGATGGTATCACCGGTAGTACTGAACTTGAATCCGATCGCTGCTGCGATATCTCCGGAGTAAACTTTGTCCAGCTCCTGACGTTTGTTAGCGTGCATCTGCAGGATACGTCCTACACGTTCTTTTTTATCTTTTGTAGCATTTAATACATAAGAACCGGAGTTCATGGTTCCTGAGTATACACGGAAGTATGCCAGTTTACCAACGAACGGGTCAGTCATGATTTTAAATACCAGTGCGGAGAACGGTTCATCATCAGAAGAATGACGAACTACTTCGTTTCCATCCAGATCAGTTCCGTTGATAGGCGGAATGTCTGTAGGAGCCGGCATGAACTCCAGGATAGCATCCAGAAGTTTCTGAACTCCTTTGTTTTTGTAAGCAGATCCGCAGCAAACCGGAACAGCTGTACACTCGCAGGTACCTTTTCTCAGTGCTGCTTTCATTGCTTCTACAGAAGGTTCTTCACCTTCCAGATATTCCATCATCAGATCATCATCCAACTCGCAGATTTTCTCTACCAGTTCTGTATGATACAGTTCTGCTTCGTCCTGCATATCTTCCGGAATATCTACTACAGAGATATCATCACCCTTATCATCGTTGTAGATGTAAGCTTTCATCTCGAACAGGTCAATGATTCCCTGGAATTCATCTTCTTTACCGATTGGCAGCTGAAGACAAATTGCATTTTTTCCTAATCTTGTTTTAATCTGATCTACAGCGTTGTAGAAGTCTGCACCCAGGATATCCATCTTGTTGATGAATGCCATACGAGGTACATTGTATGTGTCAGCCTGACGCCATACGTTTTCAGACTGTGGTTCTACACCACCTTTTGCACAGAACACACCAACAGCACCGTCCAGTACACGCAGGGAACGCTCTACCTCTACAGTAAAGTCTACGTGACCTGGGGTATCAATGATGTTGATACGATGTTCCAGAGCACCTTTTTTCGGTTTTGTCTGTTCTTCCAGAGTCCAGTGACATGTGGTAGCTGCGGAAGTAATGGTGATACCTCTTTCCTGCTCCTGTTCCATCCAGTCCATGGTAGCAGTACCTTCATGTGTATCTCCGATTTTATAGTTTACACCGGTGTAATATAAGATACGCTCTGTCAGAGTGGTCTTACCAGCATCGATATGCGCCATAATACCAATATTTCTGGTTCTCTCTAATGGATATTCTCTTCCAGCCAATTGGATTTCCTCCTTTAGAATCTGTAATGAGCAAATGCCTTATTAGCTTCTGCCATTTTATGCATGTCTTCTTTCTTCTTAACAGATGCACCGGTGTTGTTCATAGCATCCAGAAGCTCATTTGCCAGTCTGTCTTCCATGGTCTTCTCTCCTCTTTTACGAGAATACAGAGTTAACCAACGAAGAGCCAAAGCCTGACGTCTTTCCGGACGAACCTCGATAGGTACCTGATAGGTAGCTCCACCGATACGTCTAGCCTTTACTTCCAGTACAGGCATGATGTTGTTCATAGCTTCTTCAAAAACTTCGATAGCTGGTTTTCCAGCTTTTTCTTCAATTTTAGCGAAAGCGCCGTATACAATCTTCTGTGCTACACCTTTCTTACCGTCTAACATGATGTTATTGATAAGTTTGGTAACCACTTTATTGTTGTACATTGGATCTGCCAGAACGTCTCTTTTCTGAGTATGTCCTTTACGTGGCACGTTACTTCCCTCCTTAATCAATAGATTATCTCTTAGGTACTCACATGACAGCCTGAGCAGTTAAACAGGTACTGTCGACTATGTGTTCGCACTGGTAAATTCCTCTATTTCACCCGCAACCATCAGGGTATAAATGGAATGACCGTACATAGTATTGTGATATTGTCAATTTTGTTTCGCTATGCCGCTAAGCAGCCGTAGCGTAGCTTTTCATCTTATTTTTTAGGTCTTTTAGCTCCGTATTTGGAACGAGCCTGTTTTCTGTTAGCGACACCTGCGGTATCAAGAGTACCTCTGATGATATGGTATCTTGTACCAGGTAAGTCTTTAACACGGCCTCCACGGATCAGAACAACGCTATGTTCCTGAAGGTTATGACCTTCTCCTGGAATGTAGCTTGTTACTTCGATTCCGTTTGACAGACGTACTCTGGCAATCTTACGAAGAGCTGAGTTAGGTTTTTTAGGTGTAGCAGTTTTAACAGCTGTACACACACCTCTCTTCTGTGGAGAAGACAGATCGCTGGATTTTTTTCTTAAAGAGTTAAAGCTTTTCTGCAGAGCAGGAGCGGTAGATTTCTTAACAGAAGTCTGACGTCCTTTTCTTACTAACTGGTTAAATGTTGGCATTCCATTTCACCTCCTGTAATTATTCCTTTTCTGGTTCTGCGGTTGCTATTTCTAAATCATACGACTATGCAGCCGTCTTACCTTTTATAAGGTAATTTTGCGCACATTAAAATAACTGCATTTCCATGCGCACCTGTAGTATCATAGCATCGAAAAAATAAAAAGTCAAGGGAGTATTACTGATTTTTATCAGTTTCCCCTGACTTTTTACTTATTTACTCATTATTCCCTGATATCAGTGACCTTTACTCTTCGTTATCCTCAAGAGTTACCAGTTCTTCAGCGATTTCATCTGTTTCTTCATCTGTCTTAGCAGTTTCGGAAGCTTTTTCCTCTACTGTGATATCTTCCGGTACAAGTTCCAGATCTTCATCGTCCAGCAGGATATCGTCCTCTTCTTCCTTCAGCATATCATCTGTAGAAAGTTTGATGTTGCTGTAACGCTTCAGACCAGTACCGGCCGGAATCAGTTTACCGATGATAACGTTTTCTTTCAGACCTACCAGGTGGTCAACTTTTCCTTTGATAGCAGCTTCTGTCAGGACTTTTGTTGTCTCCTGGAAGGATGCTGCTGACATAAAGGAATCGGTTGCCAGAGAAGCTTTGGTAATACCCAGCAGAACCTGTTTTCCTTCCGCCGGAGCTTTTCCTTCTGCTTCCATCTTTTCATTGATATCTTCATATTCAAGGAAATCAACCATCGTACCCGGAAGAAGTTCTGTATCTCCGTTGTCTTCGATACGGATCTTTTTCAGCATCTGACGAACGATAACCTCGATATGTTTATCGTTGATTTCTACACCCTGCAGACGGTATACTCTCTGTACTTCACGGATCATATAATCCTGTACGGCACGTACACCTTTGATTTTCAGAATGTCGTGTGGGTTAACAGAACCTTCTGTCAGTTCATCACCGGCTTCCAGCATCTGTCCGTCTGTAACCTTGATTCTGGATCCGTAAGGGATCAGGTATGTCTTGGTTTCTCCGCTTTCTTTATCGGTAATTACGATTTCTCGTTTCTTCTTGGTATCTTTGATTGCAACTTCACCAGGAATCTCTGTGATAATGGCAAGTCCTTTCGGCTTTCTTGCCTCGAACAGCTCCTCGACACGAGGAAGACCCTGTGTGATATCGCCACCGGCAACACCACCACTATGGAAAGTACGCATGGTCAGCTGTGTACCAGGCTCACCGATGGACTGTGCGGCGATGATACCTACAGACTCACCAACCTGAACAGCTTCTCCTGTTGCCATGTTGGCACCATAACATTTTGCACAGATACCAACTTTACATTTACAGCTCAGAATCGTACGGATCTTGATCTTGTCGTAAGGTTTGCCTTCTGCATTGACACCTTCGCTCATGATCTTAGCTGCACGTTTCGGTGTGATCATGTGGTTTGCTTTTACAAGCACATTACCATCTTTATCTTTGATTGTCTCGCAGGAGAAACGTCCTGTGATACGTTCCTGCAGACTTTCGATTTCTTCTTTTCCGTCTGTGAATTCCCTCACATACATACCCGGAATCTCATCTCTGCCTTCCGCACAATCCATCTCACGAACAACCAGCTCCTGAGATACATCTACCAGACGTCTGGTCAAGTAACCGGAATCGGCGGTACGAAGAGCGGTATCGGACATACCTTTTCGAGCTCCATGGGCGGACATGAAATATTCCAGTACATCAAGACCTTCACGGAAGTTTGACTTGATAGGCAGCTCGATGGTGTGACCGGTTGTATCGGCCATCAATCCTCGCATACCGGCCAGCTGTTTGATCTGTTTATCAGATCCACGGGCTCCGGAATCGGCCATCATGAAGATGTTGTTATATTTATCCAGACCATTCAGCAAGGCTTTTGTCAGCTCATCATCGGTCTGTTTCCAGGTTTCTACGACTTCTTTGTAACGCTCTTCTTCTGTGATCAGACCACGTTTAAAGTTTCTGGTGATTTTATCTACAGTTTCCTGCGCCTGTTCGATCATCTGTGGTTTCTGAGGCGGCACAGTCATATCGGAAATGGATACGGTCATAGCAGCTCTCGTAGAGTATTTGTAACCGGTAGCTTTGATATCATCCAGTACTTCCGCAGTCTTTGTCTGTCCGTGGGTATTGATAACTTTTTCAAGGATCTGTTTCAGCTGTTTCTTTCCTACATGGAAATCAACTTCCAGAAGCAGTTCGTTACCCGGAACACTTCTGTCTACAAATCCCAGATCCTGTGGCAGGATCTCGTTGAACAGGAATCTACCCAGAGTGGATTCTACTGTTCCTTCCAGGACTTCTCCTGTCGGCAGAGTTTTTTCACGGCGAACGTGAATTCTTGTCTGCAGTGTCAGGTATCCGTTTTCGTAAGCCAGGATAGCTTCGTTCAGGCTCTTGTAGTATCCGCCTTCTCCCTTGCTTCCCGGTCTTTCCTGTGTCAGGTAATAAATACCCAGGACCATATCCTGTGAAGGAACGGCTACCGGACCACCATCGGACGGTTTCAGCAGGTTGTTCGGAGACAACAGCAGGAAACGGCATTCTGCCTGTGCTTCTACGGACAGCGGAAGATGGACAGCCATCTGGTCACCATCGAAATCGGCATTGAACGCGGTACAAACCAGAGGATGCAGCTTGATCGCTTTACCTTCTACCAGGATCGGTTCAAATGCCTGAATACCCAGACGATGCAGTGTAGGAGCACGGTTCAGCATAACCGGATGCTCTTTGATAACGTCTTCCAGTACATCCCATACTTCCGGCTGTACTTTCTCGACCATTTTCTTTGCATTTTTAATGTTATGAGCGGTTCCGTTTGCAACCAGTTCTTTCATAACGAACGGTTTAAACAGCTCGATTGCCATCTCTTTCGGCAGACCACACTGATAAATCTTCAGTTCCGGTCCAACGACGATTACGGAACGTCCGGAGTAGTCAACTCGTTTACCCAGCAGGTTCTGACGGAAACGTCCGGATTTACCTTTCAGCATATCGGACAGAGATTTCAGAGCTCTGTTACCAGGTCCGGTTACCGGACGGCCACGGCGACCGTTATCGATCAGCGCATCTACAGCTTCCTGCAGCATACGTTTTTCATTTCTTACGATAATATCCGGGGCTCCCAGCTCCAGCAGTCTTTTCAGACGGTTGTTACGGTTGATGATACGACGGTACAGATCATTCAGGTCAGATGTAGCAAAACGTCCACCGTCCAACTGTACCATAGGACGCAGATCCGGCGGAATAACCGGTACAACATCCATGATCATCCACTCTGGTCTGTTACCGGATTCCCGGAATGCTTCTACAACTTCCAGACGTTTGATGATACGGGCACGTTTCTGTCCGGTTGCATCTTTCAGTCCGGCTTTCAGTTCTACGGATTCTGCTTCCAGGTCTATGGATTGCAGCAGCTCTTTGATAGATTCTGCGCCCATACCTACACGGAAGGTGTCTCCAAACTGTTCTCTTGCTTCCTGGTATTCTCTCTCTGTCAGCACCTGTTTCAGCTGCAGATTGGTATCACCCGGATCGAGGACAATATAATTCGCAAAATACAGAACTCTCTCCAGTGTTCTCGGAGACAGATCCAGGATCAGACCCATACGGGACGGAATTCCCTTGAAGTACCAGATATGAGATACCGGCGCTGCCAGTTCAATATGTCCCATACGCTCTCTACGAACGCTTGATTTTGTAACTTCTACACCACAGCGGTCGCAGACAACCCCTTTATAACGGATCTTTTTATATTTACCACAATGACACTCCCAGTCTTTGCTTGGTCCGAAGATTCTCTCGCAAAACAGACCATCTTTTTCCGGTTTTAATGTACGGTAGTTGATGGTTTCTGGTTTTTTAACTTCACCATGAGACCATTCACGGATCTTTTCCGGAGATGCCAGACCAATTTTAATCGCATCGAACGTCATTGGTTGATATACTTCTTTATTGGTTGTTTCAGCCATTTGGTTGCTCCTTTCTAGGATTCATTCCCACGGCCGCTGTTACGCGGCCACAGGACTTTTTCTATCGCATCAGAGAATGTTTTCTCTTAGAAATCTAATTCTTCGTCAGCTGATTCATCAGCTGCGTCTTCTTCTACATCCACCAGTTCTTCGCCTTCGAATTCCTGTTTGCTGAAACCATAGTTTCCGTAGGACTCTTCTTCATCGCGGTTGTATCGCTTGTCACCCTCGATGATGGAACGCAGATCAGTATCGCCATAGTCGATATTTTCCATGATTTCCACTTCTGTATTATCATCTTTCAGGACTCTTACATCCAGTCCCAGAGACTGCAGCTCTTTGAGCAATACCTTGAAAGACTCCGGAATACCCGGTTCAGGGATATTGTCACCTTTGATGATCGCTTCGTATGTCTTCACACGACCGATCACATCATCGGATTTGACTGTCAGGATCTCCTGCAGAGTATAAGATGCACCGTATGCTTCCAGTGCCCATACCTCCATCTCTCCGAAACGCTGGCCACCGAACTGAGCTTTACCACCCAGAGGCTGCTGCGTTACCAGGGAGTATGGTCCGGTAGAACGTGCATGGATCTTATCATCAACCAGGTGATGCAGTTTCAGATAATGCATGTGACCGATAGTTACCGGGCTGTCGAAATATTCACCGGTACGACCGTCACGAAGTCTTACTTTACCATCTCGTGAGATCGGAACACCTTTCCACAGTTTTCTGTGATCTCTGTTTTCATACAGATAATCCATTACTTCCGGAAGCAGTTCTTCTTTGTGTTTGTCAGAAAACTCTTCCCAGGACAGATTTACATAATCATTTGCCAGTTCCAGAGTATCCATGATGTCGTTCTCACTTGCGCCATCGAATACAGGAGTGGCAATGTTGAATCCAAGAGCCTTTGCGGCCAGACTCAGATGAATCTCCAGGACCTGTCCGATATTCATACGGGAAGGTACACCCAGAGGATTCAGCACGATATCCAGAGGACGACCGTTCGGCAGGAATGGCATATCTTCTACAGGCAGAACACGGGAAACAACACCCTTGTTACCGTGACGACCGGCCATCTTATCACCGATAGAGATCTTTCTCTTCTGTGCAATGTAGATACGAACAGCCTGATTTACACCAGGTGACAGTTCGTCGCCATTTTCTCTTGTAAATACTTTTGCATCCACAACAATACCGTATTCACCATGTGGTACCTTCAGGGAAGTATCACGTACTTCTCTTGCTTTCTCACCGAAAATAGCACGTAACAGACGTTCCTCAGCTGTCAGTTCAGTCTCTCCCTTCGGAGTTACCTTACCAACCAGAATATCTCCCGCACGGACCTCAGCACCGATACGGATAATACCACGTTCATCCAGATCTTTCAGAGCATCATCACCGACACCCGGAACATCTTTTGTGATCTCTTCCGGTCCCAGCTTGGTATCTCTGGACTCTGCTTCATATTCTTCGATATGAATAGAAGTATATACATCTTCCTGTACCAATCTCTCACTCAGCAGAACCGCATCCTCGTAGTTATAACCTTCCCAGGTCATGAAACCGATCAGCGGGTTCTTACCAAGAGCAAGTTCACCATTGTAAGTAGAAGGACCGTCAGCGATTACCTGACCTGCTTCTACATGTTCGTTCTTGAATACGATTGGTTTCTGATTGTAACAGTTGGACTGGTTACTTCTCAGAAACTTGGTCAGACGGTATACATCTGTGGTACCGTCATCGTTTTTCATTGTAATTTCTTTGGATGTAGACTTGGTAATGGTACCTGCCTTCTTGGCAACCACACAAACACCGGAGTCTACGGCAGCTTTGGCTTCGATACCGGTTCCGACTACAGGAGCTTCTGTAATCATCAGCGGTACGGCCTGACGCTGCATGTTGGATCCCATCAGCGCACGGTTCGCATCATCGTTCTGCAGGAACGGGATCAGGGCTGTAGCTACAGAGAATACCATCTTAGGAGATACGTCCATGTAATCGAACATTCTTCTTTCGTATTCCTGTGTCTCCTCACGGTAACGACCGGATACATTCTTATGAAGGAAATGTCCTTCTTCATCCAGAGGTTCGTTCGCCTGTGCTACATGATAATTATCTTCCTCATCAGCTGTCATATAAACAACTTCGTCTGTAACGCGAGGATTCTTCGGATCTGTTTTGTCGATCTTACGATATGGAGCTTCCACAAATCCGTATTCATTAATTCTTGCATAAGATGCCAGAGAGTTGATCAGACCGATGTTAGGTCCCTCAGGAGTCTCTACCGGACACATTCTTCCGTAATGAGAATAGTGTACATCTCGAACCTCGAATCCGGCACGGTCTCTTGACAGACCACCAGGTCCCAGTGCGGACAGACGTCTCTTATGAGTCAGCTCACCCAGCGGGTTGTTCTGATCCATGAACTGAGACAGCTGAGAAGAACCGAAGAATTCTTTTACAGCAGCGGTTACCGGTTTGATGTTGATCAGAGACTGTGGAGAAATACCCTCCGGATCCTGTGTTGTCATTCTTTCACGAACAACACGCTCCAGTCTTGACATACCGATACGGTACTGGTTCTGCAGCAATTCTCCGACCGCACGGATACGACGGTTTCCTAAGTGGTCGATATCATCGTCGGTTCCCAGACCATATTCCAGATGTAAGTTATAGTTAATAGAAGCAAAAATATCTTCTTCTGTAATGTGTTTCGGAATCAGATCATGAATATGATGTTTGATGGCTTCTTTCAGTTCATCAGCATCTTCATATTCTTCCATCAGCTGTTCCAGTGCAGGGTAATATACCAGCTCTGTAACACCCAGTTCTTCCGGATTACAGTCTACATGTGCGGTCAGATCTACCATCAGGTTGGACAGAACTTTTACATTTCTTTCTTCTGTCTGAATCCACACAAACGGAACTGCCGCATTCTGGATAGAAGTTGCCAGTTCTTTTGTTACTTCTGTACCTGCTTCTGCCAGGATCTCACCTGTGGTAGTATCCACTACGTCTTCAGCCAGTACATGACCGCTGATACGGTTTTTCAGATGCAGTTTTTTATTGAATTTATATCTACCTACTTTAGCCAGATCATACCGTTTCGGATCAAAGAACATGCTTGTGATCAGGCTTCTTGCGCTGTCTACTGCCAGCGGTTCACCCGGACGAATTTTTTTATACAGCTCTAACAGACCTTCTTCATAGCAGGTTGCTGTATCTTTGGTAAAGCTTGCCAGAATCTTCGGCTCCTCACCAAACAGTTCTGTGATCTCTGCGTTGGTTCCTTTTCCCAAAGCACGAATCAGAACAGAAATCGGAACCTTTCTTGTTCTGTCTACACGTACCCAGAAGACATCATTGGAATCTGTTTCATATTCCAGCCATGCTCCTCTGTTCGGGATTACGGTAGAAGAAAACAGTCTTTTACCAAGTTTGTCATGAGCAATCGCATAGTAAATACCAGGGGAACGTACTAACTGACTGACAATAACTCGTTCTGCACCATTAATTACGAAGGTACCGGTTGCTGTCATCAACGGCAAATCTCCCATGAAAATCTCATGCTCTTTAATTTCGTCGTTTTCCTTATTGTACAATCTCACCTTTACTTTTAAAGGTGCTGCATAAGTTGCGTCTCTTTCTTTGCACTCCTCGATGGAATATTTCACATCATCCTCGCACAAAGTAAAGTCCACAAATTCCAAGCTCAACTTGCCACTGTAATCAGTGATCGGAGAGATATCAGCAAATACTTCCTTTAAACCTTCCTCAAGGAACCAGTTATAGGAATCTTTCTGAACCTCAATCAAGTTGGGCATTTCCAAAACTTCTTTTTGTCTCTGGTAGCTCATCCGCATACTTTTACCGTTTGTAATAGGACGTATTCTGTTTTTTTCCATTGACCGTTTCACCCCTTGTGTATTTGATTTATTACTGCTCATGCCTTTTTCGTGCTTTTAAGATTAGACTAGTAGGCATATCTTGCCATAATAGTGCATTTTTTACAATATCACAGTTTGTCAAGAGTGTCAACCCAATTTTCTAATCTTTTTTATTTTTTCATTACAAAAACCCGGAAGAGCATTGTAGCTCTTCCGGGTTCTCCATCTTTCAACTAAATGCTGTAATCTGATTATTTCAGAGTTACTTTAGCGCCTTCAGCTTCCAGTTTTGTTTTGATTTCTTCAGCTTCTGCTTTTGCAGCTGCTTCTTTGATTACTTTCGGAGCACCGTCTACTACTTCTTTAGCTTCTTTCAGTCCCAGACCTGTTGCTTCACGAACAACTTTGATAACTTTAACTTTGTTAGGACCAACTTCTGTCAGCTCTACGTCAAACTCATCTTTCTCTTCTGCTGCTTCTGCTGCACCTGCTGCTGCTACAACAACACCTGCTGCTGCGGATACACCAAATTCTTCTTCACATGCTTTTAC
>OLNR01001618.1_pt1 | contig 12743 bp, 14 predicted proteins | sample 1672231 | NCBI WGS metagenome assembly OLNR01 (sample SAMEA3136662, study PRJEB25190) | human gut metagenome
ACCTACCTGCCTGGAGGTGTATAGAAAGTATAAGAAATTCTTATAGACAAATTCACGAAAACCTATTGACATTTCATTGTATTTATGGTACAATGATAGGGTAAAAGAGAGTGAGGCTACCATTGGTTAGAGTGTTATTTTCTCACACTTTTTGTGAATATCGGTCAGTCCACACGCGTGACTATGCAACGCTAACCGTTGGTTAGAGGCGGTTTCTTGTGCCAATTTTTAGGGTCCACACGTATGGACAGTGAGGTTGTTATGACAATTGATAATGTTAAAACATGGTATTTCAAAGACGAACCTGTCTATGGTATGATGTCATTTGATAGTAAAGAAGAGAAAGACGCTCTTTGCCGTCAATTTGTACAATATATGTTTGACAGGACCAATGAAATGTTCAAGTGGAACGGATTACCTGATACTATTCCTCAACGTGTAATTGAATTACAAATTCAGAATAATGGATATACTACATTTTTTGAATATGAGAATAATTTGTATGTTGCTTGGGGTTCTTTAGGAGGAGTTCCTAATTATAATTATATGCCTACTATATCGATAGTAGCTAATCCTTATCTTAAATTGAATAAGCAATTTGAAATTGATAAGGATTGTATAATTATTCCTAACGATACGTTTTATAGAGGATTAGTTCCAATCAATAGATTTTATGCTTCTCAATTAGTTGAAGCGATAGTATCTATGCGAGTTGCTTTGATTAATATGCGAGCACCCAATGTCTTTGCCGCTCCCGACGATAACACATATAGAAATATAGTCGATTATATTAAAGACCTCGAAAACGGTAAATTATCTGTAATTCAAGATACCGCATTTGCTAAGAATGTTGCAAGTATTCCGTTTGGTAGCGCTTCAAATAGAGTTATTACTCAGCTAATTGAGGAAATACAGTATATTAAGGCTTCTTGGTTTAACGAGTTAGGACTTCAAGCTAATTATAATATGAAGCGCGAAAGTATCAATACTAATGAGAGCCAATTAAATCAAGATAGCCTTTTACCTCTTATTGATAATATGCTTAATCAGAGACAATTAGCTTGTGAAAAGATTAATAAAATGTTTGGTACTAATATATCTGTTGAGCTTAATTCGTCTTGGAAAAAAGTTAATGAGGAAGTTATGAACCCTGAAACGTCCACACGTGTGGACGAAGAGAGAAAGGAGGAAGAGGAAAGTGATAATACGAAAACCGATAGACCTGAAAGTTAAAGATTTATTTCCTAATCCTTTTAGAAAAGGTGTTTTAGGTTATATAACTTCTAATATTAGTGATATAGGAACTTTAATAGATAGTATATTTACTTATTTTCAAGGAAATACGCGCGACCCTGATTATATAAAATATTCAGATTTATATTTTAATAGCTTGTATGGGGAGCGCAAATTATCTTCTTTATCAGCTATGCTATTAGATAAGACTGTAGAGGAAGAATATCATGCTGAAATATATACTATCGATACACCTGGAAATTTTGTATTATCAGACGGTAAATTTGTTGCTACATATAAAATTATAAAGGATTTTATTTCTAAAACATTAATTAATATAATTTCAAATAAATACTATAATAAATGGAATAAAGTATTTGAGACTTATAAGTTGGATTACGATGTATTATCTCCATATAATATGAGTATTACAGATAATACTGAGGATACTATGACCTCCAACGATAAATTTAATACTTCAAGAGATAATAAACAGGAGGGTACAGAAAATAGTATTAATAATGATAATACACAATCTAATGTATATGCATATAATAGTGCTACTCCAAGTCCGAATGAAAATTCCACTACGGATACTTCTTTGAACTCTACAACAACACAGAATAATACTATAACGGGTAATGATAATAGAGATTATACACGAGAGAATAGTATAAAAAAGACTATAACTCGTAAAGGTAATATAGGAAATACATTACCACAAGAAATGATAGAAAGACAGCGTAAATTATTAGATAATTTATTATATGATATTATATTCAAAGATATTGCCGCGGTTATTAGCCGCGAACGATATAATTATTAATTGTAGAGGTGGTTTATGGAAATTTTCAAAACAATCGTTGTTACTGTTCTACCTTGCATTGTAGCTATTGTTACAACAGTTTTATCTGTTATAAAAATAGTTACTAAAGGTAAAGTAGATTTGCAATTTTCAGGTTTATCTGACTTTCAGAAAATGCATGAAGAATTGAAAAAATTAATAATGCAGGCTGAAGTTAGCTATAATGCTATGAAAAATGTGAATGGTTTAGACGCTGGTCAATTCAAGAAAAATTATGTTATTACAAAACTTCAACTTTTTGCAGTAGCTAATAAAATTGATTTTGACGAAAATCTTTGGTGTATGTATCTCGAAGAAGAAATGAAATATACTAATACTGTTAATACTGATAAGTCCACACGTATAGACAAAGGAGAATAAATATGAAAATTACACAAGTATATGAATTGCTTAATACTGTTATTGGAGAGGTAACGGGTAAAACTGATTTGGTTGCAGAGGACCTTTCTAACGTTGTTGATGTTGGAAAAGAAATTCTTGGTAGTGACAATATGGTCGATGCTTATGTAAAATCTCTCGTTAATCATATTGGTAAGGTTATTTTTGTTAATCGAGTATATGAGGGTAGAGCACCCTCTGTACTTATGGACGGTTGGGAATATGGAAGTATTCTTGAAAAAATTCATGCTGATTTGCCTGATAGTGTTGAAAATGAAAGCTGGGATTTAACTGCTGGACAGACATATAATCAGGATATTTTTAATGGTCCTAAAGTTCATACTAAATTCTTTAATTCTAAAAATACTTATGAGATTGATATGTCCTTTGCTGATAGACAAGTTAAACAGTCTTTCTCTAATGCTGTTCAGCTTAATTCCTTTTTCAGTATGATTGATAATCGTATTCGTACTCGTAAGACTATGGATTATGATAATCTTATTATGAGAACTATCAATAACTTTACTGCTGCTACTATTAAAGCAGATTATGCAGCAGCAGCTCTTAATACTAAGTCTGGTTTTAAGGCTGTTAATCTTTTGTATAAATATAATGAGGATAAAGAAGACGCTAATAAACTTACAGCTGTTACTTGTTTGAATAATCTTGATTTCCTCAAATATGCTTCTACTCAAATTGCACTTTATAGTGATAGACTTACTGATAACTCTCAGTTGTTTAATATCGGCGGAACTGTTAAATTTACGCCTAAAGATTTGCAACATATTGTAATGTTGTCTGAATTTGAGAAAGCAGTTGCTGTATATCTTCAATCTGATACGTTCCATGAACAACTTGTCGCTCTCCCTGGCCACGAGAATGTAACGTATTGGCAGGGTCCTGGTAAAGATTACTCTTTTGCTAATACCTCTAAGATTAACGTTTCTATTAAACATGTTGACGGTACGTCTGATATCGTATCTGTTGTAGGTACGGGTATTCTTGCATGTATCTTTGATAGAGACGCTCTTGGCGTATGTAACGTTGAAGATAGAGTTACTACTCATTATAATGCGAAAGCAGAATTCTTTAATAATTTCTATAAGTCTGAAGCTCAATACTTCAATGACTATAACGAAAATTTTGTCGTATTTTTCGTCGCCTAACATTGAGGGGAGAGTATTCTCCCCTCTTTTTATTAGTCCACACGTGTGGACAAAGGAGAATAAAAATGGCTACTATTAAAAAAGATACTTTACACCCTGATGGTGGACCTGAAATTGATATTTATCCTAAAACTTCAATAGACCAGGTTGAAAATTTACAAGCTAACCTTGACGCATTAAATGGAGATATTGCTAATACTAATGGAGAAATTGCTAATATATCCACTAATGTAGAAAATATAACTAATAGAGTTGAGATTGCTGAAAAGAATATAACTGTATTAAATATGGCTTACGAGTCTTACACTGATTATACTGAAGTAACTAATGGATTTTTACTTACTTATTTATCAGGAAAACAAATAGAACTTCCTATTAAGGCAGGTACTAATGTAACATTTAGTAAATATCCTGGGAGTAATCAAATAATTATTAATTCTACAGGGGGAAGTGTTCCTGATAATATCGCTCTTCTTGACGCTAATAATACTTTTACAGCAGAGAACACATTTAATAAAATTACTTACCATAACGATAGAGTGTTTTTTCAAAATGGTCCTATTATAATTAGAGACTTAACAAAAAATATATCACTCTCACTTACTCATTATGGTTTTTATAAAAATGAAAATAATACGGGAAATATTTATAATTATATATTTCCTGATAAAACAGGTACTTTAGCTGTTACCACAGATATTCCAAATTATAACAGTGTTGCAGGTGTATCGTATAATACTACAAATGGTGCAATAATTTCTTATACAAACGGTAAATTAATTACAATTCCAATAAAAGCAGGCGACGGAGTTACTATTTATGCTGACACGACAAACAAGAACATTTTAATATCAGCCCCTGGTGGAGGAAGTTCAACACCGCAATATAATAGGGGTATAGATAGTGCGACTCCTACTACATTTACATATGAGTTGGGAGTTTATCATACTCTTACTATAACGTTATTGAGCACTTATGTTAGTACAACTATTATATTACCTAATGATTATGACGGTAGTCGTATTGATATTGAATTAGAGGGAAAGTCATTCTTAATTATGGTAGTAGCTGGATTATTAAGCGTAAGAAATACGACTGATAATACTGAATGGGTTGGAAAGCTTGAATAATTAAATTGAGGTGAAATATGCAAGCTGTACTTTATTATTCAAATGCTGAGTCCACACGTGTGGACAAAACAGACTATATAACGTTCGGTAAAAATATAGATATATTGCTCAAAGATAGAAGCAGTATCACGGACCCCGTGATACTGCTTGAAAATGAAAATATATTCAATTATAATTATATATCTATACCGCGTTTTGATAGGGGATATTTTATTACAGACGTATTTAGTATACGTAATAATTTATGGGAAATACATTGTCATGTTGATGTTTTGTATTCATTCAGAACTCAGATTAAAAAATTAAATGCTTTAATTTATCGACAGGAAAATGAAGAAAATTCTTATCTTGTAGATAATCAGATACCTATATTATCAGGAATTGATATTACAGATATTACTTTAGCAGGTCAAAGATTTGGCATAAATAATATAGCTGATAAAGATTTTCAAATAGCCGTTAATATTAGTACAAGTGCTTTTAATTTATATCCTATTAAAGGAATATTGACACCAAAAACATTACTTAGTGTCGCTACATTATTAATGACTTATGAGGGGTTACTTAATTTAATAAGTAATTTTAATACTTTTAAGTGGACTGACTTATTCCCGTTTTTTGCTAATCCCTCAGAAGCTGTTATATCTATAAATATATTTCCCTTTGATTTATATAAACGCGATAGTATAGGAACTTATTATCAAGGTATCTATGCTCAAGCAGGAGATGGAGCTACTGTTAATATTGCTAATGCTCCAATTATATTACCTAATGATCAATATGTTGAGTGCGGTATAGGTTCGCAATTCTATACTACTTATTATCAAAATTTAAGTAATAAAACTCCTTTTCAAATACCTCATAAATTTAATAATTTTTTAGATTATGCTCCATTTACTGAAATTGAATTATTTCTCCCCGGTTTTGGATTTGTTCCAATGGACACTAATTTAATGTATCAACCTCTTTACTTATTATTATTTTGTGACCTTAAAACGGGTAAGGGTACATATATTCTTTCAACGTCAGATATAGTTCCTGCTGATGTAACTGATACAAATAAATTATTACCTCCTATAAATAGTAGCAATATAATATGGTCTCAAACTGTTGACATAGCGGTACAAACACCTGTAACCTCCACTAACTATACAGAGATAGGTAGAAATATAACTAATGGTATATTAAAAATTGGAGCAGCAATTGCAGGCGGTGCAGTTGTAGGAGCTGCTTCTGAGGACGTTATTCTTGCTTCTTCTGCTCAAAATCCTACTAAAAATATTAATGCTGAGTTAGCAAAAAGTCGAGCTAATATTAAAAGTAATACTATTAAAAGCTCAGTTAGCTCTGGTATTGATAGTTTTATGGCTATGAAAGCAAGACCAAGCAGTGTTAGTGTTAACGGAGATGCTACTAAAAATTATGTAGGTGATATTCCTATGTTTAGAATAAGACGACCTCGAGTAGATAAACCTGAAGAGTATTCTCGTTTTGTAGGTAATATGTGTAATAAAACATTAGCTTTATCAAAATTAACAGGATTTACAGTAATAGATAAAATACACCTTGAGGGATTTTCAACTGCTTTAGATAGCGAATTAGAAGAGATTGAAGATTTACTAAAATCAGGTGTTATATTCTAATAAAAATAGTCCACACGTGTGGACTATTTTATTATATATTTATTTATCATATTTTCCAAAACATCAACACTATATTTTAATAATATATTATATGAAAATTTAACTATAAAAGTATAATCTTTATATACTTGTACTTTTCTTGAACGAATTATATAAAATCCTCGCCTTTCTAACTGTTTACATTTTCTTAATATTTCTGGTAAATTATCTCTATAATAACTCATATTAAATTATTCCTTTATCTGTATTACACCACATTAAATAGTTTCTAACTATCTCACCAACTTCGTTATCTTGAAAAAATACTTTATCATTAATAAAAAACCATGCAATCTTTTTTTCAAGTTCACTACGTGGTTTAGTTATTTTTCTATAATAATTAGGTCTTGCATCATAATCTTGTTGATAAACTATATCTTTATTAGGGTTCTTTATAGGAGTAGTTTTATTATGAATATATGTAAAGTAATTTCCGTCCTTAAAAATTATCTCACATTGTAGAGTACTACCCTCGAATATTATAAAATATATAAAATAGATATCATTATCTTTATATTTTATAGGTAAATGAGGATAAATAGATATTTCCCAAGTACCGCTGGTTATCATTTTAAGTCTTGGATTATTAAAAGCAAAATATTTATCCGATTTTTTCTTTTTTAACGGACTATCTGAAAATTCTACTACAACACGTAATTCAGTATTATCTCCATAAGTATATACGTCAATTACGCCTTGTTTCATTTTAGAAACGTTAATCAAACCCATTTCCTTAAAATAAGGACAATACTTATTTACAGTATTTCCAAGCATAAATATATTTACGTCGTCCCTTTCTCTTATAATAGTAGATAAAACATTCTGAAATACTATAAATTCGTCAGGTAAATAATACCCTCTTGTTATAAATTCGTCAAATACTACCGTTTTTACTCTTGGATAAGACGAAGATTTATCATGTTCCATAGCAGATAAACTAAAACCAAAGCAAAATGGTTCGTCGTTAGTTCTTTTTATCTCACCATTTTCTTGATAAGCAAAAAACCATTGACCTGAATAACTATATATAGTATTGTATTCTCCATTAGTATATTTATCAATTAAACCATTAGCTACATGGTTTGCAAACATAGTTTTACCACGTTTACCCTTAAAATCTTCGTCCCAACGTCTAATTATAGCACCTTGTATTTTATATTTTGCATATAACCAAATAAATAAAGATAAAACTGCATACGTTTTACCATTAGAACGTTCTCCCACAACTACATTATATGTACCTCTTTCCTTTAGAATATTAGATAAAGAATAATATTTTTTACTACTCTTTAATCCCTTATTCATTTCCGTATATTCTTTAAGATAATCAATCATAATTCTCCTTTGTCCATACGTGTGGACTATTTACTAACATGTTTTATATTTAACAGAAAATCTACATAAGCTTCAGATAATTTCAACGAGTAGTCGCTATCCTCTATATGAACAGAAGATAATTCGTCATATTCATAATAAACGCCTTTATAATCTTTTATTATTCCTCGTTGTTCGTAATCTATATAAGTATGTGTTTTTCTACCGCTAAAACCTTTAGGTATTATTAAACCGTCATTAAAAGCTTCGAATATATCATTATATTTATTTAACATATAAGGTATTGCTACTTTTTTATTTAACCCTGAAACTGTCAAACTGTATTCCCCATTATAAAATTCAATCATATATCTTTTAGCGCCTAATGTCTTAAATCTTTTGTATGAATGTAGTTCGTTATCTTCTTTTTCCCATTCCCATACTCCCAACTCCTTTACTTTCCCTTTATTATTTTTTGGCCTCGTCACTTCTGGATTTATATTATGATGTAAACATGCTAATTCTAATTTTTTACGTACTATTTTATTATATTTATCAATATATGTTTTATGTTTATCTATATTAATAACTTTTATACTATCTGTATCACTATATAAATAATCATTCTTAAATTCAAATATACCTGTAAATAAATTTCTACGAGCATAAGCAGTTACATATATGCCCCATACATATGACAAAAAACGTTTTTTACTTCTATTATATTTATCTATTGATTTTTCTATATCTGTTTCAGATTTATCCCATTCCCCCTCATATAATATTTCGTCTCTGCATATATCAGTAACCATCATTCCGAATTCGCTGTTAATATCTTCTTTACTTCGCATATATTCAGCTTCTTTCCCTGCTATTCCTTTTAATTTTGTTTTATTCTGATATAAATCTAACATAGACAATATGAAATTTTTAGGTAAATAATCTTTTTTGTATATATAAAATTTATAAATTATAAACTTTTTCCATTTATACATATTTTTTATTATAAAATAATCTTGTTCAGTTAAAGTTACTTCTAAACTTTCAGCTGATACTATTCTACCGTTATTTTCATAATAATTCTTTAATTTTCTACAATGCGAGGAAGATATATAATTCTCAAATTCTACTATCGACGTAATATTTTCTATTCTAACAGAAAATATACAACAATAATTTTTTATATATGTTTCAAATTGCTCTTTACTGTCCACACGTATGGACTGCCCTTTTGACATTGGAAATTTTTCGGACATAATAACATATGGGTATGACGAAGTAAAATCAAAACTATCTACATTACGCATTATTTCGCCAGAATAAAGAGGATTTGCATGTGTAAATCCCCCAGCAAAAGCTTGTTTACATAATATATACTCTTCTGGTTCTATTGTTAAAGCACTAATTATTTTTCTAAAATTTTTATATTTATTTGTATCTCCATTATACATACAATTATTTCTTGTATAATTTCTTACGTAGCCTGTCTTTGTTAATGGAATTTTTGTTATATTTCCCTCCCTCTCTATGGTCTCTTGAATATATGCTACTACTACTAAAACGTCATTAATACAATATCCTAATTCTTTCTCTGTTAGTTCAGTATTTGAATGCCTTATTAATGAATAATCCAAATCACCGACCAATTTTTCAATTTTATATTTTGTTAATTGTTTAGATAAATTTTCAAGAGAATACCCCGACAGCATATATGAACATCTAAATTCTATCCCGTCCATTGTAATCGCTTGTATTGGTTTTCTTTCGTCTAACGAAAATACTTTTTTCCATATAAATAATTTTCTAATGAACTGAAATTCATATGATAAGTTATGTACATATATTATTAAATGCTTATTCTCGTCTAATTTATATCTATTTATTAATTTATTAATTAATAATAAAAATTCGTCCCATGTCCTACCTATTATACAAACCCCATTAATACAAAATGACCATTCGTACATTATAGCTTGCTTTTCATTATTGTTATAAAATGAAGTTGTTTCTATATCAAATGAACATGAAATATTTGATAAATACATTCCCTTAGTTCTTATAAATTTTATAAATCCTATTTGTTTTATATACCAATCAATATCACCTATTGTATGTATCGTTCTCTCCAAGGTCAAACATTTCAAATAATTCATTATCTACGTCCATGTCCTTTTGTTGTCGTTTAATATATTCAACCTCGAGATTATTAGCTATAAATTCAAGTAAATCCTCGTCAGTAGCGTTTTTCCCCACTTGTGTTATAGTATCTATCAACATTCGTTGCACCTCAGTTGAACCGCCCTGCCTATACCCCTCTATCGGATTAATTTTCAATACTTTATTATATAAATCCCAATATCTCTTATAATCTTGTTTATTAATAACAATATTTGCTTTTTCGCCTATACGCTCAACAAAATTATTAAGATACTCTTTCCAACCTTTAATTGTTCTTGTTTTTGTATTCAGAAACCCTATTGATAATCTTAAGGCGCGTCGTACTTGTGAAATGTGCATTTTTGATAAATCTTTATCCTCAAACTCGTCCCTTAATACGTCTATAACAGTTTTAGCTTCTGCCTTTCTATATTCAATAGGGACAGGTAAATCAGGGTGCTTTTTTAATGCTTCTTGTGCAGATTTTGCCCCCGCTATACTATAAGATAGAGCTTGTTTTGCATACTTTAATAATTTATCTTCGTCAAATTTAGCATAATCACTATACTTTAATTTTGTTATATCTTTAATCTTTAATTTTGCCAAAACGACACCTCCCCCGATTTCAAATCGTATATTAAATTAATAACATGATTATAAATATTAAATTTTTCGCAATAATATATAAATAATAAATAATCAAAATATTTTCCACTTTCAAAAGCTTTTATTTCTTTTATAGTAAATTTACTTTCTTTTGAAATTTCCTCGTGAGTTATTAGTTTCTCTTCTCTTACGTCTCTAAAAAATAACCCTATATATTTTCTTAATGAATTAAACGTCATAAAGTCTCCTTTGTCCATACGTGTGGACTAAAAATAAAGCCCCTCACAAAATTTGTGAGAGGCTCTTTTCCTCTTTATAATTACAGTACCGTTACTTTTGTAATCTCACGCTTAGATTTTGTTTTAGCTCTTTCCAATTTTACCCGAAGTTTATCTTCCTTAAGTGCGGAGTTATACGTTTCAATCATTTCGGCGTAATCACCCTCAAATTCAGCCAAGATATTATTAAATATCTTTGCTAAAACAAAACCCGCAAATGTAAATTTATTAGGCTGCTCTTCTGTAACAAAAATCCAAACATTCTCCTCGCCGTCCTCTTGCTGCATATTTACGTTGTCGATAAAATCGATAGTAACACCTTCGGGATACTTTTTAATAAGCTCTTCGGTGTCCATCTTATCACGTCCATTCATAAGCTCGGACATAGTGGTTGCGTCTAATGCTATTTTTTTGAAATCCATTTTGTTTACCTCTTAATTTAATTTTGATTAAAAATTAAGAGAACGGATACTTTTCCCTTTAAGGTCGATGCCTATCCGTCCTCGATATTCAGTTGTAGCATGGCTTATGAAAATTTGGCTATTAAATCTTGTAAAAATTCGCGATAGAATTCAAAATCAATTGATTTCAAATAATTATTAAGCGCGTCAAATATAGCCTCTTTTTCGTCATGTGTTATGGTAATCATTTTACAAGAAGCTGTGCGAGTTTATAACCAAGGTTAAATAAATATTCGTCAAGTTCGTAACAATATTGTTTACGCAAAACGGACGCTATAGCGTCAATCTCGCGAGCTGTAAGCTTCACGGTATAAAGTTTTTCATTTTTCGCTTCGGCATTTTCCTCGGTCGCTTCGGCATTTTCCTCGGTCGCTTCGGCATTTTCCTGGGTCGCTTCGGCTTTTTCCTCTACGTCCTCAACCTCAGGTGCTAAATACTTTTTGAGGGCTTTATCAACGTCGCGAGCACTCATGAACGGTGTTACTATATCTTGATTAACTATCGTTTGTATTTCTTTAACGTCTTTTACCGCCGTTATAAGCTTAAGAAGTACACTATACGAAAAGTCGCCATTTTCGCGCTTAAATATAGAAGATTCCCCATCGTCAGTAACCAGCTCGGCGACCTTAAGATAATTATAAAAGGCGCTACGTCCGATACTAAATTTTTGTTTAGCCCATTTTTCAACGTTATCAACGAGTTTAAGCTCTCCGACCTTTTTCAAGGTACGGCACTTTTTCAAGTCGAGCTTTTCACCTATACTTAAGCTCATGTTAATCAAGAGTTCAGCGTCCGCGATATTTTTGACGTCATTGACAGGAAGAAGCTTTGACATAGCTACAGTTAAGCTATTAACTGTACCATTCATGTCGGTTGACTTAAATAAAGTCGGGTAGATAGGGGTTTTTTTCTCTTTCGCCATGGTGACTTTCTCCTTTGGGTATATTCCCGAACCTCGTCCGATGTCTTCGGCTCGAGGCGTCCACACGTGTGGACATGGCTATTTTTCTCAAATGTTACAAATTAACATTTTCATGTTAATTTCTAACATTTTTTGAACAAAAGTAACAGAGGCATGTTACCTTGTAACATTCCCTTGATTTTTACTCATTATAGTCGAATAGCGTGATAAACGTATGATAATTATGTGAAAGTTTGATGGAATGTTTCAGATAAATTGTTTAGAACTTTGCACCTTGAAATTTGCGATTTGAGAGGCTTTACACGTGGGGGCAGTGTTATGTATCAAGCAAAGATATAAACGAGCTACAAAGGGCAAAAGAACGACGATTTGAGCACATGTAGCTACATGACGCACGTGCATCCTCAACAGACAGATATAAAAGACGCTCTACCATATGCGACACACTGTCCAAAAAATATACAACATGTGTCTAATTTCTCAACAAATGTCGGGTTTAGTAATTGTAAACTTTTTGTTTATTTTAAGTAAACATCGGCAGGCAGGTAGGT
>OLNR01001622.1_pt1 | contig 12711 bp, 16 predicted proteins | sample 1672231 | NCBI WGS metagenome assembly OLNR01 (sample SAMEA3136662, study PRJEB25190) | human gut metagenome
CTACGCCCGGAAAACGCTTGGTCGCGTTTTTCAGTTCTACTACGTATTCACTCATCTTTTCACTCTTTTCTTTCACAAAATGAAGAGGCGGGCACACGCTTGCACATATGCCCGCCTGCTTTTACGGATCTGTGATGACAGAATTCGGTTTAGCCGTTTTGTTTCTTTTCAACGATCGCCTTCTGCTCTTCTGCGTTGTCGGCAGTTACGATAGAAGCGGTAGAAGCGATAAACTTATCAAGGGTCTTGCCGTTCAGTGCGTCAACTGCTGCCTGAACACCGCGGTAGCCCACGTCGTAGCCGTCAACAGCAACAGTCATGGTCTCCTGACCTGCAAGGATTGCATCGAGTGCTGCAACATTGCCGCCACAGCCAACGAAGATGGTGTTCTTGTAAGCCGGATAGGAAGCTGCTGCACGTGCAGCGCCGACGGCCATGTCGTCATTATTGCAGACAACGATCGCAATACCCTCCGGATGGCTCTGGATGATCGCTTCCATTGCGGTTACAGCTTTGTCGGATACACCGTCAGCGTACTGGGTCTCCGCATCCAGATAAGTGCCGCCAGCCTTTTCAACGCCTTTCTTGTAGCCGCCCATGCGTGCTTCGGAGGTGGAATCGCCCTGTACACCCGCAATACCAATTGCGGTGATGGTATCCCAGCCGGCTTTCTTGGCTGCTTCTACTGCAGCTTCGCCGCCCATGGAGGCCATAGCCTCGTTATCGAAGCCTACAAAGCTCAGAACCTTATCGGATTCTACGTTGGTGTCAATCGCAATGATCGGAATTTCCGCATTTGCGATCTGGGTTGCAACCGTCTCGGACTGCAGCGGTGCAACGACCATTGCATCCGTGCCGCTTGCGTTCAGTACGGTTTCGATCATGGAGAGCTGTTCGTCGTACGCGGTCTCCGAGGTCGCACCCTGTACATCAACCTCAGCGCCGAGGTCCTTGCCAGCCTGCTCACATCCCTTGGCTACATAGGCCCAGTACTCGGAAGCCAAGGTTTTCAGAACAACGGTGATGTGCGGATTCTCGGTGGAAGTGCTTGCAGCGTTATCGCCGTCCGTCGATGACGAGGTATTGCCACCGCAGCCGGTCAGTGCGCCCAGAAGCAGCGCTGTACTAAGCATTGCTGCACCAATTCGTTTCGTCATCTTAGTCATTTTTATTTCCTCCTATCAGTCAGCACGTATGCTGTTTTCTGTTTTCTCTTTTCTCTGCTTTTACAGTCTGTAATCAGATACCTGCGGTTTTCTTGATATACTCGCGTGCCATCTTGGCATACTCGAGCGGATTTGCCTTTGCCGGGTCCTGCTCGGCCTCTACGATGAACCAGCCCTCGTAGTGTGCATCGTGCAGAGCCTTGAATACGCCCGGATAGTCGACGCAGCCGTCACCCGGAATGGTGAAGCAGCCCTCGAGAACCGCCTTGCGGAACTTGAAGCCCTCGGCGTAAGCCTTTTCCATCATGTCAGGACGGATGTCCTTGAGGTGAACGTGGCCGATACGCGGGCCGAACTCCTTGGCTGCCTTGACGGCGTCCTCCTTGGAGAAGGTGAAGTGGCCGGTGTCGAAGCAGAGGTAAACATAGCGCGGATCGGTGTTGTCCATCAGGCGCTTGGTTTCCTCGAAGGTCTGTACAACCGTTGCCATATGGTGATGGAAGCACAGCTTGAAGCCGCGGTCAGCAGCAATCTTGCCCAGCTTGTTCAGACCGTCGCACAGCTTATCCCACTCTTCGTCGGTGGCGATCGGCTTGTTGTCACCGAACATCGAGCACTCCTCTGCGAACAGGCAGCGGGTCAGCTCGCATACGTTGATGCGGCTTGCACCGACAGCCTCGAGGAAGTCCAGCTGCTCGATAAATGCCTTTTCGTTCTCCTCGTAGGGGGTCGAGCACAGGAAGCTCGAGAACCACTGGGATGCAATCTTGATGCCGCGCAGGTCGAGTGCCTTGTTCAGTACGGCCGGGTCGGTCGGGAACTTGCCGCCAACCTCGGTGCCCTGAAAGCCTGCCAGAGCCGCTTCGGAAACCATCTGCTCGAAGGTGAGCTCACCGCCGAGCTGCGGCATGTCGTCATTCGTCCAGCCGATCGGCGCAATGCCGAGTTTTACATTATTAAACATAGCCTTGAACCTCCCTTAGCACTTTTCCCAAGTGCCCGACTTAACGGATTTGAGCACTGCGTTGATAATGCCGTCAACCTTAGCGCCCATCTCGAAGTTGCAGATGTACTCGCCGCCGTGCATTGCCTGCATGAGTGCGTGTGCCTGCAGCGTCTTCATATCGTCGAATGCGATTGCGATGCCGCCTGCCGGCTGGAAGTACTTGAAGCCCTCGTGCTGCGGGTTGAGCAGTACGGTGCGGAAACCGCAGTCACGGCCGTTGTCCTTGTCAGCGTCAGCCTTGAAGTAAACCTGAACCTCGCACATGCGCTCCAGATCGTATACTACCGAGCCCTCGGTGCCCTGAATCTCGTAATAGAAGTAGTTCTTGCGGCCGGTTGCAACACGGGAGGACGAGAAGTCACCAATTGCACCGTTTTCATACTTAACGAGGAAGGTGATGAGGTCGTCATTCTCAACCTTGCCCATCTCAGTGCTGCCTGCCTTGACCGGACGCTCCGGAATAACGATGGACTGTACGCCCAGAACCTCGCTCATGTCGCCCATGATCATCTGGGAAACGCTCAGCAGGTGGCTGCACAGGTCGCCGAGTGCGCCGGAACCAGCCAGCTTGTTGATGTGGCGCCATGCGATCGGAATGGACGGGTCAAGCAGCATGTCCTGATCGTAGGTAGCGTGTACGCGCATGATCTTGCCCAGCTTGCCGGACTTAACCAGCTCTGCAACGTACTGGTTTGCCGGGTTCATGATGTTGGAGAAACCGCAGTAGTTGACTACGCCCTTTTCCTTGGCCAGATCAGCCAGCTCGCGGGACTGCTCCGCGGACAGAGACAGCGGCTTCTCGCAGAAAACATGCTTGCCGTGCTCGAGAGCAGCCTTTGCCATCTCGTAGTGCATGCAGTTCGGGGTTGCAACGTCTACCAGGTCGATTTCGGGATCGGTAACAACGTCCATCCAGTTGGTGGTGTAGCGGTTGTAGCCCATGTTCTTTGCGAACTTTGCTACTGCGTCCTCGCTGACGTCGCTTACCAGCTCAAATACCGGCATATCATCGCCGAAGATCATGCGTGCATTGTGGAATGCGGTGGTGTGTGCCTTGCCCATCTAGCCAGCGCCGATCAGACCGATTTTAATTTCCTTGCTCATAAGTATCTTCTCCTTTTGAACGATCGGAAGGTTTCTTGCCTTTCTGTTGTGCCTATGATATCATAAGAGACGAAAGCTGTCACGTGTAATGCGTGCACAAAATATGCAATTTTTGCTCTGACATTAGGGGTGCTGTTATGGATATTCGTCAGCAGGGTGTTATTCGATTTGAACCCGGTATCATAGAAAAAGAAGGGATCTATTTTCATACTGCTTCGGCTTTTGCGCAGCAGCACCTGTTTTATGGTCTCTGGGGTGCACGTTATCTTTGCAGTGCGCCGTACAGCGTGCGCAGAAAACATTTGAACGCATTTTTGATGTTTTACATTCATTCGGGTGAAATGCAGTTCACATATCGGGATCAGACATTCACAGCAAGCGCCGATGATATCGTGCTCATCGACTGCAATTTTCCGCACCACTACTATACAATGAGAGAGGCGCAGTTCAGCTGGTTTCATTTTCACGGCAATGCCTCACAGGCGTACTGCGATCTTCTGTGGAAGAACAACGGTGCGCTGTTCAGCAAGCAGTATGGCTTGGAGAAGGACTTTCAAAAGATCATGCAGATGCTGCCACTTGATGCCAATGCAGACGATCGCATGTCGGTCGTCATTCACCATATACTTTCCTCGCTGAATACCCAAGGGCACGCGGCACACAACGTTTCGCCGCAGATACAGGCAGCAAAGAACTGGATGGACGAGCATTTTCATGAAAATATTCAAATAGAAGAAGTTGCTGCGCAGGTATCGCTTAGCCGGTTCTACTTTTCTCGCCGATTTCGCGAGGAAACCGGTTTATCGCCGCATGAGTATCTGCTCAATCTGCGGCTATCCTATGCAAAACTACAGCTTTCAGAATCGGATGACAGCATAGAAGAGATTGCTTATGACTGTGCGTTTTGCTCTGCTTCTAATCTGATTCGTGCATTTAAGAAAAGTACCGGTCTTACACCGTATCAGTTTCGGAAAACTGTATTCATTACAACGCATTGACAGAATAATATGAGAAAAGCATAGCTTGAACCATGTTTTTTCTGTGTTTCCGCCACTTTTGGACATATATTATAGATGTAAAAGCTCCTGAGATATTCTCAGGAGCTTACTTTTTGCCCGAAAGGAGGAAACGAAAATGTTCAACAATCAAAAATTCCTGACGCGCGGCGTGATGGCTGAAATCCCCTCATGGCTGACCAACCTGATGTGGTACATGGTCTTGACGATGGAAGTCAAGGAAAAAGATTACCTGCAGGTATTCCAGCTGACAAAAACGCCGGTCGGTCAGCACATCGTCCACGAGCAGGAGCAGCCGCCCTACCGTTACGAGCTTGATGTGCCGTGTGACGATGCCGTAGACGCGAAGGTGTTCGTGGTTGATGATTTGACGCATTCTACTATGCTGCTCGCTGAAGAATATTGATATTTACCAGACGAAATGGAGGAACAACCAATGAGCGAAACAAGAATTTGTGCAAACTGCGGCGCAGAATACCCGATTGAAGACATGTATCAAGCGGAAGGCGATTGGCTTTGCGAGGATTGTGCCGATCGCCTGACCGTAATCTGCGACCACTGCGCTGAGCGGGTCTACGAGGAGAACGCCGTCGAGGACGATACGCACACGCTTTGCGACCACTGCTTTGATGAATATTACGTGCGCTGCGAGGACTGCAACCGCATTATTCACCGTGACCGCGCCTATTGGGACAACGACGACAACGCCTACTGCGCATCCTGCTGGGATGAGCATTGTAACATTATTCACGAGTACAGTTACACGCCCGACCTCGTGTTCCACGGAAAGGGCCTGCGTCATTTCGGCGTAGAGTTAGAAATCGATGACGGCGGCACGGTCAACAGCAACGCGGAGAAGTTGTTGAACATCGCCAATGCTAATGGTGAAAATCTGTATATAAAGACGGATGGTAGCCTGGATGAAGGCTTGGAGCTTGTTACCCATCCAATGACGCTCGAGTATCATTTGAACGAAATGCCGTGGGCGGAGGTGTTGCGTAAAGCGCAGAGCATGGGGTACCTCAGCCACGCGGCAGGAACCTGCGGACTTCACGTTCACATTTCGCGTCTGGCATTCGGCTGTACCTATGAACAGCAGGAGGCAGCGATTGCCCGCCTGCTCTATTTCGTCGAGAAATTCTGGGCGGAGCTGCTGCGGTTCAGCCGCCGCACGCAGTCCCAGATGAATCGCTGGGCGGCACGGTACGGCATCCGCCTCACCCCGTCCGAGCAGATGAACCACGCAAAGAATTCCTGCGCTGGACGTTATACGGCGGTCAATCTCACAAACTCGGATACGGTTGAAATCCGGATGTTCCGCGGAACTTTGAAGCTGAATACCCTCAAAGCCACCTTGCCAGTGTGCTGATTGCGAATCATACTGATGTTGTGACGGTTTCCCGTCAACTTGGACATTCCAATGTAACGACCACAGAAACCTACTACGCACATCTCATTGGGGAGTCGCGCGTCAGGGCAGGTGAGTGTATTGCTGATGTTATGCTGCGCGGTTATGATAGGAAAGGAGAGAAGTCATCCTCTTGACATACAAAGAAAACTGTAATACAATCGTACTACAAGGAGATGATTTTATGGCTATGGATGCAACACTTCAGATCCGCATTGACAGTGCAGTTAAGGAACAGGTAGAAGCGCTTTACCGCAGTCTGGGCACCTCGTTCGCTGAGGCTGTACGGATGTTTGCGCAGCAGAGCCTGCAGGAAGGTGGTATGCCATTTCGGCCGTCGCTTCGTGCATGGGATGATATGAGCGAAACGGAAATCAGTGAAAAGCTGTCGCGCAGCAGTGAGGATATTGCTGCCGGACGCATCTCTGCGCAGTGCGATATGGACGCTAAAGTAAAGGAGCTGCTTCAGAGTCGTGCCGCAAGGATATAAGATATTTTACACCTCAACAGCCGAGCGAGATATTACGGAAAAGCTGATGTATATTATGCAGCAGTATCGGAATACCGTTTTGGCAGAACGGTGGTACAACCGCCTTCGCGCTTTGATACAGGAGAATTTGACTGCATTTCCGGCTAAGTATCCGCTGTATGATGTAGAGCCGTGGAGTTCTGCGGGAATTCGACAGTATGTTACGCGAAATGACGTGATTTTGTATTCGGTTGATGAAATCCACAGCTATGTGTACATTCGCAGTGGTTGCACACGCGGTCGAAATTTGGATTTGCATCTGTCGGAGCAGAGCGAAAGCATAGAGTAAAACGAAAAGAGCGGCAAGGCAGCTCCCGATAAGAAAACATCGTGAGGAAAGAGAGAACGGTATAGCTTCGGCTGTACCGTTTTCTCATTTTTCCATTGATGCCGTGACTTTTGACATTTCCAAGGCTCCGATACCCTTGTAGTAAATGTCGATCTCCTGCGTCCGGTTCTTGCCCTTCGGGTCGCTGGCCGCATGGACGATGATTTTCTCCACGAACTCATGGAGGATGCAGGGTGTGAGCTCCGGGATATCCGTGTACCTCTCCACAACGGAGAGAAAACGATCAACATCCGCCGATTTGCTTTCCTCCAGCTCCACTTCTTTCCGAAGAGAGCTTCTGAAAGCGTTCATCGGAGAGCTTGCCCGAAATGTTGTCCTCATAGAGCCGCTTGAAGATAGCATCCGGCTCTGTGATCCGCTTCTCGGAATCGACAAGCTGCCGTTTCCGCTTTGCAATATTCCGGTCGCGCTGCCGCAGGTCACTGTCCATGACCAGCCTCACAAACTCGTCCTTACTGCGGGAGGCGAAGGAAACGATCTCCCGCGGGAGTCGCTGATGGCTGAGGCGCAGATGTGCCGGAAGGCGTTCTGCCGGGAATAGCGAAAAGAGAACAGCGCAGCTTCGGGGCGAGATGCCCGTCCGCTGCGCTGTCCGATGTTCGCTTATGGGGTCATGCCATGTTTAGCCGTATGTCAGCCGGTCACTTCTTACAGCGCCAGAGGAAGGTCACGATCTGCGCTCTGGTGCAATCCGCATTGGGGCTGAATGTCGTGCTGGTGGTTCCCTTGGTGATGTTCTCCTTGACCGCCCACAGTACCGCATCAGCATAGTAGGCGGTGGACTTCACATCGGCAAAGGGATTGGCTGTACCCGCTGCCGGGGACTTCTCGGAACGCCACAGGAACGCGACAATCTGGGCGCGGGAGCAGGTCATGTTCGGGCTGAACGTGGTGTCGCTGGTGCCCATGGTGATGCCGTTTTCTACCGCCCACAGCACAGCATCGTAGTAGTAGCTGCCCACGGGGACGTCGGTAAACGGCATGGTGCGGGTTTCGGGTTTGGGACTGCAGCGGTGCGCCACAGGAAGGTCACGGCCTGCGCACGGGTGCAGATGCCGTCCGGGGAGAAATGGGTATCATCGGTTCCCTTGGTAATGCCGTTCTCCACTGCCCAATCCACAGCATCCTCATAATAGCTGCCGGCGGCTACATCCACAAACACGCCGGTCTGGGGGTTGCCGTTGGCTTTCATAAAGATGACCTCGATGGCATGGTTTCTGCGGACATTCTCAAAGGTGTAGGACTTCACCGCGCCGATGCTCTTGCCGTCGATCTTGACGTTGGAGACGGCGTAGCCCTTATCCGGGGTGATGGTGAAGGTCTGATCTCTGCCCTCACGGACGCTGACGCTGCCAGAGGGGGAGATAGAGCCGCCAGCCCCGGCAGTTGCCTTGATGGTGTAGTAGCTGTAAGAATGGCCGCTGCCATTATAACGCCAGTGTGCCGTATAGATTCGGTTGCCAGTGCTACCCGTTGGGATGGTGACGGTCATATTGTTCTCGCCGTCAAGCCCCGTGCCGCTCCAGCCGGTGAAGGTATGGCCGGATTTGGTAGGATTCTTGAGGGTGAAAGCCACCGTTTCAATGGTGTAGGTGTCTGGATTGCCCTCCACAGTGCCGCCGGCCAGATCATAGGTAATCGTGTACTGGTTGACTGTCCACTGCGCCGTCAGCGTGGTTACGACCTCCGGAACGCTTTCACCGGGGGCGTACAGGTTTCCGTCGCTGCCAAGCCACATAAAGTAGCTGCTTGTATTTCCGTCCGGGCGGGTCATGCCGTCGGACGCAGGCGCGGTAAACTCGCTGCCGGTTTTCACGATGATGTGAATAGCATCGGAGCTGCCGCCCAGCGTGCCGCCGCCAAGGTCAAGGGTAACGGCCTTCAGTCCGCCAGAGCCCAGTGTGTCAGGGTTCAGGACTTCAAGGACGGGGCGGAAACCGACGTACGGGGCGGAGTACGTAGTAGAGTTGCTGCTCCAGCAGCGGGCCGAACCGAGCCCGCGAACCGCACGGAGCAACGCGCCGCCAAAATAAGTATCCTGCCCCCACGAATACAGTATATTCCAGTTTTGGATATATCCGCTGTTCTTGTTCAGCATCGTGTCCCATTCGTTGCTTTGGGGCACGCCGCGTTCGGAATTGCCCGAACCTGTAAAGTTACTTCCCACAGACGGCGCGCGCAGGGTATAGTCCACGCCGCCGCCGGCGTAGTTCTTGTCGAAAATCAGGCTCGCACCGTTTAAGTCATCCCAACTTACCGTATGCGTTACGGCATAGTCCGCCACAAACAGGCTGTGGGCGTATTTGTTCTGCTGTGCATATTCCTCGGTGGTCGCCATCGCAGACGTGAGCTTGTAGGCTTCTATTGTTCCCGCATAGGTAAAGGGAACATAGTGCAGCGTCGTATCCGGCAGAGAAACCGCTCCAAATGAGTTTCCGCTGTTTGCTGTGCCGGGAATGCTCGCGCCGGAGAGGTCAAAGTAATAGACGCCGCCGGGAACGAGGTTGAACTGCTCGTCAGGTTGATTTTCCACCGTCAGCGCAATGTCTGTGAAATTACTTGCGTAATCGGTATTATAATCACCGTTATACTGTTCGCTGAAGACCTTCAGGGTATAGCTGCCCGGTGCAAGGTCGGACGGGATTTTGATTGCAACCGTTCCGCTTTCAGCAGTAGGCTGCGCAACTCTGCCGTAATACTTTGCGCCGCTGTTATCCGCAAGGATGACGGAGATATATTCATTTGCCCCTGTGGTCGCCCCACTGTAATGCAGCGTAAGGGTACCGTCGGGGGCGGCGCTGACAGCTTTTTCCGTTACGGCAAAATTGCGGCTATTATCTAAAAGCGTCAATTTCCATTCACTTCCGGTGTATTCGGAAATCGGGGTCAATCCCCCGTCAGGCTTTCCGCCCACAGCAGCGGATGCGAAGAGGACAGCGTTCAGATTTAGGTTAAAAGCGGGACGAACACCAAACTCATCGGAAGTATGGTACATGCCATCGTCGAGGACTTCACCGTTACCATGCACAACGGCAGCACTGGAAGATGATTTGCATGGGGAGCGCAGCCACCAATGGTACATCGCCCAATTTGTATGTTCTTTATTCACAATTCGCAGATCCTGATTTACCGCATGCGCTTCCGCTATGGAAAGCGGCCAGAATACAGCGTTATCCACCTGCGCTCCTGCTACACAGTCGGTATTCTCTCCGTTGTAGCTTCCGCTTGCAAGCGTCCGTTTCTTTACGGCAGCATTTTCTTCTGTCGTCAGCTTTGCTTCAAGCGCGTCTATTGCGGTTTTCAACTCACTCGGTGCATATTCGCTGCTATAATTAACGCTGTCAAACGCAGCTTCTCCCATAGTGCCTGCCGCAAGCAGGGTCATATCCCCCTGTGCGCCGGCAACGCCGCTTCCGTCATAGCCGATTACACGCCATGCAGCGGGATTGTTTCCATGGTCTTGCCCGAAATATACGGTCGGTGCGGCCTCTGTGTTTACATTTTTACTTAGTGCGTCTGTGCCAAGCTGGATCGCCTTGTCGTTTTCTGCCCCCGCCGCAAACGCCACGGTGGGGAGCATACACGCCGCCATGCAAAGGCAGAGCAAGATACTGAGTATTCGTTTTTTCATTGGTTTTCCTCCTCCTGTTCGTGTCGGTTCGGCTTATCCGCCCCGTCTTTTTTCTGATTTTCTCTGTTTCTGAGCCGGAAGCACAGCGCGGTGATGACCACCGCCGCTGCAAAGGAGACGACTGCCACCAGCACGTAGCCCCCCGCGTCCTCCCGCAGCAGCATCGCGCCGAACGCACCCCATGCTTCCGGTTGCCCCGGAGCGACGACCGTGCCCGCCGCCTGCATCAAGACCGCGAACAGCAGCATACACATAGCGCTCAGTCCATAGATGCCGCGCCGCTGCCTTCGGCGGGTGTTTTCCCGCACCCGCTGCTTGACGAGTGCGACCCGTCTTGCGGTATCGTACATTTCGTTTGCCCCCCCCTTTCCGGTTTGTCTGGAACTGTGATAAAAACCCTTTCACTTATATAGGTACAAAAAATCGAAAAAACTCTCACCCAAAACGCAAAATTTTTCAAAAAAATTGAGAGCCGCCAAAAAGCAGCTCTCAAGGAGGGAATGTTCGGTTATTTTCTCCGCGATAAGCGGAAAGCGGACAACCTTCCCACCGCCACCAGCAGCACCGGCAGGGCGTAGGCGATGTACTGCGCCGCGCCGCCGTAGGCGATGAGCAGATTGTAGATGGCGTGGAGGGTGATGGCCGCGCCCAGCAGCCCGCAGGTGCCGGCCACCTTCAGCCACGTCCGCTGCCACGTGTATGCAAGGCCACCGCCCACGATCAGGCCGCAGAGGACGTGCATCGCGCCCGTGCCGAAGCCACGGAAGAAGATGAAGGAGAAGCGGTCCGCGCCGTTCTGGATGAGATAGCAGACGTTTTCAAAGGTGGCGAAGGAGAGGGCAATCGTGATGGCGACGGGCTTGATTCTATCCCCCTCCGGCTCAAACACCAGAAGATAGAACACCAGCGGCAGCAACTTCATGATTTCCTCCACCACCGGCGCAATCTCCGCCGTGGCGGCAAGGGCGTCCGCCTGACATACCGCCGCGAGGAAGGTGTTGATATAGGCCGAAAGCAGGCACACCCCCATCCCGGCAATGCAGAACAGGAAGAAGCGGAGCTGCCGCCTGCCCATGCACAGGGCGGCCACCAGCAGGGGAGATACCATGCAGAGGAAGATGTTTTCGATGTAGGTCATGCGTCCACCGCCCTTCTCGTGGCGGGCAGCAGCCCTAGAATGGCAAACGTCAGCAGCATATCGCACCAGAAGGTGGGGCTTGCGGGAGAAGTATCCGGCCAGAAGCAGCCCGCCGTCCAAAGCAGATATTCCGAGACAGCAAAGCACAGCACGCCGCTATGGAAGTACCGCATATTCCGCGCCGCGCCCGTCTGCGTTTTCGCATAGACAAGCCCACGAATGGCGCAGAAGGAGAGCCATATCATCATGCCGCACCAGATCAGATTGGAGAGAATGTCCCCGAAAGCACAGTAGAACGCCAGTAGCGGCACGCCGAACGCAGGCGCGAGCCACGCCCTGCGGCAGCGGAAGCCTCGCTCATCTGCTCCCGCCAGAGTGGCCTGCAAAATGCGCAGGAAGATGAGGCTGGCCACCCAGCTGAACTCCGACACATAAAAGACCCGGGGCGTGGTATCGAACAGCAGCAGATACAGCGTCCAGTAGAGCGCACCAAGGGCAAAGCAGCCGTAGAAGCACAGCAGCAGAAAATACACCTGCCTGCGGCTTTTCCGACAGGCGATACCCGAAAGCAGCGCGCTGACGAACGTGACCAGCAGCTGCAGCAGATTTTCAATCAGCTCCATGCCGATCCTCGCTTTCCTTATCCTGTGCATCCTCCTGGTTCATCTGCCGCAGTCGGAAGCACAAAACGGTCACGCACACGCCGAGTAAAAACGCCAAAAGTCCGATGACGATGTATCCCAAGGCCGCGCTGCCGCCGTACATACTTGCCGCCGTCTCAAAGCCGGAATAATCGCCGGTCTGGATTTTCGCGGCAATGCCGGGCATGGCGAAGGACGCGCCGATGAGCAGCACAAGGCACGCCGCCACCACGGAAGCCATGGTAATCGTATTGCGCCGCAGCCGCTTCTCCCGTTCCATTTTGGCGATGCGCCGCTTCGTCTCCGCGACGCGCTCCTCATGACTCCGCATTTGTGATTCCCTCCCGTTCCAGCAGCCTTCGCAGGCTTTCTTTTCCGCGATATACCATGTTGGTGATCTGTTTTACCGTTTTCCCCGTGACCTCCGCCGCCTGCGCGTAGCTCATGCCTTCAAAATAGGTGAGATAGAGGACTTCCCGATAGTCCGGGTTCATTTCATCCATGCAGAAGTGCAGGATGCGGTTTCGCTCCTCCGTCCGTATGACCTCCTCTGCCAGCAGCCGCCCCTCCGGCTCGCCGGTCAGCGCATCGAGGCTGAACAGCGGCTTTCGTTTGCTTTTATGGCGCAGCGCCATGTGCCGCGCCGCCTTATAGAGATACGCCTTGAAGCCGCCGTCCCGGATGCGGGGCTTTTTGGTGAACAGATAGGCGAAAACGTCCAGC
>OLNR01001632.1_pt1 | contig 12624 bp, 9 predicted proteins | sample 1672231 | NCBI WGS metagenome assembly OLNR01 (sample SAMEA3136662, study PRJEB25190) | human gut metagenome
CGCCGGAGCGGTGCTTAAGCCGTCAGGCGGGAATTGTGCGGTGTTGCCTTAAGGTTTGTGGCGTGGAACCACCCCTCACCGGCTTTCGCCGGAGCTCCCCTCCAGGGGAGCCAATCTCTTACTTTAGGTCTGAGGTGGCTCCCCTTTGAGGGGAGCTGGACGCGAAGCGGCCTGAGGGGTGGTTTCCCGCTGCGAGGCTAAAAATTTGCAGGGAACGACACCTGCATCGGCCCGCATGACGGGCCTTGCCAAATATTTTGCACCTGAATACCGCAAACACCCGCGGGCGCACAATCTGCGCCCCTACGGGTGGGCAGCCATTAAAACCTGATGATTTCATTCCAAATGTGTGGTAGGGTTGGGTGACCCTATCCTACCGTGAAAAAAATGCCGATTGTGCTGTACCGATTATCCCTTTTTCCGATTGAACCCAATATACAGCACCAGCCATGCCGCCGCCACGCACACCAGGGTAATCAACCCCAGCATCTGCCAGCTGTGCACCAGGTTGGGCACGGTGGCATCGTACATCGGGCTGTCCAGCCCTGCTTTCAGCCAGGAAAGGCGGTCGTTCAAATCGGTGGAGGCGCCCAGCGCCCCCATGCCCCAGCGGCAGACAATGATATAGCTGATGGCCGTCAGCGCGCCGGTCATACTGAACATAACGCCGCTGAACACCACCTGCCCGATGATGAGCACCAGCACCAGCAGCACCGCGGCTTCGCTGCTTTTCAGGCTGGCAGATACCAGCAGGCCCATGGCACTGGATGCTGCCATGAGCAGGAAAATCGTAATGAAGATTTCTACATTGGTATCCAGCAGCAGGTGGTTTTGCGGAATATGGATGATCTCCACAAAGCCTGCCGTCAAAATGCCCGCCTGCACGGCTTCCACCAGAAACAGGGTGATGGCCTTGCTGAGCACCGTTGCCAGCAGCGAAACGCCGACGCTGGCTTCACGGAAGATAATCTCCCGGTCTTTACAGATCTCGCGGTAAGAGTTCAGCAGCCCCATAAAGGACGCCATGGCGCACACAATGAACAGCACCGTGCGGCTGCCGATGTTGATCAGGTTGGAGGTAAAGCAGTCCGGCTCCCCCACCAGCTTGATGACAAGCACCATCAGCGGGGCCTGCAAAATCAAGCTGCCAAGGGTTAGCTTCTGGTTCCAGATCAGCTGAAAATTGCGGGAGATGAGCACCGCCAGCTGGCGCAGCAGCTTGCCGATTTTTACGCTTTGCATCGTTTTTCCGCCTCCTTGGCTGCTGCCGGGAACCGCGCTGCAAGGCGATTGAATTCCGGGCTGGTAAAGTATTTCCGGCGGTAATATTCCACCTGTTCGGGGTCGTGCAGCTTTTCAAAAATATCGCTGGTCAGTTCCACATCAAAATATTCATCCATCGCTTCGGGCGAACCATAATAGCACAGCACGCCGCCCGTACCCAAAAAGGCGATCTTATCGCATAGATTGATGTTGGACATGTTGTGGGTAACCATCAGCACGGTGCAGTTTTCGTGGCTCAGCTTGCGGCACAGCTCCATCATGCTGCGGTCCAGATCCGGCGAAAGCCCGCTGGTGGGCTCGTCCAATATCAGCAGCCGGGGCGAAGCCAGCAGTTCCATGGCGATGGAAACCCGCTTTTTCTGCCCGCCGGAAAGGTTTGCAATCATCGTTTTTTCCCGCCCGCCCAGGTCAACGGCTTCAATAGCGTGGGCCACAGCAGCTTTGATCTCGGTGCGGGTGGCATCGCGTGCAATGCGCAGCTTGGCGGTGTAGGTCAGGCTTTGTTCCACCGTCAGCTCGTCGTGCATAATGTCTTTCTGCGGCACATAGCCCAGCACGGCATCAAAGGCATTGCGGTTGCCGCGGGTGTCAATACCGTCAAAGCAGACGCTGCCGGAGGTGCAGGGCGACGCCCCGGTGATGCAGCCCAGCAAACTAGATTTGCCGGTTCCGGAACCGCCCACCACAACCACAAAGCTGTTGGGTTCCACCCCCATGCTAGTGCCGTCCACAATGTTCAGCGGCTTGCCGGTGTTGCTGTTTTTGACGGTTTTATACACATCCAGCAGTTCAATGCTGATGCCCACCTTATGCTCATGGTAGTGCAGCATTCCGCCGGAAAATGCAAACACCTGGGTGGGCACATTGATGACAGCGCCGTCCGTCAGCAGCTCATTGCGCACGCGGGTGCCGTTCAGGTAAGTACCGTTGGTGGAGCCAAGGTCATTCAGTTCATAGTGGCCGTCCTTATACACCACCTCGCAGTGGTGGCGGGAAACACGGTCGCTGGTCAGCTGCACATCGCAGTCCTCGCCGCGGCCGATCAGGATGCGGCGCTTGCGGCGCACATCCAGCTCCCGCAGCACGGTGGCGTTGGGCGTTTCCCGCCGCAGGGCGGCGGTACCCTCGCCCTGGCGGATTTCCTCCACGCGGAAGGTGATTTCCTGTGTGGTTTCGTTGCCGTCGGTATTCAGGCCGATCACATCCCCCGGCTGCAGGGTCACTTCCTCACCGGAATGGATATAGCGGTTATTGTACCAGGTGCCGCAGGTCGTGGAGCCTGCGTCCTGCATCAGCCAGGCATTGTTTTTGTATTCGATTGTGAACTGGTGTTCCCCCACGTTGTTGCGGCGCAGCACAAAGCTGCAATCGCGCCCACGGCCAAACACAAAGGGAGCTGCCGTGCTGGAAAGGGTCAGCTTTTGGCGGTTGCGCCGCTCGCTGACGGTTAAAATAATCTCACTGGCCAAGGGAGTCACTTCCTCTCTTTCGGCGCTGCATTCCAATTGAACTCCGGCCCACACAGCGGCACAAAACGCAGCTGTGCGCCGCCCACAGCAAAGGTATCCCCCGCTGTCAGCGGCATTTTTTCAATCAGGCTTTTTCCGTTCAGGGTGCACAGCTCGTTGGAAGATCCCGGCAGCGCACACCAGTTGTTATCCTGTGGGTCATACACCACAATGCCGCGCCGCACCGCAAGCGGGCTGTTGGCATCCAGCACGGCGGGGTTCCCGGCCGCATCCACCCCCAAAAAGTTTCGGCCTTCGCCCAAACGCAGGTCCTGCCCGCGGGCGGGGCCGTCCAGCACCACCAGCCAGCCGGTCACCGGGCCTTTGGGCGCGGCGGTAAGACCAGCCTCGGCAGCGGTGCCGGGCTGAGCAATGGCGCTGCCGGCCTCCAGCCCGCCATTGCAATAGGGGCATTCGGGGTGTTTATCGGCATCATAAAAATGGCCGTTGGGGCATTTGGTCAGTTTCATCGTTTTCCTCCTTCGGGGGCGTTTACAGCACAAGCCGCAGGGTGGTGCGGCCAATTTTTATGGTATCGCCGTTTTGCAGGCGGTATTCCCCGCCGATGGGGTCGCCGTTCACCATCACGGCGGCTCCCTCCAGCGGGCGCAAGGTCACGCCGCTGCTTTCCACTTCCAGCACTGCGTGCTGGGGGCGGGTGCGGCCATCCGCCAGGCAGAGGTCACACTGGGTGGCATCGCTGCCGATAATCAGGCTGCTTTCCACATAGGCGGACCAGCGGGTTTCTGCAATGCCCCGCCGGGTAGAAAGGTACAGGGTGATCCACCGCCTCGGCAGGCTCTGCTGCACGGGGGCGGCATCGGTCAGCAGGTGTTCGGCTTCGGCCAGCTTTTCCTCAGTGCGCTCCTTGCGGCCGCGCAGCAGGGCTGCCGCGGCCAGCACTACCAACAGCCCACCCAGAATAATGGCAGGCAGCCGGAATCGTGCCAGATAGAACGCCCTGTCCTTGGGCCAATCCTCCACGGTAAAGCGGTATACGGTGCCGGAATCGCTCACGTTGGCCGCGGTCATGGCGCTGGTCATCTTGTTCAGCTTAATGGTATAGGTTCCCTGGTACAGCGGCTCGGTGTACAGCGAAACACTTCTGCCGTCCGTGCTGGCAAGGGCCTGTTTAACTTTTACATGCCAGCCCCAGATATCCTCGCTCTGAATGCTGTAACAGGTCAGGTCCTCCGCACGGCCCACGGCCTGGTTAAACCGAATGGTCATGGCATAGCGGCCATGCAGCGTCACGCTTTCCACCGCCGGTTTGGCCAGGCGGTGGCCCATATACACGGTAGCGTTGGTTTTCACTGCGCTGCCCAGCTGCGGCACGCTCAGGGTCAGCACATCCAGGCGCTCGCCGTAAAAATTTTCATCCACCGCGGTTTTGATCTCCAGCGCATTGGCAAGGGCCTGCTGTTTTTCAGCCAGGGTATCGGCCAGTTCGCTTTCATGCACCACATCCAGCTTATCGCCGCCCAGGGCTTGGCCCAGCTCGGCAAGGGGGTTGTCATCATCCACCGTCACAAAGATATCCAGCGGCATGTTCAGGCGGCTGGCGGCATCTTTGGCCACAGCGCCCAGCAGAGCTGTGCTGGTGGCGGTATTGCCCGCTTCCGTCAGGGCAAAGATCACCTTGCGCGGCGCAATGCTCTGGTAATTTTCGTTGATATCGTTATAAATTATTGTGGCTGCCTGCACCAGATTGGGCTCGTTCTCTTCCTGGCTTTCCAGCGCGTTCACGGCGTTCACTGCCGCCCTGGTATCAATGGTCGCGGGCAGAACGCAGGCTGCATCCCCGGCCAGGGTATACAGCATAATCTGGTCCTTTGCGCCTTTGGCGCTGATCAGCCGCCGCAGCGCAATGCGGTATTCTTTCAGCGTGGTTTCGTCCACACTGTTGTCCACCGCCAGTACATAGCAGATCGGCTCGTTCGCCATGCCGATGTTGCCGGTGGGGATCTTTTCATCCCCCAGGTACAGCTCCACCCCTGCCGCCCGCACAAGGTCCGAGCTGATGGGCTGGCCTTGTGCATCCGTTGCCTGAACAAACACGTCCAGCTCCGGCACGTTGACATAGATCTGCTCAATGGAAAATTCCCCGATCGTGGTGCCTAATGCTTTGGGCGCACACAGCAAAGCTGCCATGACTGCAGCAACAGCCATGGCAACCAAAACCTGTGTGAATTTTTTTACCGCAGCAATTTTCACTTACAGGCTCCTATTCTTTAGGCAATACCGCATAATTCTAAGTGCCGATACGGCGAGCGAGGTGCGGCAGCTGCTAAGCCAAAAGCGCAGATAATACTTTGTGTATTATCGAGCATTTTTGCAACGCAGATGCCGTGCCGCAGCCGCCGAAGCGGTGCTTAAGCCGCTAGGCGGGAATTGTGCGGTGTTGCCCAAGGTTTTTAACGCAAAATCCGGCTGCGTTTGTAGAAATAGGCTACATTCTCGTCTTTTCAGATGTCCTCCAGTCCATGCTGCTCCCGCATGCGGCGCAATGCGCACAGGGCGCGCATTGCCTTTTGGCGGGCGGCGCGCTGTTTGGCGGCTTCCGGCGTTTCGGGCTGGGGCTCTTCCGGCACGGCGGGCGCTTCTTCTTCGGCTTCAGGCTCCTGCGGCTTTTCCCGCGGGGGAAGCGGCATGGCCGGGGCGTCCGGCTCGTCCTCTTCCTCAAAGCTGGGCATTACCGGGGCCATCGGCGTGGCGGAAGGCGGGGTATCGTCCGGGCGCGGGGCATCCGCCGGGCGCACAATGGGCGAAGAGAAGATGGCCCCCGGCACTTCAGTCAGCGCCGGACCGGTCTGGTGGTTGGGGTCCCCGGTGGGATGGTCCGGCTTATCCTCGGTCTTTTCCGGTTCGGGTGTTTCTTCTGTCTTCGGCTGTTCTTCTGTTTCAGCCTCCGGTGCTGCGTTTTCCGGCGTTTTTTCCTCCGGCTGCACGGCTGCGGGCTCTGCCGTGGCGGCAGCTTCTTCCTGTTTTTCCACTTCCTGCGGGGCGGTGCTCTGCTGGCTCAGGGGTTCGGGTTCGTCCTCCTCCCCGGCAGCAGCGGCCTGGGCGCGCAGTTCATCCACCGCGCGGGCCACCGTTTCGGGGCTTAAATCCAGCGCAGCTTCTGGCGTAGGCACGGTGTGCAGCTCCGGCAGCTCGGTTTCCAGCTCGCGGTCCGCGTTATCGGCAGCGCGGGCTTCGGCGGCGGGGTCATTGGCAATGGCTTCGTTCTGCAGGTTCAGCAACTTGCGGCTCATCAGGCCAAGGTAGTCAATCAGCGCGGCACGCTGGGCCTCCATCTCCCGCACTTCGGCGCGCAGGTTGTTCAGCCGCAGCTGGTGGGCGTTCTGGATCTCATTGGCTTCCGCAGCGGCGGCATCCACCAGCTTTTGTGCCTGGGCTTTGGCCTGGTCGCGGGCCGAAACATCCATCGCCTGGGCTTCGGCCTGGGCGTCCTCCTTGATCTGGTCGGCGCGCACATGGGCGTTGGCCACAATGTCCTCCGCCTTCTGGCGTGCTTCCTGCATGATCTCTTCTTTGCCGTTTTCCAGCGCATTGCGGGCATCGTCCAACTCACGGCCCTTGATGCGCAGGGCGGCTTCGGCCTGGTCGGCACGTTCCTGCAATTTTTCTTTTTCTTTTTGCAGGCTGCCGTTCTTCAGCCGCAGAACGGCCACCTGGTCGTTCAGCGAATGGTTGCGCTCCTGTAGGGCGGAAACCTGGGCGTCCAGGCTTTCTTTCTGGCGTGAGTATGTAGAGCTGCTGCCCGCCAGCGCAGCGTTCTGGCCGGAAAGCCGGTTGTTCTGGGCGGTCAGGGTCTGGCAATGCTGCTGCAATGCAGCGTTTTCCTGTTCGGCCTTGCGGGCCTGGGCTTCGGCCCGGCCAAGGCGCTGTTCATATTCCGTGCAAAGGGCCTGCAGTGCCGCACGCACATCGTCCGGCTCATAGCCGCCAAAGCGTGCTTTACGCATTCCACTCTGCTCCATAAAACGGGTCACATCAATTTTCGGCACGGTATTTTGCCCCCTCCTGCTCCAGGCAGCAGCACGGCAAAAGCTTTTTGTGCAGTTTTGCAATCCTGCGCCTGGGCAAACGTACAATATTAAGTAATATTATACCAATTCCTCTTGTGGTGTGCAACTAATTTGTGTGATGTATGAAAAGTAAAGGAATCGGCTGAATTTCCGCTCTTTCCGCCGCATCTTGGGGTGGGCGGTGTAAAAAATGTAAAAACCGCACCGCTGGTGCAAAATCCGGGCCGGGGGGCTCGTATGTTTTAATAGTCAGCCAAATGCTGCTGCAACGGCCCGCGCAGCCCAGCAAGCATTCCCGGCTTGCTATTTTTGTTGCTTTTCACAATTTTCAATTTCACAATTTAGCAGTGCTGCACAAAAAAATGTAGTTCGATTTGTCAATCCTTGTCGCCGCTTTCCCTTGTTTTTGACACATTTGGAGAGTATAATACTCTATCATCGCAAGGGGAATGGTCCCCCTGCGGCGGCCTTTTTTCTTAAAAAGGAGTGTTTTTTGTGATTCGTACATGGTGCAAAGACCATCCCATCCAGTTCATGGCCTGCTACCTGGTTTTTTATCTTGCGTTTTTCAAATTGTTGGAACAGGGCATCCAGGTGCCGGATCTGGTGCTCCACTGCCGGTTGGATGATCTGATTCCGTTCTGTAAATACGCCATCATCCCTTATTACCTGTGGTTCGCCTGGATCCCCTGTACACTGTTCTATTTGTTGTGGTTCAATGACCGGCGGGAATTCTGGCGGCTGTGCCTGCCGCTGTTTACCGGCATGACCCTCTCGCTGCTGTTCTGCGCAATCGTACCCAATGGTACCGACCTGCGTCCCGCTTACATTTACGGCAATGATATCTTTACCCGCACGGTACGCGCTTTGTGGCGCACGGATACGCCCACCAACGTGTTCCCGTCCATCCATGTGTTCAACTCCGTCACGCTGGCGCTGGCTTATCACCACTGCGCACGGCTGCGCGGCCGCAAATGGCTGTGGGTGCGCGTATCTGCCGATCTGCTCTGCGTTTCCATCATTCTTTCCACCATGCTGTTAAAGCAGCATTCGGTGATTGATGTGATGGGCGGCATCATCCTGGCTCTGACGCTGGACGCCGTGGCCGATGCCGTTGCCCTGCGCACAGCGCCCTCGGTTGCTTATCGCCACAACCGTCACCATGCGCTGCCCGAACATTCTTAAATGTTTACCGGTTCCTGAAAAGGGGCCGGTTTTTGTTTGCAATCTTTCGGGGGAGAGGATATAATTCCGGCAAGGCCCTGCGTGTGGGACGATGCGGAGCATCGTCCCATACAAATGTTTTTTAGGGCAATACCGCATAATTCTAAGTGCCGATACGGCGAGCGAGGTGCGGCAGATGCCGGAGCGGTGCTTAAGCCGTAAGGCGGGAATTGTGCGGTGTTGCCTTAGAATTACCACACTAGTAGGGGCGCACATTGTGCGCCCGCCGCCCTATCATCTGCTCCTCTTGCGGGCAAGCCGCTCACCATCCCCACAAACTCCCGCCCCTCAAATCACCACACATCCCATCAAAAGCCCCTGTTTCATCTTGCAGTACGCCCCAAAATGTGGTATTCTATCCTCAGCAAAGTTTTACTGTGTCCTAATCATTCAAAATATTTTTCACTATTTCTACTGATACGGAGGAATATTCATGCAAATCATTCAGACTGTATCCGGAAATACAATTTATGTCGGCGCAAGTGACCGCCGCCTGGCAAAGTTTGAAAACCTGTTTCCCATTCCGCGCGGCGTCAGCTACAACGCCTATGTGATTCTGGATGAAAAAACCGCCCTGCTGGACACCGCCGATGCCAGCGTTGGCGCACAGTTCCTGGAGAACGTTGCCGCCGCCCTGGATGGCCGCAAGCTGGACTATCTGATCGTGGACCACATGGAGCCGGACCACGCCGCCATGATCGAAGCCGTGCTGGTGCGCTGGCCGGATCTGCGCCTGGTGGTGAACGCCAAAACCCTGCCCATGCTGAAAATGTACTTTCCCACGGACAGCGCCGCCATTGACGATGCCCTGGTGGTAAAAGAGGGCGACACGCTGGACCTGGGAAAACACAAGCTGACCTTTGTGATGGCCCCCATGGTACACTGGCCGGAAGTGATGATGACCTTTGACACCACCACCGGTACCCTGTTCAGCGCCGATGCTTTTGGCACCTTTGGTGCTCTGGAGGGTGCCCTGTTCGCTGATGAGGTAGACTTTGCCGGCAAATGGCTGGACGATGCCCGCCGCTACTACACCAACATTGTGGGCAAGTACGGCGTGCAGGTGCAGGCTGTGCTGAAAAAGGCCGCCACCCTGCCCATCGAGACCATTGCCCCGCTGCACGGTCCCGTGTGGCGCAAAAACCTGGGCTGGTTCATTGGCAAGTATGGCCTGTGGAGCCGCTGCGAACCCGAAGAAAAGGCGGTTGTTGTGCTGTACGGCAGCATGTACGGCAACACCGCAAGCGCCGCCAACGCCCTGGCCGCCAAAGTTGCCGCCAAGGGCGTAAAGGTTGCTGTGCATGACCTTTCCTGCATTGACAACAGCGAAGCCGTTGCCGAGTGCTGGCGCGCATCCACCATTGTGCTGGCCGCCCCCACCTACAACGGCGGCATTTACCTGCCCGCCGCCAACCTGCTGGAGGACCTGAAAGCCCTGAACCTGCACGACCGCACCTTTGCCCTGGTGGAAAACGGCAGCTGGGCCCCGATGTCCGCCAAGCTGATGGCCGCCAAAATCGGCGAGCTGAAGAATTGCACCGTGCTGGATGCCAAGGTAACGGTGCGCGGCCGCCTGACCGCCACCCAGGATGCCGAACTGGAAGCCTGCGCCGCCGCGGTTGCCGCCAGCATGTAAAAATTTCGCTATCCCCTGAAACGATCAACCATAAATATAAAAGCCATGCCGCCGTGGGTTTTCCACAAAGCGGCATGGCTTTTGTTGAATGTTGGGTTTGCTTTTTGCTTTTCTTTGCTGGCTTACAGCTGCAATTTCGGGCTGTTCCCGGTGTTTCCGGTCAGGCCATCGGCACGCAGCATGTTTTCCATCACATCAATGTCAGTCGAAACGTCCAGCGCGTCATCCTCAAACAGGCGGTCCAGCTGGGCTTCAAAGGCGGTCACAAGGGTATCCATCACCTGTTCAATGCGCTGTTTGGACTCGCGGATGTTCTCCCCCTCCACGCCCTGGGCATCCAGCTCGGCATACGTTTTGAGCAGCTTCAGGGCCGTGGGCAGATAGTAATCCATGAACTTGCGCATCTGCGGCAGCTTGTCCGGGTTCTGCTTGGCCTGGGCAAAGATTTTGGCGCTGACGGCTTCCAACCGGCTGATCTTATCGGACATTTCCTCGCCGGGGATGGCATCATTCAAGGCCCGCAGCTGGTTCAGAACCTGGGCATAATTGTCCTCCGCCTTTGCTTCTTCCGGCTGGGCTTTTGGGGCTGCCGCGGGGGCAGGCTGCGGAGCGGGCGGTGCGCCGCGTACCACCAGGGTACCGGTGCGCATATCCAGGTAGGCGTTCTCTCCAAACACGCCCTTGTCAATGCAGTTTTCCAGGTGCTTGCAGCACTTGGCGTAATTGCAGGGGATGGCATCCGCGATCTCCTGAATTTTCATGTAGGGGGCGTTGCCAACAATGTTACTGATCTTTTTGCGCATGCGGCGGCCGGTGCGCAGCTTCCACCCGGCAAACAGGAAGCCCGCGCCCGCAAACAACAGGGTCACGCTGCCCGCAAGATCCTGGAACAGCCAGGTCCAGTAACTGCCGCCCTGCGTAAGGGCTTCCGGCAGCCAATACACGGCTTCCGGCAGGTTGGCCACCATGGCAATGGAAAAAATCACGCCCAGAACCGTCAGGGCAATGCTCCAGCCCTCACCTTTATCCTTGCGGCCGCGCTCATTCTGGCGGGCGGTCTGCTCCGGGTCATACGCCTGTGCGCGGTCCGCGTTCTGGTAGATCTCGACCCGCTTCTCGGCTTTGTGCGCGGCTTCTTCCGCTCTCTGCACCACGCGCTGGGCATCCCGGCGCATCTTTTCCGCTTTCTGCGGGTCCGCATAGATGGGGCGGACGGTGTACGGCTGGCCGGTCTGCCGGTTGTTCTGGCTCCAGCTCTGCGGCGCAGAGATTTTGCCCATTCGCAGCAGATGGTTGATGATCATCATTGCAACGCCAATCGGCCACGCCGCAAAGCAGAATGTGATTACGATCACCCACCAGGGGATTTGGAACACACCATCCCCTTTGTGGTATTCCTGGCTGGCGTCTTGCCGGGGGCCGCCGGGCTGGTCATACAGCGGCTGCTGCCGCGCACGGTCCTGGTCTTCGTTATAGGGGTTCGGGTTATACGGGTTTGGCATTCCTTTTCCTCACATATCTTGTTTACGGCAGGTCCGCAATCAGCTGCCGCAGTTCGTCCGAAAGATAATAAGTGCTGCCCTGCTGGTAGGGGTTGTTTTTGTTGTACGGCACATGGGTGCACAGGTAGTCCACCCAGTGGGAGTACCCGGCAACCGTCAGGTGGATGCCGTCATTCTGGGCATAATCCGCCGTCAGGTAGCCATCCTCCCCGGTAAAGGCTTCGGTCAGGTTCAGGTAATAGAACCCGCGCTCCTTGCACATTTCTTTGATTTTATCGTTCATGCTGCCCACGCGCTCGGGGGTCAGGCCGGGGGCCTGGTCCAGTGCTTCGGGCCGCACGTTCAAAATGGACTGCACAAAGATCATGCTGTTGGGCAGCGTGCTTTGCAATTCATCCAGCAGTTTGCCGTAATACGCCAAAAAGCCTTCATCATTGCCCAATCCCGCCAGTGCGTTGGTGCCGATCAGCAGGTACAGCTTGGCGGGCTGCTGCTCGGCCAGGATATCCAGCGGAACCTGCTCGGCATCGTCCTCGTTGGTGTTTTTCAGTGCGGTGCGGTTCACGATCTGGTTGGGGCTGGTGCCTTCATACCCCAGCACCAGCGCACCACCCACGTTAATGTCATAATACGCAATGCCTGCGGTCAAAGAATCGCCCAAAAATGCCGCATCGGAAAACCAATCGGTGCTCACCCGGCCAAACTCCGGCACCATGTCGGGGGCCTGCGGGGCGGCGGTGTAAGTATAGGTTTCGGCCTGCTGCACCGGGCCAATGGTTCCCCAGTCAATGCTTGGGCCGCCGTTGCCGGAGCCATCGCTGTCGGCATAGGGCACGGGGGCCACCAACCGCCCGGCCTGGGCGGTCTGCTCTGTGCCAACCGGCACATTTTCCACAGCTTTGTTGCTTGGCAGCAGCAGGGTAATCACCCCGGCCAACAGCAGAATGCCCGCCGCTGTGCCCGCAAGGATTACCCGCCGGTCCGGCAGGCGCGGTTTGCAACATAGGCGGGGATGCGGCGCGCTGCCCCGGTTGGGCTGCTGCGCATGATAGGACGACCGCTGCTGCGGGCGGGGTGCTGCCCGGTGCACGGGCTGCGGCTGGGCCGCCGGGCGTTCCGCTGTACGGCGGCGCGGCGGCGGCTCCGGTGGCTGCTGCGCCGGGCGGGTGGGCCGCTGCGGGGGGCGCTGTGCCCCAAGGCCCGCCGGATCCACCCCGCGCCGTACCTTGCCGCTGCCGGGCGCGTTCACTTTCCTGGGCATTCTGTTCTGCTGCGGCTGGCTGCTCTGATAGCCGCCGTATCCGCCTTCTCGGTTTGGCATTGCCGTACACCTCCCTGCTGGCTTTTGCCGTATCCATAAAAATAAAGCTTTGGGCAACACCGTACAATTCCCGCCTGACGGCTTAAGCACCGCTCCGGCAGCTGCGGCACGGCATCTG
>OLNR01001641.1_pt1 | contig 12558 bp, 11 predicted proteins | sample 1672231 | NCBI WGS metagenome assembly OLNR01 (sample SAMEA3136662, study PRJEB25190) | human gut metagenome
TTTCAGATAATGATTAAAATATCAATAAAGGTTGGTGTTTATAATGATTACTGAAAAACAAGTTGTTCAATATTTGAAAAATAAAGATCAAGACTATATTGATAATCTTCTGGAACGTATTAAAAATTCTTGTTCAATCAATGTTAAATCTGAGTCTAAAATAATTTGTCCTATATGTGGTTTGTCTTCTGTCAAGAAAAATGGCAAAGATTCCTATGAAAAACAACGTTATTTTTGTAATGACTGTCATAGATCTTTTAGTGAAAACACTAAAACATTATTTTTCTGTTCTCATTTTACAAAAGATCAATGGCTCAAATTTATTGATTACGAAATAAGTGGTTATGAAGCTTATTTTATGAATACATCAATAACAACATGTTTTTATATGAGACATAAGCTTTATAAAGCAGCATCACAAATCATTCAAGAACAAAAACTAAGTGATGAAATAGAAATCGATTCTCAATATTTAAGTATCAATCTTAAAGGAACCAAACTAGAAAATATGCCTAGATATTCAAAAAAAAGAGGAAAACAATCAGCATATAGAGGAATATCACATCATAAGGTATGTGTTACATGTGCAATAGATAGTCAAGATAACATAATGATGAATATTGTTTGGGATCAGAGTCATTTGAAAAATACATGTCTGTAATCAATAGACTAGATAATGTAAAGAAATTAATCAGTGATTCAAAGTCATACTTTAAACAATTTTCAAATGAATTGAAAGCAGAAAATAGTTATATTAAAACCTCACCAACACAAAAGCATTATTTAATAGAAGATGGAAATAGTCTAGCGTCTGTTAATGAATCAATGAGTGAAATAGAAAATATTATTCAAAGGACACATGGTTTTTCAACAAGATATGCACAAGAATATTTAGATTTTAATATTTTAAGAAAACAAATAAAATATAAGTATAAAAGAGATGAACAAGCAAAGAAGCTATTCGAAGAAGTGAAAGATAGTGAATTTATTAAAAATGCATTGGTGTTAAACACACCAATATCATTAAAAGAAGCCTACTATGAGTATCACTATGGAATATTTTCAGATGCTTATCTTAAAAAACAACAAAATTCTTAAAAAGAGCGTTTTCCTTTAAAAATAAAAAACTACTTCTAACACAATAATTGTGTTAGAAGTAGTATAATAAATTAATATTCAATTTCTTTTAAATATCTACTTAAAGCATCTTGCCATGTAGGTAATGGTTTAAATCCATTTTCTACAAGTTTAGATTTATCCAATCTACTATTAAATGGTCTAGCAGCTTTAGATAAACCATATTCTTCAGTCGTTACTGGTAAAACTTCTGTAGTATATCCTGCTTGTTTAAAGATTTCTACTGTAAAATCATACCATGAAATATAACCACCTTCATTAGTAGCATGATAATAACCATATTTATCACTTTCAGCCATATCTACTAATAATCGAGCAAGATCATAAGTATATGTTGGTGTTCCAATTTGATCATTAACAACTTTAACTTGTGGATATTTCTTTCCAACATTTAACATCGTTTTAATAAAGTTTTTACCATTAACACCAAATACCCAAGCAATACGAACAATAAAATATTTATCTAAATTAGAAGAAACTGCAAGTTCACCTTCTAATTTAGTTTGTCCATAAACATTTAATGGTTTGTAATCTTTACAATCAGGATCCCAAGGTGTTTCACCTTGTCCGTTAAATACATAATCTGTAGAAATATAAATCATTTTACAATCTAACTTTTTACATACTAAAGCAATATTTTCTGTTCCTTTAGCGTTAACTGCTCTTACTTTTTCTACTTTATCATCATCTTCTGCTAAATCAACAGCAGTCCATGCTGCACAATGAACAACAACATCAGGATTGATTTTTGTAATTTCTGATTCTACAGCTTCTTTATTTGTAATATCTAATTGAACATATTTTTGAAAATGTTCATTACTTTCAGTAATATCACTTCCAATTGCTTCATGTCCTCTTTGATTTAATTCATTCATAACGTCATAGCCTAATTGACCATTAACACCTGTTACTAATACTTTCATTGATTTACCTCCAATCAGCATACTTATTATAGCATACTTTCTAATTTTCTTGAATTAACACATAAAAACGTTGCAATTACGATCAAAAAATATGAATTCACAAATGTTCTTGTTCCAGAAACAAAAATAGATGGTGAAAATCCAAGTACAACTCTTGAACAAAATGCTGCACAAATAATTATGAAACTTAGAAACATTGTCTTATTTCCTAGATTAATTTTTATTACATAAAAACTAATCAATAAAATACATATAAAATAAAGAATAATTAAACAAACATTCATATTCAACGAAATGTGTTCAATAACTTTTGTATAATCATTAAACACATTAAAGATTTGATAAAACCCTCTATGATTACAGTATCTATCACTTACACTAACTACAAAGATAACAAAGGTCATAAGACCTACTAGTATATATTGTCCTTTATTTTTTGTATTTTTATAAATGATATAAATCAACATAATGTTCCAAACAAAAATAATATATGCAGGTTGTAAAGAACCAATTGCTATTGTTGAAAGAACTCCTAACAATAACTTATCCATCAACTTAAAGCCATAAAAAGCTGGATAATAAGCATTCATTTCTACAACTTTTCTTAGCTCATTTCCAGGACATAATGCATGATATCCTAACATTATAAACGATAACACTAAAATAATATAGGCTAAAATAGGTACTTTTTTATGCTTTACTAAACTATATATCATAAATAAAGCATAAAATCCTACAAACAATGCACACATTTGTTCTTGATTGATAGCGTATAAACTAGCAACCACATAACTTATTTGTTGAGCTATTGATATCTTTTCATTGGAAATGATTTGTATAATATATGAAAGTCCATATAATCCTAACGCAAGTGGCCATACATAGTTAAGTGTCGTCGCATACCATCCAGCCATGCCAAATGTTCCAAAAGGAAATAACATGATTACAAGCATTAGAAAAAAAGTAATGATCCAATCGTTTTCTTTTGTTGGACAAATTATTCTTCTTAAAGAATGTAAAACAAGTACAAACATTCCACTATCTAAAATGATCCAAGCCCATTTATTAATATTTAATAAAACAAGCATCACCAATTCAATGATATTTCTACTTGTCCAAGTTTGTATCCTCATTTGAGTATAGTTAATTAATCCCATTTTTGATTGTTCAAGAAACCATACATCATCTGCCACTCCTAATTTTACAGATGCATGCCTAACAACCATAAAAACAAATAAGATTAGATAAATGACCCATATATGATTTTTGATACATTCTGTTACTTTTTTCATGGTGTCCTCCTATTTTAGACAATATAAATAATAAGTAAAATCCATACCTTCATAAAGTTGTTTGAATTTTTTTATTTCTTTATAGTTATCATTTAAATAAGGAATATTCTTTCGATATCCTATTGTATCTTTATATTCTCTTATCACAACAAATTCAATTTCCTTATTTTTAATAGCCTCTCTTTGACCATCAATAATTTGAGGGTAACGATCATATCCAACATTTTGTCGCATAAAATATTTAACATTAGGAACAATATTACATGTTGTATAAAATCCCCCATCTAAATTATCATAATTCAATAATGTTTTATTTTTTGATTTATCAATAATATCTTTAAAAACATATTGTGCATATGCACTTTGAGGGATATTCATATATCCTCTATTAGGACTTTTTAATGGATAATGAACAGAAAATATCATTCCTCCACATAGTATACATATCGCTAAAGTTTGACTATTTAAAAAATTTTGAACAATTGAAAAAACAAAAATAAATCCAAAAATAATATATGCTTCAAAACATAAAAAATAATAAATAAATGGTAATCCACCTATATAAACACCAATCATTAGAAAGATAAATGATAATAAAATAAATATATTGATCCAAATATTTTTTAAAATCTTTGTTGTTAAACAATTTACAAAACCAAGACATAATAATATATAAATTGTTCTATTGTATTTCATTTGTTGGAAAATTGCTGAAAACATATTTAATATTCTTGTTTTTAAATCAATAGTTGTACTATAAGCAGTTAGATTAAAAGTAATATATACATCATAATAATCTCTTAATGCACCATTGATAACAAAATAAAGAATTGATATAAAGATAGGAATAAACATTCCCACTAAAAAATAAACACAACTTATAAAAGCTTTTTTTATTTCCTTTAAAGAAATTAATTTAAAGAAATATAAAGCCATCCAAATAAACCACAAACCTAATAAATTAAATTTGATCAATGAAACACATCCAGCTATTGCCCCATTAATTAATAAATATTTCTTTCCAAAATCATTTTCATTAATAATTTTAATAAAGAAATAAACACTACTTGCAACAAAAGGTAAACAAAATTCTTCTGCACTACCTCCTTGTACAAAAGAAATCGATCCTGAAATAATAGCTAATGTCAAAACAGATGTTAATAAGGCATAAAATTGATTTAAATAAGTTCTAGCAATTTTAAAAAGAAAATAGCCAAAAATTGTATATGAAATAACTTCTAATAAATAAACACCTAAAAATGTATCATGACTTATTAAATAACCTATTCCATATATCAAATAAAGCAAAGGTCCCTTTTGTTCAAATAAATCTTTATAAGGAACCTTTCCATTAAACATACCTTTTCCCATTGTAAAAAAAGCATTACCATCAACCCAATCATTATAAGGATATAATGGTGAATCTTTTGAACAAATCAAAAGAGTTAGGATAGAAACAATCAATAAGATAGCTAAAATAACTTTTTTATTATCTAAATAATTACTTAGTTTTTTCATCTTCGATATTTGTATCCTTTACAATATAAACAGGTCTTTTCTTAGTTTCTAAATAAGTTTTTGATAAATATTGTCCTAAAATACCTGTACAGAATATTTGTATACCACCAATTAAAGTAATAATGCATACAAGAGATGGCCATCCACTTGTAGGATCATTAAAAATAAGTGTTTTAATAATTATAAATATTATAAATATAAAAGCAATAAATAACATCAACATCCCTATAAGCGATGCAATCGCTAATGGTGCTGTTGAAAAAGCAACGATTCCTTCAATACTATATAATAATAATTTCCAGAAAGACCATTTTGTTTCTCCTGCAACTCTTTCTACATTTTCGAATTCAATCCACTTTGTTTTAAATCCTACCCAACCAAATAGTCCTTTACTAAAACGATTATATTCTTTTAATTCTAATAAAGCATTTACAAATTGTCTTGTCATTAAACGATAATCACGTGCACCATCCATTAATTCAGTATCAGATATCTTATTCATGATTTTATAAAACATTCTTGCAAAAAATGATCTTATTGGTGGTTCTCCTTTACGAGTCACTCTTCTTGTAGCAGCACTATCATAACCTTCTTCTCGAATTGCTTTTAACATTTCTGGTAATAAGCGAGGAGGGTCTTGTAAATCAGCATCCATTAAACATACATAATCACCTGTACTATTTTCAAATCCAGCATACATAGCCGCTTCTTTTCCAAAATTTCTTGAAAAAGAAATATATTTAACTCTTGAATCTTTTTTAGCAAGCTCCATCATAATTTCTAATGTTTTATCTTTTGAACCATCGTTTATGAATAATAATTCAAAATCTACATCATTCATTTCATCCATGACTCTACTCATTTCCTTATAATAATAATGAAGCGCTGCTTCTTCATTATAACAAGGTACAATTACTGTTATTTTTTCCATCCTATTTATCCCCTTTAAAAACAACTAACTTACTTAATACATAATTCAATACAACCACAATGACATTAACAATCACTTTAGCGATAACATCATTAACAACATTAAAATACACAAATAGCCACATAAGTACCATATCTAAGATTCCTGTAGCTAATCGAGAACTAAAAAAAGAAACAGCTTCTTTTAATATATTTTGACTACTACTTTCAAAAACATATTTTCTATTTGTGATATAAGCAAATAAAACTGATAAAAACCATGCTAGTGCATTAGAAATCAAATAATTTATGTGTAAAAGCTCTGCACTTAAAAAATAAACAACAATATTAATGACCGTTGTAAGAACACCAAACACAAGATACATAATGATTTCTTTATATTTCATTAATAATTCTTTCATTTCCTTCTCCTAAAAAAATGCTAGTTTTGTCATAGACATACTAGCATTTTTTTTACTAATATTCAATTTTATAATTCTTAACTTAATTATTCTTTATCTAAAACAAATGCTTTCTTCAAACTTAAATTAGGATTATAAAAACGATCACTATATAACATATAACCCCATTTATCTTTGATGTAATCGTGTTCTTGAACAAATCGACGATATTTAGCACTTTTTGTATCAACTGTATCATCTCCTCTAGATTTAGATTCATAATGATATAGTTCTACTTGATTTAAACAAATATTGTAATAACCTTGTTTTAATAATTTTAAGTTAAAATCAACGTCATTGAAGGCTACTTGTAGATCTTCTTCTAAACCATTGACTTCTAAATATTTTTCTTTAGAAACCATTAAACAAGCTGCAGTAACAGCGCTGTAGTTAAATGGAACGGATAATCTTCCATAGAAACCAACATCTTCTCTTGGATTATCAATAAAACAATGTTGTGCAATTCCACCAATTCCTAAAATAATACCGGCATGTTGAACCGTATTATCAGGATATAACAATTTAGCACCTACTGCCCCAATATGAGGTTGCATTGCATAGCCAACCATTACTTGTAACCAATGTGGTGTAATAATTTCAGTATCATTATTTAATAAAACAATATATTCACCTTTAGCCGCTTCTACAGCTTGATTATTGATTTTAGAATAGTTAAATTCATAATTAGCATCAATAACTCTAAAGTTAGAATATTTATTTTGATATTTTTTAAATAAATCAAAAGTTTCTTTCTTTTCGCTATTGTTATTCATTAAAATAACTTCATAATTTTTATACGTTGTTTTTTCAAATAATGATTTTAAACATTGTTCTGTAATATCTGCATAATCTTTTGTTGGAATAATGATTGAAACCATTGGTTCTGTTTCATATTCATATCTTACTAAATAATAAGGAACTCTTGGATGAACAGTTACTTTAGCTTTAATACCACGACGTTTTAAAGCATCTTCTACTGCCATTCTTCCTTTTTCAACAGCATATCCTTTACTATCAATTGTGGCAGCCGTTGACCCTTCAATCATACGCCAATGATATAAAATCTTTGGAATATGATAAACACGTTCAGGAGTTGTTTTTTCTAAAAATCTTAAGAAAATATCATAATCTTGCGCTCCTTCATAGCCTACTCTAAAACCACCGATTTCATCAACAATCGATTTTCTCATAATTTCAAAGTGACAAATATAGTTACTTCCAAGTAATGAATCAGGTGCATAATCTGATTTAAAATGAGGATCTCTTCTTAATCCTTTCATATCCATCTTATCTTCATCCGTGTAGATAAAATCTAATTCTTTATTTTTATTTAAAACAGCGACACATTCTGCTAATGCATTTCTAGCAAGTAAATCATCATTATCCATTAAACCAATAAATTCACCGCTAGCAATATTTAAAGCATCGTTTGTTGCTTTAGAAATATGTCCATTTTCTTTACGATGATGTACTTTGATTCTAGAATCTTTATTTTCATATTCATTTAAAGTATCAATTGTTTCTTGTAAAGTTGAACAATCATTAGATAAACATATTTCAAAGTTTTGATATGTTTGATTTAAAATAGAATCTAAACATTCTGCTAAGTATTTTCTTTCCACATTATAAACTGGTATACAAATTGAAATAAGTGGATTGTAAGAAAATTGAGGATGTTCTTCAAATGGTTTTTCATTTTTTTCTAACCATAAAAGATATTCTTTTTGATTTAAGAAATTATAAACATCTAAAAATTTATTTTTTGTTTTCTTATTTTCTTTAATACGTCTTTTACTTTGTTTTAATCTATTTGGTGTTAAAACAAAATGATATTCCTTAGCTATATATTTAACTTCTTTACCAATAGCATAAGTATTTACTTTTACCTTATTATTTGTTTCTTTTGTTTTTCTAACTGTTTTTTGTAAAAGTGTTCTCATCTTTGACTTAATTCTTTTCATTAAAGTATTCTTTCTTACACAAACAAGTTCCTTTTGATCATCATGTATTAAATAAACTTTAACTTTAGAATCATCTTTACTCAATGATAATGTTAATTCATAATTATCACTTGCTAGATCTGGTAAAAAACGTGCTTCTCTTTTTTTACCATCAACAGTTACTTCAAAAGAATAATCTTTTAAAGAACAATTTCCATACATAATAAATGTAGGATTAACAAGACCATGAACCTGTGCATCTCTCACGTTTATATAATCTAATGTTTTCATGTCTATCGCCCCTTATATTTCTTCAGCAAATCCTTTTTCTAATTTTCTAAAGATAAACATTCCTAATACAAAACAAATAATAGCCATTACAACCATATAAAGCACACTAGACATTGCTGGTAACGTATGATACATAAAGAAATCACGGTAGGCACTTACGATATGTGTAAAAGGATTTAAATAAAGTACCCAACGAATAGCTTCTGGAAATAATTCTGCCGGATATAAAATAGGCGTTCCATAAAATAACATATTAATAACAAATTGAATAATATATTCTGTATCTTGAATATAAACATTGATTGCACTTAAACCAAGAACCATTCCTGCTGTAATTACAAATTGAATCAATGCAATAAATGGTACTAATAAAATATGCCAACTTAATCCAAGCCCTCCAAAAACACAGAAAAGAATAATAATCAAACAAGCGATAAAAAAGTTAACAAGTCCACTTAATGTGGCTGATATTGGTAAAATTTCTCTAGGAAAATATACTTTTTTAATAACACCTGCATTATTTTTAATACTTCCCATTCCAAGTCCCATAACTGTCGTAAAGAAGTTCCATGGAATAACCCCACAAATTAAATATTGAAGATAATTATCTGTTTTGATTCTCATGATATAAGGAAATACAATGGCATAAATAATGGATTTAAGAATGACCATAATACTCCTAAAAATGAACCTTTATATTTACCTCTAATATCTTTTTTTACATTTGTTTTTAATAATTCACGATAGTCATATAAGTTTTTAAATAATTTCATTTTCTTTTTCTCCTATATGATATTAATCTTTAAATCTTTTTCAGATATAACTTTATCTTTTTCATCTAATAATTGAACAAGAATAGAATGTTCTCCTAATTCCATTTGACTTACATCTACAAAATAATCAAATCCACATTCATCATCATTTGTTCCATAACCACCATATTTTTCTTGATAAGCCATTAAAACATCACTTCTATTTATTTTTCTCATTTCAGTAACCTCTTGATCATCAAAAATTACTTTTAAACGATCATTTAAACAATCACTCAATGACCATCCAGAAATTGTAAATTGAGCTGTATCTTTTTTAACTTCAGCAAATGATTGAGGAATATCAACAACAACAATACCATGGTAAGTATCTAATGGTTTTTGATATTTTTTCTTAGCTTCTTCTTTATGATCTAATTTAACTTGTTTTAAATATTCATCAATAACATAAGTTGGATCACCATCTAATTTAAATTTACCTTTATAGATCCAAACAGCACGTGTACATAAATCTTTAACTGTATCTAAACTATGCGAAACAATAACAATTGTTTTATCACTATCTCTTAATTCTTTTAATTTATCAAAACATTTATCTTGGAAATGTTGATCTCCAACCGCTAAAATTTCATCAATTAATAAAATTTCTGCATCTACATTAATAGCAATTGAAAAAGCAAGTCTCATATACATCCCAGAAGAATAAGTTCTAACTGGATTATCAATAAATTCTCCAAGTTCAGAGAATTCAATGATATCATCTACTCTTTTTTCAATTTCTGCTTTTGTTAAACCAAAAACAGCAGCATTAAAATAAATATTTTCTCTTCCTGTAAAATCTTGATGGAAACCTGCACCCAATTCAAGTAACGAAGTCAACTTACCATGTGTTTCAATTGTCCCTTCATTAGGATAAATAATCTTAGTCATCAACTTCAATAAAGTTGATTTACCACTCCCATTTGTTCCAATCAAACAAACAGTTTCACCTTTTTTAATATCTAAATTTATATTCTTCAATACCGTATGAACTTCTCTATTGCTTTTTCCAAAAGATAACAATCTTTCTTTTAAAGTATGCGCCTTATCATATTCAACTTTAAAATACTTTGTCATATTTCTTACTTCAATAGCATTTTCTTTATTCATAAGACCTCCGCTAAATCTTCTATTTTTTCTCTTATATTCTTAATAATTTCGTTATTAAACCTTATAAATATATACCACATACATACCTATTTGTCCAACACTTCATATTTCACACTGTATATTCTACCATATCTTTGCTTTATATTTTAGAATTTTAAAATAAAAATAGAAGCTAAATAAATATAGCTTCTATAATCTAATAACATAACACTCATTATTTGTATATTCTAATTGATATCCATGACTCATAAGCTCATCAGCTTGTTTTTTAGAAAATGTTAAGAAATATGATTCTCTATAATAATCAAATGCAAACTTCGTTTGATCAAAAGATGCTTTTTCACTCCAATAATCATAAATAGCATGATAAAATTGCAATTCATCTTCGTAAAGAGAACCTTCTTTTACAATTTGAATTCGATTACTTGACATATAGAATCCTTGATGATAAGTCACTTTTCCATGATAAGTAAATCCTGGAGGAGCCAATAATGTATAATTTCCATAAGGCAAACTGTCAAAATGTTCTCCTACATCATTAAATATATCAAGCATCATATTATCGTATTTAAATATTTGTGTAAAATCATAACCATATTGATTAATTCCACAACCTAAAAATGTATACGATTTAATTTGATTATAATTTTGATAAACAAATATGAGAGATGAAGCAATCGCTAATGTTGCTACTGAAACAGATATTGTTTTTAAAGAAATAATATCAAGTATTTTAGCAATAGATAACCCTATCAAGAAAACAACCATAAATTGAATTGCTGAATAAAATCTTAATATAACAAAGAAATAATTAAACGATGATAGACATAGTAGTTCATTAAACTTATTCTTAGCCACAATAATAATAAGCATTAATGTAATAATAGCCAGATATTTTCCATATTTTGAATTAATCACCAAAGCTAAAGCAATAGCTGCAATACATGTACTATATTGCATAATTGTATCAGTAGAAACATAATATCCATAAAATGGCGATAATTGATTACTAAAAGATTCAAAATCTGCTAAAGATAATAAAGGAGTATGGTCCAATTTATTTGTTAAAATCAATAATACTAAAACAAATAAGAAACAGCATAAATTAATAATGATCCATTTAGTATTTTTTTCCTTTATTGAAATACATGTATTATAAGCAAATTTAAGTATAAATAAAACAAAGAACATAACAATAAAAACAGGTAAAAAGACTGTCGAAAAGGACATCATTGAACAACTCGTGATACCAGCAAAAATAATATTTTTAATTGTCATTGTATTTTCAATCAAAGGTATACAAACAATACACATGATAGGTACAGAAAGTACTCTTACTACTGAACCACCATACCATATGGCATTTTGAAATTGCCATAAGTCAAATGATCTTATTATTAAAAAAGAACCATTATTTTCCATCAAATATCCATGGCCTATTAAAAATAAAAAGAATGGAATAAGTGCATATTGTGCTTTTCTTTTAGTAACAAAACTAGCCAATTGTTTAATTGCTAATGCAAACATTGTATAGTTATGAATAACCATGAAAACTTTGCAAAAATAAACAGGATTAATATGAAAAATACTTGCGAAAGCACCATAAGTAATCTCATATGTATTCACCATTCGTGCATAATCTACAGATGTTGTAAGCCATCCTGTATAAAAGCTTTCATTCATTAAAGATGGTGTTCCTATAGAATTAACTACTTTCGCTATATAATAAGCATCATCGTAATCAAACTCATATAAAGCCATTACATTTGATACTGAAAATAAAGTGAATAAAAAAACAAAAAAATATATAACCCAATTATTTTTTACATGATCTATTATGTTTTCCTTTTTTAAGCTACTTTTAAATTCATTTACAAAGGTAGAAATATTTTTATATTTTCTCCATAATAAAAATACAAAAAAAGAAAAGAAAAGAACACAAAATAAAATAAAATAAACATTCCAACTCAATTGAAATAATTGACACGGAAAACCTATGATAAAAGAAATAAAAAATACAGATATAAATCCATATATAACATATGCTGTTGAATTTTTTATTTTTATAGCAAAACAATCAGCTACAAACTCTCCTATTAACCAATAAAAATAAAAAATAAAAATTAAAAATATAAAGGTTAAAAGATGATTCATATATTTCCTCCCTT
>OLNR01001646.1_pt1 | contig 12528 bp, 13 predicted proteins | sample 1672231 | NCBI WGS metagenome assembly OLNR01 (sample SAMEA3136662, study PRJEB25190) | human gut metagenome
GAATGCCTGTTTTTCTTCCGTTGTATCCGTCGATTCAGATGCTGTATTTTCCTGTACAGTATTCTCATCTCCGGCGGCTTCTTTTAACGCATTTTGAGTGGCCTCAATCAACCCTTTACTGCTGTAGGTGGCGCCGGAAACGGTATCTATCTCCTCGGTACTCTGTTTTTTCATGATTTCCAAAAAGATTCCTGACTTTGCTCTGTCCAGATATGTCTGATCATCCTCGGCGTTCTCTATCGTCAGTCCGGTTATCGTTCCCTGTTCCACTTTTACGGAAACGGTCACGGTTCCGCGGTAGCCTTCTCCACTTCCGGAATAAGTGCCGTCCTGGAATCTGCTGTCCAGATTCTGTTCTGCCGTATCAATGGCCGCATCACCTGCTGTCTTACCAACGGAACCGCTCTTGTTCCGGATCAGGAACTGCGATGCTGCAATCGTAAGGCAGGTCACCCCGACACCGATCCACACGCTGTATCGGTACTTCCAGTGTGCATTGTTCTTCAGACATCCGTTTACACATACCCCGCATCCAATACACTCGCCGCCTGCCGTCTGCTCTTTTTCTGTCAGATCAATTCCCATGGTACATTTTGCAGTACAGAGACGGCAGTTTCCGCATTTGCTCCGCGGTTTTACAATTTTTAACAGAGCACATCTGGAAATCAGGCTGTAGATGGCTCCCATGGGACAGAGATATCGGCAGAAAAAGCGCTGGATTAAGACGGATCCGACGAAAATCACCAGAATCAGCGCACCGCCAATTGAAAACATCGGCTTCACGCCCGGCCGGTGTCCGATGAAACTGTACTGTCCAAACACCTGCCACGGCCCTGCGATGTTCCATTTTATCATACCACTCCATACGAAGACTGCCCAGAACAGGAGCACACCATATTTGATCCAGCCTGTTGGAACATTTCTTCCACTCTTCTTTGACTTTGAATGCAGGTTTTTCGCACCTGCTTTTCGAAACCGCTTTTTCAGCTTATTTCCTGCAAACCACAGAAAATCCTGCACAGCCCCGAAGCTGCAGAAATATCCGCAGAAAAACCGTCCCACAATAATCACCGCCGGAACCGTCGCCAGCAGCATCCATACCGAATACCTGATCCGTTCCCACAAAACCGTCCCCTGATAAACTGCGGAAATAATCGTCCCAACCGCAGAAAACTGCGCCTCAAACAAGCCCGGGATCAGCAGGAAAGAAAGGATCTGAATCACTGCTTTCGGCCAGTTTCTTTTGTCTTGTTTTTTCAAATTTGTTCCTCTTTTCTTATGTTTAACGTTTCATCTCCATTACCGGACCATTCGATTTATGTTCCTGGATTAATTCACAAATCTCCGAAAGATTCATTGCCGAGAAATCTCCGGGGACGGTATCCTTCAGGGCACTTACTGCATTTCCGATGGATACTGCCTGTGACAGTAAAAAACCCTCATAAATCGTGTATTTTCTGCACATTTATGAGGGTTTTATATTTTTGCGTTATTTTTACAAATTCACAGTTGAATTATGCGTTCATCTGTTCTGCTAACTTTCAAAATTTTCCCCAGTAAATAAAGACTTGCGCGCTTTTAAGATCACTGTGTACCCAAATTTAATGTCTGGGTACAATTTTAATCTTATTTTTCCCTCTAGCACTCTCCCGCTTTTACTTTTTGGGTATTTTTCTAAAATGTTGGGTACAAAATTCTATACCGCATGTCCAAACTTCTGAACTTCCTTATCGAAATTCATCTGTGTTACATGCGTATAAATTTCGATCGTTGTGCTATAGTGCTGATGTCCCATTAGCATCTGCACAATTTTGGGATTCATTTCTTTTTCAAAGCATCTGGAGCAAAATGTATGTCGGATTGCATGAGGATAAACGCTTTCGAATTTAACAGGCTTTCTGTTTTCTCTTACTGCATTAAATGCTTCTTCCTCATTAATTTCCTTTACTACTTTCTTACACTCTTTTTCCACATGATACCTTAATACCGGAGATCCCATTGTCGTACAAAACACAACGTCAGCAAATTCGTCAACCGCTCTATAACGACTGCCTAATTCTTTTTTCAAAATATCCTGTTTTTTCTTCTGAGCTAAAAACATTTCTTCCGCTTCTCCCATAAACGGGATTTTACGATATGAATTATGAGTTTTTGGTGTCGTTAATATTTGCTTCTTTACACCCTTCTCATAATTACACGATAGCGAATGTGTTATGTGAATACACTTGTTTTTGAAATCAACGTCTTCCCAACGAAGCCCGCCAACTTCTCCTACTCGCATTCCCGTCAGAAACATGATATAGAGCATTTCCTTATACCAATTATTTTCAACAGTTTTTAAAAATAACGTCTGCTCTTCTTTCGTCAGAAAGCGTCTTTCCTTACTTTTATTCTCCCATGGTACTGAGATTTCAAAGCATGGATTTTCGGCTATGATTTTGTTTCTCTTTGCCGACTCCATACACTCTCTGACCCTTCCAAGTGCTTCTCTCATACTGGAAGACGCTCGCCCCTGCTGATGCATTGTGTTAATGGCTTCTTGAATGTCAATGTTCAGAATATCTACAATTTTCTTATCGCCCAATATTTTTCCAAACGTATTATAATACTTGCTTTTCATTGGGAAAATACTGGTTTCCTTAATAACTGGAGCCTTGTACTTTGTAAACCATTCCTCAAACCATTCATTCAGCGTGATGTTATTCCATCTTACATCAACATTCTGCTTTGCCTGCTCCTTCGCCTGTTCAAAGTCTTTCTTTAATTCTTTCAGATTAAGTCCGTATAAATTAATTTCTATCCCTTTTACAAGCGCTCTCGCTTCATATCTTCCATCTTTTCGCTGTCTTATTCCTGTTCCTAACTCTTTACCTTTTAAATCTTTTCCCATCTATAATCATCCTCTCTTATTTCTGTTTCGAGGGTGATGCTTTTGATGTTGTACTCATTATACTCAAAGTTCTCATGAAAAGCAACCTCCTTTTTTCACCTGTATTTTCGACTACCGCTTATGGATGTAAGCCATTTATCTACTAATAACTTGTTGGCATATAAACGGTTTCCGATCTTCACTGTAAAATTGCAACCCGGATCGTGCAGGAGTTCCCTTGCTTTGGTCTGCCCGATGCCTAGATACTCTGCAAATTCTTTTACATTGAGCAATGCTTTTTCCATAAAACTACGCTGCCATGTTCCTGCTCTGCCATTATCAACATCCTTCTTCCCTTACTGCTTTGCTTTACGATACGTTACGATGGGCGTGCTGATCTGGCTTTTCCTTTCTGCAAAAGGCTTATCTGGAATAGACCGGATAAGCCCTCTTACGTTTTTATTTTCTTTTGCTTTTTTTCTTTTATTGTCTCTTTTTTTTCTTTTATTCCGGCTCGGTTTCTTCTGTTCCCGGCTCCCCGTCGGTGGGATCTGCTTTCACATATTTCATATAAAACTCCTTTGCCGCCGGGTTCCATACCTTCTCATTGGCGGGGTGCTGTTTCCATTTTTCTTTTTCTCCGGCTGCGATTAACAGCTTTTCCCGCTGATATTTTTCTGTCTGCTTGTCTTCCAACGGGATTTCCGCATATGCGAATGCCTTTTGTATCTGGTAAATTGTTACCCCATCCCCTATCACTCTTCCGGTTTCATGCTCCACGATGCGGTAAATCTCACAATAGCCCGGGCGGCGGTTTGCCTTGTATCCCTGCCAGATCTGTATCATATCCCAGCCAAGCTCTTTCATTACTCTTAAAATCCGCCAGTAAGTATAAGGCAGCCAGTCATATACCCGCCGGAGCTGTAACCCCTCTTCGAGTTCGATTTCTTCCGGGATGATATATTTTTTCTTTTTCACGCCCTGCTCTTCGTCCTTGTTTCTTTCGTCCATCTCTTTCCCTCATTTCCTAATTAAATGGGCATTCGTCCGCGGGTTCCAGTTTGTGAAACTCTTTGTTCCGGTTCAGATATTTTTCGACCGAATCGTATTTCACAATGGTTCCGTCTTCCAGATACACTTGTACCTCATGAATCCGGCGTAGGAATGCCGCCCACGTTTCCGGGCTTTCCTTCTGTACCTCTGTATACTGGTCTTCCAGCGGGATATTCGTTGTTATGAATACCCTGTTATAGCAAACGACTTTATTGCAGTATCTCGCCGGGAGCGTCACCGGGTATACATCCAGATAGTTGAGCATGTCCGATATTTTGAAGGAGCTGCGGAACTCTTCGAATACCATGACCGCGTGACCGTCGTATTGGTCAAAGGGATGCCCTCCTCCATTTTCAATCACGCGGTAAACGTTACTGTCTCCGTAAGCGTCCATGATGGATCTTGTTTTTCCCCTTCCCGTCGCTCCCCATATATAAGTAACGTGCAGATCCAGTCTGCGTTTTCCTTTGAACTTTTCGTTCAAAAACGTTTGTCGGATTTTCTCGATTTTATCCATGTAAAGGATCATGTCGTTGTTTTCCTGCAAGATTTCTGTTACCGTATACCCGGCTTCCACCATTTGCATGAGGTCTTCCAGATCGGAGCGTCTGCCTTTTTGTGTCGGCATCGTCCCCCATTCCTCATAGGTGTTCGGGACGCTGGTTTCTGCCTTTTCGGTGTCTTTCCATTTGCCGCTCTTTTTGACGTATTCCACGTTATTTTTCGCGGTTCCATTTGCTATGTCAATGTGCGCGGATGGGAAATATTTTTTTATTTTTCCAACTCGTACACGGGAATTGAAATGGATGTATACGTGTGTATGGTAGGTTCCCTGTTCTCCGATTTCATCCGCCATGCAGAAGAATTTGAGCGTCGGGAAATTCATCACCAGATTTTGTTTTATTTTTTCATGTTCCATGTCGTACTTCTGCGGGTTGTTGATGGTTAAAAGAAACGCCTGCCGCTGGATGCCGTCCATCCTCGATTTCCGGGGCTTTTCCGGCTCTTCCGGGGCTTCTGGTTCTTCCTTTATCTCCTCTGTGGCGGCGTTTTCCTTCTCTGTCTCTGTCTTTTCTTCGACCATTTGTTATTTCTCCTTTGCGCGTTCCATTGTCTTTTTGTTCTTATTTCGGTTTCTCTTAATGGGTTCATTACAAATCACTGTACCTTTCTTATATACCGGCTTTAAATTTTTGTGTTTCTTTTGTTTATGGTCTGCGAACAGGGTTTTGAGGGCTGGAAAGCCGCATAGATACTGGATTTTTTGATGAGTGGTGTGCTTTTTTGTGCAAGCGGGGGTAATACTATACCCCCGCTTGCATCCCCTCTCAGCCTTCGCGCCGGACGTTACCGTCCACGCTCTGCTCGAGGGTATCCAGCATGTGCTTTCTCCATCCCGGAACATCCGTAACCCACGGAATCTTAACTTCTTCTACTTCCCGACCATCCAGCAGGATCACGCCCTCACCCTGCTGATAGCTCCGTTCCGGCAGCTCCTCGCCGCTGAACAGCATATTTTTCTGCTCTTTGCTGAGTCTTCCCAGCGCAAGGATGCACATGAAGTTGTCCCGGCTGCCATTTGCAAACAAGGCGGCATCTGCCCGCTGCGTCACAATCCAGATTCCATAATGCAAGCCCCTGCCCAGCATCAGAATTTCTGATACCGCGTTCATAACATCCGCAGCCCTTTTCTCTTTGTTCTGCTTATCCAGCATCTGCAAGCGGTTCAGAAATGCCGGGTACTCGTCGAAGATCAGCAGATACCTTTCTTTTTCTGCTCCGCCGGACTCTCTGGTTTCATGGAACCTCTGGTAAAACGCCATGATGCCGTCATAGCACCGTTCACCCTTATAATAATTCTCATAACCATTTAAGAACCGGAAATCCTCAGAATTTTTATAGTCACAGATGAATATGTGTGTCTTCGGGTCTGCCTGTAATCTTCTTCCCAGCAGGTACGAAACCGCTACTGATTTTCCAGAACCGGAACTTCCCGTAATCAGTGCATGGCAATGGGTGTCTATCTCTGTCTGAATGGATGATTTTGTCTGATACTGATGTGCTATTTTTGCATCGTATCCCCATGTCATCCGATCCCCTTTATTTTCTCCCCACACCTCTTCCAGTGTGCAGATGCCCTGCGCCTTTCTCTGGTCTTCAATTTTTGCCTGTTCCCGTTTCTTTCTAAGGGCTTCCAACCAGCTTTTTCCCGCATCATTACGCGCTATGGCGATCTCCATATACTCCGGGTATAAAGTTACCATGAACAACGAACTGTTTTCACCGCACCACATACTATATTTCATCATATGATCTGCAAGGCAGCCGCCCAGCACCTTTGTGACCAGTGTTTTAAATTCCTCTGAATTTTTCTGTCCGGCATCTGCGTAAACGATGGAAATTCGATAGGCATAAATGTTCTCATTATACCGGATGTCGATGCACCGAAAGAACTGGAACAGTTTGCCAAGCTCCACAAGTTCCTCGTCTGCAACTTTGGGATTGAAGCACTGTCTTTCCCCATCCCAGCCGATATGCGTCATATACTGGACAGGCGGCTTTGCAAACGCTTCTTTCCAGCTCCATGCAAACACTTCTTTGATCTTCTGAATGCAGAATGATGCGGCTTCTCTGGTTGTGCAGTGTTTTACCGTCTGTACGACACATACCGCCACGCCGTACCAAAACAAAATCACTAATAAAAAGAATATTATATTCACCATACCTTTTCTCCTCCTAATGTAATTGAAACATTGATCGAATAATCCGGTTCTTCCGGGTACGCATCGCTCCTGCCCAGCCTGACCACACGGGCATTGACTGCAAACCTGCATCCAAAGAAGTTTTTATAGAGTATCTGCGAAATCATACCCTCTACGATGTACTCGACTGCCTTGTTGCTTAAACTTCTATATGCCGGTTTTAAGTCCCAGCAGGACACGGATGTGTAACTATCATTTATGCTTTCTATATCATCACATTCTTTTACTTTCACAAATAATTTGCCAGCGACATACAGGGCAATCGCGCTCTGTAAATCGCAGGACATACCGTATTCGTTGCTTATCATACTCCCACCCTCTTGATTCCTGCGTTGACGGTAAAGATGTCCTCATCTCTCTTATCACGCTTAACCATGGCATCCACTTCCCACTCCTGTTCCGGGAATGCAGCATTCAGACACTGGCGCATACTGCGTTCGAACAGCTTCTTGTATTCTTCCAAGGTCTGCTCTTCCAGACCTGGATTTTCCGGGTCGTATACCAGCTCTTCACCAGCGATTGCAATGCCCGTATCCATCCAGTCTGCGCCGCAGTATGTTTCATAGCCCCACGCTACTTCGATCTCCGTACCGAGCTGGTCTTCCATCCGTTTGAGTGCTTCTTCCAGAAGTTTCTTTCCTTCCTCTTCTGAAAAGGCAATCTCTTTGCCGCCGATGTTGTCTGCTCTCTCTGCAAAAGAATAGTAAATTGCAATGCTGCACTTCACGTTATACACTCTTTTTTCATGCGGATCGTCATAAAAAACCGTCACCCGGACATCTGGATCACACGCCGGAAACTCTTTCCCGATCGCCTGCGCAATGCCGGTTTTGAGTTTTCTTTCCAACGCATCCTCATTCATTGCAAGGTAGTCTTCGTTCAGTTTTCCATGACGGACGGCATACTGAAACGTCCGGTTCGGATGTGAAAAGCTGATCTCCGGGTTCTCAAATACCTTTTCAAAAACGTTATTAATAATTTCACTTACATTAGCAGCCATTTTTCTCTTGCTCCTTTTTCTTTTGTTATGGGGATGCAATATATTTTTTTGCATCCCCATAGTTACGCTGTTATAACGTCTGGCGTTCCGAGATCTTCACCGCATCAGCGGTAAAAGAATCTTCTAATGATCGGACGGTGATGTTGTCTTTGTACTCTGTCCGCTGATACGGCGTGTCAATGCCGCCTACAAACTCCACAAAGACGCGCTCTCCTGCTTCCCGCATCGCCTGTACTTCCTCGTTCTCGATGTGCGGTTTGTTGGCATCCAGAACACGGACGCGGAATTTATCGAAATTTGTGGTGTCACAAACCTCGTATGCGTAGCCAATGATCTCGTCTGTTTTCTCGCCGTCTACATATTTATAGACCTCAGCAACTGCAAACAGAAGAAAGATCGGCTCTTTGAAAATGATTTCAAACGGAATCGCTTTTCGATTTAAAATCGTCATGCTTATCTCCCTTTATTATGGCGGAATGCAGTTCGTAAACCCTCTTTTGCCCTCGCAGGGCTGATATTTTATCTGTCATGGTTAGGATTCGCATTCCTATTGTTTACGTGTTACTTGTATCAGCTGATAAGGGTATTATAGCTCAATCTTTCCGCAAAAGATTCGCCCTGTACTTTCCTCTCCCCTTATTTTTTGCGGCTTTCGGTCATATACGTTATGACCAGCTCCAACAGTTTATTTATAAATTCTTTATCCCCTTTCTTCAAAAATTTCGAACAAAAATCAAGTTTTTCAACTATTTCCAACTCCTCGGAGCTTCTTGTTTCTCCAAATAATTCCTTCTCGCTCATATGCCCTACCTTACAAATCTCCCGTACCGTTGCATACTGAATAGTTTCAATACGACCATTCAAATATTTTCGCAATGTGCCATCTGAAACGCCTATTCTCGCTGCAAAATCCTCCTGTGTACCGAATGAATTTTTGCCCATAATAGCATACACGTTGTCACAGAATGCCTTTACTTCATCATCTGTGTATTTAAATCCTTTACTTCTCATGGTATACTCACCTGTATACCAGCGCCGATATATTTATCCTTTGCTGTTATTTTTTACCGGTGAGATCATCATATCTTATATTAACTAATATGTAATTTCAATCTTTTTCCCCCTAACCCTATGTATGTACTCTCGGAGTCTTTCTGTGCTTGATTTTGTGAGATGATTTTTTGTCAGTTGTGCCCAAATTTCTGAGGCGTACGCGGTGCGTACGTTGATGAAATCCGGGTGCGACTGGCGGAAAATCAGCCGCAAAAGCAAGTGCAGAAAGATTCCGAGAGTACATATGTTTAAAAGCAGATATAAAAAGAGCATCCAAGGTGGATGCTCCGCTTATGTTTTCTTATTTTATTGTACTATTTGTTTTCTATGTTCAATTGTTTTGTTGCGTACCTTATACAATTCTTTTAGCAGTTTTGCACTCTTTTTTCTTGCATTCGGAACCCCATATCGAAACGTATAAAATTGTATTTTTGCTTCTTCACTCTTATGCTCTTTATGGTCTTCTTTTCTTGCTTGAACACTATAAAACATAATTCTGCAACTGCCATACTTACTCGTTCCGTCTAACTCTATGTCAAAAACTAATTTTATTAATAGTTCTCGCAACGCTTCCACCCTTGCGCATTTTAACCCCTGCCGCGCTGGCTCGGCTACTTTTAATGCCTCTTCTATCGTTTCATAGAAATCAGATGGTGGGATCGGCAGTTCTCTTTTCTTTCTTGACGAATTAATTATTTTATCTGAGATTCCCTTTGCTTCTCCCGGAAGATACTCTGGAAACGAAAAACCCGTTCCCTTCTTTCCGCCTTCGGCATCATACTGCTCTCTAAATTTTCTGATTTTCAGATAATCTTCATATGCGTAAAGTTCGCTGTCGTATCTGTTCCATTTTTCTTTGCACTTCTGTATAAGATCACGTGTAAGGTTCCACTGGTTCACGTCATTCAATTCATTCTCCAATTCATCTAAAGCTTCTTTTATATCCTTCCATGTATCCTCTGTGCACATCTGTGGAATGACTCGATAAACACCATCACTAATCTGCTCTTTCGTTGCGGATTCCACGAACTCCATAAACTCTTTGTAACCTTTGTTCTCTTCATCTGCCATTTTTCTTTTCTCCTCTTTATAATTATTATTTGCGCACGGGTAGTCCAAGAATGTAATCAGAAGAAACTTGATAATATCTACACAATTTTATCAATACTCCAACTGGCAATTCCCGTTTTCCACTCTCGTACTGTGAATATGTATTTTGTGCTACATTCAAATATTTTGCAATTTCAGATTGCGTAATATCTCTATCCTCTCGCAACCCTTTAATTCTCTCCAAATAATCCATCTATCCACTCCTTTTTTGTATCTTACCAAGTGGACAAATTTCTTATTGCTTATTATCTCGAATTGAGATAATATATTTATACAAAGCATCTCGAATTGAGATATATAATTCACGAAGGGAGAAAATCACATGAAGAAGAACTCAAAGAAAATTGCTGCTGTGACGATGACCGGCGCGGTGCTGCTTGCGGCTCCGATCGCAATGAACGCGACTCCGATGCTGTCGGCGCAGACGGTAGACGCTGCCGTAAAGACGGGATGGGTGAAAGAATCCGGCAAGTGGTATTTTTACAAGGACAGTGCAAAAGCCATCGGATGGCAGGAGTGGGACGGAAAACGCTACTATCTGAACAGCGACGGAACCATGAAAGCAAATGAATGGATGATTGACACCGACGGAAGCATTTACTACTTCCGCAGCTGGGGCGGTGCTTACAAGAACTGTAACGCTGTCATCAACGGAAGAAGCTACACCTTCGGCGCTGACAGCAAAATGCAGGGTTCCCAGTGGATCGTAAAAGGCGGCAACTGGTATCTGACAAAAGACGGAAAGATTGCGACTGGCTGGCAGGAATGGCAGGGAAGCAAGTATTATCTAAACAGCGACGGAACCATGAGAAGCAACGAGTGGCGGCTGGATGACAGTGGAAAAATCCGCTATCTGTGCAGTTGGGGCGGGGCATACAAGAATCGTTCTGCAAAGATCAACGGAAGAAGCTATACCTTCAACAGCAATGCAGATGTAACCAATACCCAGTGGATTTCACTGGACGGCACATGGAAACTTGCAAAAGACGGACGGATCGCAACCGGATGGCAGACATGGGATAAGAATCTTTATTATCTGAACAGTGACGGCAGTATGAAAGCCAATGAAGCCTTTACCGACGGCGGAAAACTCTATTTCTTCCGCAGCTGGGGCGGTGCTTATAAGAACTGCTGGTATACTTCCGGCGGAAAGAAATATTATCTGCATGATAACAGCGCAGCTTACCAGAACGAGTGGCTGAAAGCAGATGGAAAATGGTATTATTTCCAGAGTGACAGCACGATGGCAACTAACACATGGATTGACAATTATTATGTTGATGCATCCGGTGTCTGGATTCCGAACAAAGAAAAACCGACGGACAAATGGATCACCAACGGAAACCGCAAATGGTATCGCCATGCCGACGGCAGCTATACAAAGAATGACTGGGAACTTATCAATGGAAAATACTATAGATTCGATAACGAAGGCTGGATGGTAACCGGCTGGAAGAAGATCAATGACATCTGGTATTACATGGATAAGACAACCGGCGAACGCTATGGTGAGGGCTGGCATTGGATTGACGGCAACTGCTACTATATGAATGCTAACGGTGAAATGGCTGTTGATACTTGGATTGATGGATATTATGTAGATGCGTCGGGAAAATGGATTAAAGATCCGAAGAATGAAGAACATGCACATAAGTGGGTAGAAGAAACGAAAACCGTAAACCATCCAGAAGAAAGCCACATCGAGATCAAACATCACGATGCCGTTACCCACACGGTAAATCACGATGAAGAGTTCCATTACGAGACTGTAAACCATCCTGAGGAGTCTCATATGGAGACTGTGCATCATGATGAAGTCGGTCACTATGTACACCACGAAGCAGAAGGGTATTACAACACGATCCACCACGAGGAGATCTCTCATTGATAATAATCAGGAGGCTATCAATGCTCACTTATCATATCATGAAAATCGCGGAGAGTCAATCCAGTATGTTGATAAAGTTGTAAAAATTGTTGACCAGGAAGCATACGATGAGCAGGTTTGGGTAGAAACCAAAGCAGCTTGGGATGAGTGGGTAGTAGATCAGGAAGCCTGGGATGAGCAGGTAAAAGTTGTAGACAAAGCAGCATGGTCTGAGCAGGTAAAAGTCGTAGACAAAGAAGCCTGGACAGAGATCATCATCGACAAAGAAGCTTATGATGAGAAAATTAAAGTAATTGACAAAGCAGCTTATGACGAAACCATTAAGCAAAAAGTATGCTCTATCTGTGGTAAAATTCAAAAATAAATCTTAAAATAACGAGAAGCACTGATCTCTCTTTTGAAAGGTCAGTGCTTATTTTTATTCACATAAAAATAAGCCTGCACACTCATATTTCTATCAATGTGCAGACCTATTATTTCATTTGTAATCAAAAGCATCATCCCGGATATTTTTTGTTTTAAACAACACGCAAACTTCTCGTTAAACAGTTGGGTATTTCTTTTTACCCAAACCAACACCCAATCTTTACCCAAAATTCCATGCTATTTTACGCTAATTTACGGGAAAATACGATAAGCTGCTTTTTCTCACAAAAACGGCTGTATTCCTTATAAATACTGTATTTTCAAGAATTTTGAAAACCAGTTCTTCACAGGAGTTACTGTGCCATCTGTTTTGCAACTTCCTCAGCGAAGTTCTCTTCTTTCTTCTCGATTCCTTCACCGGTCTCGA
>OLNR01001649.1_pt1 | contig 12515 bp, 9 predicted proteins | sample 1672231 | NCBI WGS metagenome assembly OLNR01 (sample SAMEA3136662, study PRJEB25190) | human gut metagenome
GTTGCTGGTCGCACATCGTGTGAACAGTAACTGCAGATAGTTAATAGGAGGAATTATTTATGTGTGGAATCGTAGGATTTACAGGAAATCATCAGGCAGCTCCGATTCTGTTGGACGGATTGTCCAAGCTGGAATACAGAGGATATGATTCAGCAGGTCTTGCAGTGCGTGACGGAGAGCATCTTGCACAGGTTGTTAAGGCGAAGGGACGTCTGAGTAATCTTTCAGAGAAGACAGACAGTGGTAAGGCACTCAAGGGAACTTGCGGTATCGGTCATACACGCTGGGCGACTCATGGGGAGCCAAGTCAGATCAATGCACATCCGCATGTATCCGGAAACTGTGAGAGAAGTGGATCCGGTACAGTTGAGTCTGAGGTTGTCGGAGTACATAACGGTATTATCGAAAACTATACAGAGTTGAAAGAGAAGCTGTTAAAGCATGGTTATACATTCTACAGTGATACAGATACAGAAGTAGTGATCAAACTGGTTGACTACTATTATAAGAAATATAACTTAGGACCAATCGATGCGATTGCCAAGACTATGGTTCGTGTACGTGGTTCTTATGCACTTGAGCTGATGTTCAAGGATTATCCGGGAGAGATCTGGGTTGCCAGAAAAGACAGCCCGATGATCATCGGTATTGCAGATGGCGAGACTTATGTTGCATCTGATGTACCGGCAATCCTGAAATACACAAGAAATGTATACTATATCGGAAACCTTGAGTTTGCAAAGCTTGTTCCGGGAGAGGCTCATTTCTATGATCTCAATGGTGACGAGATCGAGAAAGAGACAACAGAGATCAAATGGGATGCAGAGGCAGCAGAGAAGGCCGGTTTCGAGCATTTCATGATGAAAGAGATCTATGAGCAGCCGAAAGCAATCCGTGATACTCTGAATTCTGTTGTGAAAGACGGAGTGATCGACTTTACGGATATTGATATTACAGAGGAAGAGATTAAGAAATACAGCCAGATTTACATTGTTGCGTGCGGTTCTGCATGGCATGTAGGAGTTGAGGCTCAGTATGTGATCGAGGAGCTGGCTCAGATTCCGGTTCGAGTAGAGCTTGCATCTGAGTTCCGTTACCGTGAGATGCCGCTTGTGAAGGATGGTCTGGTTATCGTGATCAGCCAGTCCGGAGAGACCGCAGATACATTGGCAGCTATGCGTATGGCGAAAGATAAAGGACTTGCTACACTTGCAGTTGTAAATGTAATTGGAAGCAGTATTGCCCGTGAGGCAGATAAGGTGTTCTATACACTGGCAGGACCGGAGATTTCGGTTGCTACAACAAAGGGATACAGTGCACAGCTTGTAGCTCTTGATTGTATTGCAGTTCAGTTTGCGAAAGTGAAAGGGCTGATCACAGACGAGCAGTACAGCTATTACATTTCCGAGCTTCAGACAATTCCGGAGAAGATTGAGAAGATTCTTCAGGATAAGGAGAGAATCCAGTGGTTTGCAGCCAAATATGCGAATGCACATGATGTCTTCTTTGTAGGCCGTGGAGTGGACTATGCAGTGTGTCTGGAAGGAAGTCTGAAACTGAAAGAGATTTCTTATATTCATTCTGAGGCTTATGCGGCAGGTGAGTTAAAGCATGGAACAATCAGTCTGATCGAGGACAATATTCTCGTAATCGGAGTTCTGACACAGAGCAAGCTGTATGAGAAGACTGTCAGCAACATGATGGAATGTAAGAGCCGTGGAGCATACTTGATGGGTGTGACAAACTATGGCAATTATGAGATGGAAGACAAGGTAGACTTTACAGTCTATGTTCCGAAAGTGGATGAGCACTTTATGGGAAGCCTCGCAGTGATTCCGCTGCAGTTACTTGGATATTATGTAAGTGTTGCAAAGGGACTTGATGTAGATAAGCCGAGAAACCTTGCAAAGAGTGTAACAGTAGAATAAGAATATGATGAATCAGGCAGGTCGGGAAAATGAATCCGTCCTGCCTGATTTTGGCAAGAGCCAGAAACAGCACCGCAGCTTCCCACTGTTCTGGCTCTTGTTTTATATAGGAATTATTATCTAGGCATATCCCACTTTGTATGATCTGTATGAAGCAGCATATGTGATTTGTGTGACAATGGTTTCTCAAGGAAATCGTTGTACAATTTCATAACATCCTGGTTTTCATGGGAGAAACGGATCTTTGCGTTCTTGTCAAGGAAGTAGAGGTTTGCACCGCGTGTGTGTGCAAGTTCTTCGCCGTCGTGGATCGGCTGGCCGCCTCCGCCGACGCATCCTCCCGGACAGGCCATAACTTCCACAAAGTCGTAGTGTACTTCACCATGTTCAATTGCTTCAAGCAGTTTGCGTACATTTCCAAGACCACTGACAACAGCAGCGCGGATCGTAGCATCACCGATCTGGACTTCAGCTTCTACAACACCCGTCTCAAAGGATGGACTGCGGACAATCTTAAATACATCCGGATCTGGGTTACGTCCTGTTACAAGATAGTGTGCGGAACGAAGTGCAGCTTCCATAACACCGCCGGTAGCACCGAAGATAACACCGGCACCGGACCACTCTTTCATAAGCGGATCACATTCGCGGTCTTTCAGGCTCTTTGGATCAATATGCGCAGCACGGATCATTCTTGTCAGCTCTCTTGTAGTGAGAACTGTGTCAATGTCATGTCCGGCATACTCGCCGTAGAAAAGTTCCATGTTGCGTTCACCTTTTTTCGCTACGCAAGGCATGACAGATACGGTGTAAATGTCTTCCGGAGCAACACCGATGGACTGTGCAAAATAAGTCTTCATAATAGCACCGAACATCTGCTGTGGTGACTTGGCTGTGGACAGCTGTGGCACCAGATGTGGGTACTGTGATTTGATGAAACGGATCCAGCCAGGGCAGCAGGAAGTGAACATCGGACGCAGCTTTAATTCTCCTTTGGTGAAGCGTTGCAGGAATTCATTTCCTTCTTCCATGATCGTAAGATCAGCAGAGAAAGAAGTATCGAAGACGTAGTCTACGCCGATCTTTTTCAAGGCGTCCATGATCTTTCCGATTGTTGCTTCTTCTCTGGACAGGCCGAGAGCTTCTCCCCACGCGGCACGGACTGCCGGAGCAACCTGTGCAACCACCACTTTCTTCTTGTCAGCAATCGCACTCCATACATCCTCTGTATCATCACGCTCACGAAGTGCGCCGACAGGACAATGAGTGATACACTGTCCGCAGAGAGAACAGGAGACTTCATTGATTTTTTTATTTCCGTTTACATTGATCGTTGTTCTTGAACCTGTACTTGTAACATCCCAGATGTTCAGTCCCTGGATCTTGTCACAAATCTGGATACAGCGCATACATTTGATACATTTGCGTGAATCACGGATGAGTGGGAATGTCTTGTCCCAAGGTGTATCTTCAAAGCGTTCTTTGAACGGAAGATCGATCAGGTTCAGATCATTTGCAACCTGCTGAAGTGTACAGTTTCCGCTTCTGACACAGGTTGCACATTTGCAGTCATGCTGGGAAAGGATAAGCTGTACAGTCTGTCTTCTTGCAATGCGTACCTTCGGGCTGTTCGTGTAGATCACCATGCCTTCGGTTACGACGTTATTACAGGATGTGACCAGACGGTCTTTTCCTTCAATCTCAACAACGCAGACACGGCAGGCCGCAATCTCGTTGATATCTTTCAAATAACATAATTTCGGAATCGGAGTTCCAAGCTTTGCCGCAGCTTCCATGATAGTAGTTCCGGAAGGTACGGATATTTTCTGATTATCAATTGTAACATTTACCATTTTTCTTTCCGCCCTCCTTTGAAAATACCATAACCGAAATGATCGCAGCGCAGGCATCTGTGGGATTCCTGTTTTGCTTCGGCTTCTGTCATACAGTTTTCAACGCCTTCAAAGTCACAGACACGGCTGCATGCTTCGCGTTCTGTCAGTTCAACTCTTCCGCAAGGTTCGCGGTCGCTTAAGCGAGGTTCCGGAATCTCAACATCACAGCTGATGATATGGTGGAAACCAAGATATTCATCGATATTGGCAGCAACAACCTTTGCAGCGGCAATTGCCTTGATTACGGAAGCAGGACCGGATGCACAGTCTCCACCGGCGAATACGCCAGGGATGTTGTCGAAACCGCCATAACGCTCTGTCATGATCTTACCGCGGGAAACCGGAACACCGGCTTCTGCGAAGTGTTCGGATTCGATATCCTGTCCGATTGCAACGATGAGTGTCTGACAAGGGATAAGGAAATCTTCTTCACCTGTCGGACAGACACTTGCACGCCCATCTTTGATCTTGCTGATCATCTGTGGTGTGACGTAGATACCTGAAACGTGTCCATTCTCATCAGTCTCGATTCTGGATGGCGCTTTCAGTGTGAGTACTTCAATTCCCTCTGCAACTGCACCTTCGATCTCAGCTGGAAGAGCAGTCATATCTGCAGTACGGCGTCTGTAAACGATACTTACTTTTTTAGCACCGAGACGTTTTGCTGTGCGGACGGCGTCCATGGAAACGTTACCGCCACCGATGACAGCAACTTCCTGTCCGGTAAGATCAGGGCTCTTGTCTGCTCCAACATCACGAAGGAAGGACACAGCAGAGATGACGCCTTTTGCATGTTCGCCTTCGATACCAAGTTTCTTATCAGTGCTTGCACCGATGGAAATAAGAACAGCATCATATTCCTGGCGGAGACTCTGAATTGTGATATCTTTACCAATACGTTTTCCAAATTCTACCTGAACTCCTGTCTCAAGGATTGCCTGAATGTCTTCGTCAAGACGATCTTTCGGAAGTCTGTAGTTCGGGATTCCATAGCGGAGCATTCCGCCGAGCTTTGGAAGCATCTCGAATACGGTTGTCTGATGTCCCATCAACTGCAGGTAGTAAGCAGCACTGAGTCCACCAGGTCCACCGCCTACGACAGCGATACGCTTTCCAGTGGAAGGTGCGCATTCCGGTGGTGGAACCTTGCCTGCATAATCAGCGGCCATTCGTTTCAGTCCACGGATATTGATGGCATCATCTACGATATTTCTACGGCAGCGGGCCTCACAAGGATGCTCACAAATAAAACCGCAGGTTGTCGGGAACGGATTATCCTTACGGATCAGGCGGATTGCGTCAGCGTAACGGCCCTCTCCGGTCAGTGCGATATATCCAGGGATATCAACATGTGCAGGACAGAGAGAAACGCAAGGTACAGGCTGTGTATAGTGGCAGGTACAGCGTCCCTGACGGACATGTTCTTCATAATCTTCGCGACAGTCTCTTAAGCTCTTATGTACCATGGCACCGGCTTCATATCCGATCGGACAGTCAGATCCTTCGCGGATAGATTCAGACAATGTGTCAATCAGATCAAGTGTCTCCATTGTAGCAGTACCGTTCATAACATCTGTCAGAAGGTTCTTCAACTGCCACAGCCCAACGCGGCACGGGGTACATTTTCCACAGGATTGTGTCTGACACATTTCGATGAATGCACGAGTCATGTCAACCGGACATAATCCCGGAGGGCTGGATTCAATTCTGCGTTCCAGATCTTTGTACAGCTCTTCAACGACGAGCTGGCCTTTGTCTGGACCTGGGATTTCAAGTCTACTCATTTTAAACCTCTCCTTTTACCATAACGTTCATTACTGACTGGTTTTAAAATAGCAAATGTATTTGAAAAAACCTATCTTCAAACCAGTAAAGTTTCATTTAGTAATATTCTACAAATAAATCTAAAAATTATCAAGAAAAGTTTAAAAAATGACAAGCTTGTTATATATTATACAAACAACAAGCTTGTCAAAAATAAACAAAAATATTCTAAAAAATATTGAGAAACAGCTGAAAAATTTAATTCATATAGCGGTAGCAACGAAAATGATAACAGAGCGTTCACCTAAAAATATTTTAGATTCTACCGTAGGCATTGAATTTTTGTGAAAAAACTGACATTTAGGATCGCCGGTGTTGACCGCAACTTTCCATTTGTAATGTTCAGGAAGTTCCGGCAGAGTGAGTGTGACCGGAAACCATCCGGAATTTACAGCCAGATAAACAAGGTCTTCTTTTTGGGTTGCTTCATTATAGCCTGCGAATCGTACACAGACAACATGGCTGTCACCGGAGAAATTTGTCTCATCCGGAGTGGGCCCATGCGTGCTCATTGCCGGAACACCAAGATAGCTTGGCTCGAGATCCTTACGGATGACAGGGTGATCTTTGCGGAACTGGATCATATATTGAAAGAAATCGAACAGATCCTTATTTTTTTTGAGGAGACTCCAGTCCAGCCAGGAGATCAGGTTATCCTGGCAATAAGGGTTATTATTTCCGTAACGTGTGTCTGCGAATTCATCACCGGAGAGGAACATTGGAGTTCCGCGGCTGCAAAGCAGAACGGCACAGGCATTTTTCATCAGTCGTTTACGAAGTGCCAGAATGGCAGGATCATCTGTTTCGCCTTCTACGCCACAGTTCCAGCTGTTATTGTCGTCAGCTCCGTCAGTGTTCCCCCAACCGTTGGCTTCATTATGCTTCTGGTTATAACTGTACAGATCATAAAGCGTGAATCCATCATGACAGGTGAGAAAGTTGATGGAAGCATTTCCACCTCGGTAAGCAGGATCGTATAGATCAGGAGAACCTGTGATTCTTGCTGCAGCAGTCCGGGCAAGGAAGTCATCTCCTTTTAAAAAGCGGCGCATATCATCACGGTAGCGCCCATTCCATTCAGCCCAGCGCTTCCAGGAAGGGAAAGAACCGACCTGATAAAGTCCGCCGGCATCCCATGCTTCAGCGATCAGTTTTACATTTCCAAGGATCGAGTCGAATGCAAGGCTTCGCAGAAGCGGTGGTTGGCTTAGAGGGGTTCCGTCATCATTTCGTCCAAGAATGGAAGCAAGATCAAAACGGAATCCGTCTACACGGTATTCGATGACCCAGTAACGCAGACACTCCAAAATCATGTCTCGTACAACAGGGTGATTGCAGTTCAGTGTATTTCCACATCCGCTGAAATTATAATAATGTCCGTCCGGAGTCAACATATAGTAAATGTTGTTGTCAAAGCCTTTGAAAGAAAAGCACGGACCGAATTCATTTCCCTCAGCAGTGTGGTTGAAGACGACATCGAGGATCACTTCGATACCATTGTCATGGAGATCTTTGATCAGTGTCTTGAGTTCCAGTCCTTCGCGGTTATATTCCATAGAAGAACAGTAGCTTGTATTTGGTGCAAAGAAACTGACCGGATTATATCCCCAGAAATCAATAAGTTCATTTTCATCAATCAATCGTACATCACGCATCTCATCAAATTCGAAGATTGGCATTAGTTCAACAGCATTGACTCCAAGTTCTTTCAAATAAGGAATCTTTTCGCGCAGGCCTTCGAATGTACCGTGGTGCTTAACACCGGAACTTTCATCCATGGTAAATCCGCGGACGTGTAGCTCGTAGATGATCAAGTCTTCCATAGGAATAGAATGGTGACGCTGGTCACCCCAGTCAAAGTTGGATTGTACCACACGGGCACGATAACCATGCTGGGCGTTATTTACATGCCCCCACTGGCTCTGTCCGGTGACGGCGCGCGCATAAGGATCCAGCAGGATTTTGTTTTTATCAAAACGGAGTCCTTTCTTTTCATCATAAGGACCATCCAATCGATAGGCGTACTCAAATTCTTCGATATCCAGATCAAAGACGATCATAGAATAGCAGAATCCAATCTTGTAACTTTCCGGAAATGGAATCACGGCGTAAGGTTCTTCGGCTTTGCGGTGAAACAGCAGAAGCTCGCAGGAGGTAGCTCCGTGTGTATGAATCGTAAAGTTGACACCACCTGGGATAGCGACTGCACCAAATTCACGGAAAAAGCCGGGACGGATCTGGAATCCATTGACGGTATCGATTGGCTTGAGCTGCTCGGATATTACTGGCATATAGGAAAACTCCTTTCTAATTGTATTCAAGTTAGAATGAATTAAGAATTAACATAACAATTAACATAAGTATAACACTTAGAAAAATAAAAGCATAGGTTCAGCCTATCATTCTGTGAGAAAATGTGCTACAATGATACCACTATTTATTTGTAGAAAAGAGGTTATGGTATTATGGCAGAAGAGCAGAAAACAGCAGGATGTTCAGAGGAATCCTGTGCCAGCTGTGCCAGTGCAGGAACATGCACAAGTAAGAAAGTTGATATGCATGAACCGATGAACATGTATTCATCTATTAAAAAAGTGATCGGCGTTGTCAGTGGAAAGGGCGGCGTTGGTAAGTCACTCGTGACAGCATCCCTTGCAAGAATGATGAGAGCAAAAGGATATCATGTTGGTATTATGGATGCAGATATTACAGGTCCATCTATCCCAAAGATGTATGGACTTCATGAGATGGCAGTAGGAACTGAGCAGGGAATTCTTCCATGTGAAGCAGCAGATGGAACAAAGATCATGTCTGTCAATCTTCTTTTGGAAGACGAGGAAGCACCGGTTATCTGGAGGGGACCAGTGATCGCAGGTGTTGTAAAGCAGTTCTGGACAGATGTTATGTGGGGAGATCTTGATTATCTCTTCGTTGATATGCCACCTGGAACAGGTGATGTTCCGTTGACAGTATTCCAGTCTCTTCCGGTTGACGGCGTTGTGATTGTTACATCTCCGCAGGATCTTGTACAGATGATCGTGAAGAAGGCATATGGAATGGCGAAGCAGATGAATATTCCGGTTCTTGGAATTGTTGAGAACTACAGCTATGTGAAGTGTCCGGATTGTGGCAAAGAGATTAAAGTATTTGGAGAAAGCCACATTGATGAGATCGCAGCAGATCTTAACGTTCCGGTTCTCGGAAAGATGCCACTTGACCCGGCAATCGCGCAGATGGTTGAGGAAGAGAAGTTTTCTGAGGCAGAGAATCCATATCTGGAAGGATTCGAACTGTAAAGCAAGTTGAGTGTATGTAATGGGAGTCATGGAAGACAAGGTTGGGGGATCTTGTCTTTCGTGGCTTTTTTACGCGAGCAACGAGCAAAGTCCGTGCTCCTAAAAGAATAACAGAAAAGCACAAATTATAAATCATACAGGAGGAATTAACACATGATAGGCGAAAGAATAGAATTATGGCACAAAGAAGAATATCATTACCCTGCGGCGCATGGTTTTATCCCGATTATGGTCAGCTATATTCATGAGGATGAGCTGATGCATCCGGCGATGCTGGTTGTTCCGGGAGGCGGTTACAGACTTGTATCGCCTTCGGAAGCACATCTGGTTGCTATGGAATTTTATCAGGCTGGTTATAATGTGTTCGTCCTTGAATATACAGTGAATCCACTGGATGAAGCACCATTAAAGCTTCAGCCATTGAATGATATTTCCAGAGCGATGCGAATGATCCGTTTTCGTGCAGAGCAGCTGCATGTTTTGTTAGATCGGATCGTGGTGTGCGGATTTTCAGCCGGAGGACATCTGTGTGCGAGTCTGTGTGTGCATGGGAAGGATATCAAGGATCCGGATGAAAAATATCAGAAGTTTTCAAACAAACCGGATGCCGCTGTGCTGTCTTATCCGGTAATCACTACAGGAAAGTACACACATAAAGATTCTTTTGTAGCTCTGTTTGGAAAGAATCCTACAAAAAAAGAGCTGGAATATATGTCAATTGAAAAGTATGTAACAAAAGAAATACCACCATGTTTTATCTGGCAGACAGCAACGGATGGAACCGTTCCGGTGCAGAATAGCTATCTTTTAGCCCAGAAATGTCTGGAAGAAGGAGTTCCATTTGCGCACCATGTATTTTCAGAAGGTGTACATGGAATGTCTGTTGCAACAGAGGATTGGCTGGAACGCAGAGGAAGACAGCCTTATACACAGGAGCAGCTTCGTATGCTTGCAGAAGCGATTCTTGCGGGAGAAACTTCATTTTCAAAGGAAAAGGGAGAAGAACTTCTTGTGCAAAATGGGATTGGAAGAACACAGCCACCGAAATGGACAGCAGAGCAGAAAGAAGAAATCCGAAAGACTCTGAAAGAAGTACAGATCTGGCCCAAACTGGCAGAGGAATGGCTGGAGAAAATAATTAATTACAAAGGAGAAACACGATGAGAATTCTATTGATCCGTCACGGAGATCCGGATTATGTAAATGACACATTAACAGAAAAAGGAAGACGTGAAGCGGCACTGCTTGCAAAACGTGCAGTATCTATGAATATGGGGGAATGCTATAAGTCTCCACTTGGAAGAGCGAAGGATACGGCGACTCCATGTCTTGAGGTAACTGGAAAAACAGCAGAAATATTGGATTGGCTGCAAGAGTTCCCGGCGCAGGTTGATTTGAATAAAAATCCGGAACTTGAAAAAGCATATCCCGATGTGAAAAAAGAAGGTGAGCATTTCCTGCCTAGAATTGCATGGGATATGGTTCCGGGGTATTGGACAGAACATGAAGCTTATATGGATAAAAATGCATGGCGTGAAACAGAAGTGGCGAAAAATTCTGATCTTGTAGAAGTATACGATCATGTGATTGAAGAATTTGATCGCTTTCTCGCAGAGCATGGATATGTAAGAGAAGGGGCGCATTATCGTGTGGAGAAAGAAAGTGATGAGACAGTGACATTTTTCTGCCATTTCGGAATCAGCTGCGTGCTGTTGTCCCATTTATGGAATGTATCACCATTCGTGCTTTGGCATAGTCTGGCTCTTGCACCGACTTCTGTGACAGAAGTAGTAACAGAAGAGAGAGAACAGGGAACGGCATATTTCCGAGGATTGAAAGTAGGAGATATCTCACATCTCTATGCAGGTGGAGAAGAACCGTCCTTCGCAGCAAGATTCTGTGAGACATATAGCAACAAGGAGCAGAGACATTAAAATCAAATGTCTCTGCTCCTTGCTTTATGGATTTTGGTATTATTAAACCACTTTCTGATAAGCAATTCGTTCTGTTCCATCCTCAACATATACGATTCCGCAATATTTGAATCCATTCTTATCTAACAGATGCTGCATTACGATATTGTCCCGGTGTGTATCAATACGGATGTTGCCGCATTGTTCCAAGGCCCAGTTCAGGCAGAAGGACGCTGCACCTTTTATATTTCCGGTGGAAGTGATGCGGTGGACGACTCCGTAACGGGAGTCGTTGATCCAGTCCCCATCGTAGATGCGCATATAAGTCGGATCAGCCCCTTCTTTATAATAGAAAGTAGCAATGATCTGATCCTGTTCTGTGCAGACATAACTGTTCCCCTCAGTGATGTCATCCAGAATCAACTGTGGAGAAGGATAAGTGTTTTCCCACTGAGAAGCATTTCCGTGAGTTGCCATGAATGTCCGTGCATGTTCATACATCTTAAGAAGTACTTCAAGCTCTTCGGGTTTTGTCTTTCTGATTTCCATAATATTCCTCTTTCATAAACTAAATATAGATACGCTAATGCACTATTATATCAAAAAACAGAACGTAACTCCATTGACAAAAATATAGAGAAAACATGAAACGAAATCGTTATCATAGAGGAAAAGTACCTAGAGTGAATTTTGAAAGAAAAAGAGGCTGTTTATTTGTCTGTAAATCAGACCGTACACATGGGGAAAATGTTCTTTTTACAGTACATTTTTACTGTATTAAAGTTCGTACAATTCCCCGTAAAATGGGCGTTTTTTCGTATATTTTGTACTAAATCGAATACAAAGCGATTTCCGATATTTATTCTCGATTTTACGCTTGTCATTTATTTAACACGGTGTTATACTATGCCCGTAAAACAATTACAAAACTATTTTAGGAAAGAATATAGGAGGATTTTTCAATGGCTAATTTTGAGCAGTGGGCTGGCTTCAAGGGAAGAAAATGGACACACTCTGTAGACGTGCGTGATTTCATCCAGGAGAACTACACACCATATGAAGGTGATGAGTCATTCCTTGAGGGACCAACAGAAGCAACAGACAAATTATGGGGAAGACTGCAGGAACTTCAGAAAGAAGAAAGAGCTAAGGGCGGAGTTCTCGACATGGAGACAGAAGTTGTTTCCGGTCTGACAGCATACGGCCCAGGATATATCGATGAGAGCATGAAAGATCTTGAGCAGATTGTTGGTTTGCAGACAGACAAACCGCTGAAGAGAGCATTCATGCCTTATGGTGGAATCAAGATGGCAGAGCAGGCTTGTACAACATACGGATATCAGCCAAGCGAGAAGCTGCATGAGATCTTTACAAAATATCATAAGACTCATAACCAGGGAGTATTCGACATCTACACACCAGAGATGAAGAAAGCTCGTCATAACAAGATTATTACAGGACTTCCGGATACATACGGACGTGGACGTATCGTAGGTGACTACCGTCGTGTTGCACTGTATGGTATCGACTTCCTGATCGAGAGAAAGCAGTATGACTTTGAGCGTTATGCAAGACATGGCATGAAAGGTGAGGATTTCCGTCTTCGTGAAGAGCTTGCTGATCAGATCAAAGCTCTGAAAGAAATGAAAGAAATGGCAG
>OLNR01001657.1_pt1 | contig 12476 bp, 8 predicted proteins | sample 1672231 | NCBI WGS metagenome assembly OLNR01 (sample SAMEA3136662, study PRJEB25190) | human gut metagenome
GTGGATTCCAAGGTCCGGGCGTTAACCTGCGTAGTATCAACGCCGCCAGAGCACACCTGTGCCTGTTCAAAAGACTGATAACCAGTCACTTTAAGCGGATAGCTGCTGATTGCTTCTTCCAGATCATTTGCTGACAAAAGCACTTTTGCAAGCTTATCCGGGAAAAGTCCGGTCAAAAAGTCTTTTTTTCCTTTATAGGGGCAGTTTTCCTTTCGTATTTTCAGAAAAGCTTTCAACTGTTCCCGGGAAAATTCTGGCAGAAAATTTAAAATCAGAGTCACATTTTTTCCCTGTTTCAGTGCACGGATTCCGTATCGGCTGACCTGAAACACCGGAATTCCAGATACGCCATAATCAGTAAGCTGTAGTTCTCCTGTTTCCTCTGTGACTTTTTTCCCATCCACAAGCAGCGTAATTCTGCCTTCTGTGCGGACACCTGCCCAGCCGGAAAAGCCTGTATTCCTGCATTTCAGGGCAGTTAAAGCCGGGAGAGGCTCTATGAGCCTGTGTCCCAGTGCTGCGGCAAGCTCATAACCGCTGCCATCGGAACCGGAAATTGCAGAAGCTTTGGAACCATTGGAAAGAATAACTGCTTCACCCTCGTATATCCAGCCTTCTACCTGAACCTTCCAGATATCCTGTTCCTTAAAAACACGTTGTACTTTTTGGTTGGTCTTGATCTTTACCCCAAGATTCCGTGCTTCCATACACAATACCTCAGCAACGCTTGCTGCCTGTCCGCTATGCGGATAGAGATAGCCGCCGTTTTTATTCACAGGATAAATTCCAAGCCGGGTAAAAAATTTCACCGTGTCTTCTACCGGAAACTGATTCAGAACTGCCTGTTCAAAGCCTGGATTTTCGCTTCGATATGCATCAGACGGCACCTGGATATTGGTAAAATTACATTTGCCGTTTCCTGTAGCGCAGATCTTTTTGCCTGGTTTTTCATTTTGTTCCAATATGGTTACAGCGGCCCCGTTTTCTGCAGCTGCAATGGCCGCCATCAGCCCGGACGCCCCGCCGCCTGTAACGATAACACGTTTTTTCTCCATATAAACTCCCGTTTTTTACATCTGTTTTAAAGAACTTATGGTAACGGTTCAGCGCCTCCCTGTTACACGCCTGGCGTTGCACGAAAATTCATGTTTTTCATGATTTCACTGTAATTTTACCAAATCCTGCTCCACAAGTTTCTGCAAGGACATCATAACACCTAGTTTTGCATGCTCCCAGGTAAGTCCTCCCTGGAAATATACGGCATATGGCTCTTTCACAGGTCCATCTGCGGAAAGCTCAATAGAAGAGCCCTGTACAAATGCGCCAGCTGCCATAATGACCTGACTGTCATAACCTGGCATATCCCATGGCTCCGGATCAACATAACTGTCAACCGGGGCAGCAGCCTGAATCCCCTTACAGAATGCGATCAGACGCTCCGGACTTTTTAAAGTCACTGCCTGAATAATATCCTGCCTTGGCTCTGTGGAATTTGGAACCACGTCAAATCCAAGCTTTTCATAAATATTGGCTGCAAAAACAGCGCCCTTTAACGCACCCTTTGTCACCATCGGTGCAAGGAAAAATCCCTGATAGAAGGAACGGTTTACGCCAAGTGAAGCTCCCACCTCAGCACCAAGCCCCGGACAGGTCATACGGTAAGAAGCATTTTCCACGCACTCTTTGGTTCCCGCAATGTAACCGCCAATTGGAGCAAGTCCGCCGCCCGGGTTTTTGATCAAAGAACCAACCACCATATCTGCACCAACATCACTGGGCTCAATCGTGTCAACAAATTCGCCGTAGCAATTGTCTACCATACAGATCACATCAGGCTTAATGCTCTTTACAAATGCAATCAGCTCACCAATCTGCTTTACTGAAAAAGAGGGGCGTGTCATATAGCCTTTGGAACGCTGAATCTCAACCAGTTTTGTTTTCTCATTGATTGCTTTGCGGATATTTTCATAATCGAAAGTTCCATCCTCAAGAAGATCCACCTGACGATAAGTTACTCCGTATTCTGCCAGGGACCCCTTGGATGGACGGATACCGATCACCTCTTCAAGAGTATCATATGGCTTTCCGGCTGGTGCCAGCATTTCGTCGCCTGGACGCAGGTTTCCAAAAAGAGCAATGGCCAGGGCATGCGTTCCACACGCAATCTGCGGACGCACCAGACATGCTTCTGTGTGGAATGTATCCGCATAAACCTTTTCCAGAGTATCACGGCCGTAATCGTTGTAGCCGTAACCTGAAGAAGAGCCGAAGCACTCCTCGCTGACGCGGTTTTTCTGCATAGCCAGAAGAACTTTCATCTGGTTATATTCTGCAGTTTTGTCAAACTGTTCAAAACGCTCCTTTAAGGATTTTTCTATTTCATGGCAAAAATCGTAAACCTGGGAAGAAATTCCCAGCTGCTCGTATAATTCTTTCATAATAAATTTTCCGTCTGTCTGACGGTATTCCTCCATTTTTTTGTTTTCAAAGCGGGCGATTACCCCCTGTGGAAAATCTGATTATCGAAATAACTACTCTCCAGTTATTCCTTTTTCATGGCAAACGCTCAGCATATATTCCAGCATTTTATTCTCGTCATACCCGAACTCATCTTTATTCACCCACACTGTTTCCGGTTCTCTGTGGAACCAGGTGAGCTGGCGTTTGGCAAAGTGCCGGGTGTCGCGCTTCAAGATCCGCACAGCCTCTTCCAGCGGCATTTCTCCATCCAGATAGGCCAGGATTTCTTTATATCCAAGACCCTGCATGGAAACCATACCTCTGTGATAGCCCATGTCCTTCAGCTTCTGGACTTCTGCCACAAGACCGCTGGTCATCATTTCATCCACCCGCTTATCAATGCGTTTATATAAAAGCTCCCGTGGTGCATTCAGCACAAAGTATGCCAGATTATAGGGGCTGGTTCGTTCCTGCTGCTCCTCATTGTGTGCGGAAATAGGGCTATGGTTCTGATGATAAAATTCCAGTGCGCGGATTACACGCTTCGTGTTGTTTTCGTGGATCACTTCGGCGCTTTTGAGATCCACCTCTGCCAGCATCTGATGAAGATATGCAGCACCTTTTTCCTGGACAATCGCCTCCAGATCGGCCCGGTATCCATCGTCCTGCTCAGCCTGGGTAAAATCAATATCTCTGGTCACCGCCTGAATATAAAAGCCGGTTCCCCCCACCAGAATGGGAATATGTCCCCTGGTGTAAATCTTTTCCATGGCATCCTTTGCCATCTGTTGAAAACGCACAATGTGAAATTCATCCTCTGGCGTCAGCTCATCCACCAGGTAATGGGGAACTCCCTGCATTTCTTCTGGCATGATCTTCGCAGAGCCAATATCCATATATTTATAAACCTGCATGGAATCTGCAGATATGATCTCGCCGCCAATGGCTTTTGCCAGAGAAATAGACAGCCTGGTTTTTCCAACTGCAGTAGGACCGGTAAGGACAATAAGAGGTTTTTTCATAATCTCTCCTGTTTATACAATTCGCTTAAATTTCTTTTCAATTTCTGTCTTTGTCATCGCAATGATAGTGGGACGGCCATGAGGACAATTATATGGATTGTCCAGAGTAAGAAGCTCGTCGATCAGCTTATCTGCCTCCAGAGCAGACATCTGATGATTTCCTTTGACAGCAGATTTGCATGCCATTGTGGCAAGTCTTGCTGTGAAAAGGTCAAAAGCATCCTTTGCACCTTCTCCTCCCAGATTGTCAAGCATTTCCAGAAAGAGTTCTTCTTCATGGAATCCGTACAAATTTGTCGGAACTGCACTGATACAGTATTCCCTTCCACCAAAGGGTTCAATCTCAAAACCGTATTTCCTGAAATATTCTTCGTTGGCTTTTAATTTCGCCTGTTCATCCATGTTCAAGGTCACCACAAGCGGAGGATTCAGATATTGCGATTCAATGGACTGTTCTTTAAAACGTTTTACAAAGCGCTCATAATTTACCTTTTCGTGAGCTGCATGCTGGTCGATAATGTAAAACTGGTTTTCAAATTCCACCAGCCAGTAGGTGTCAAACAACTGGCCAATCAGCTTATGGCGGTTTCGGGATTCTGGTGCCAGAAGTTTCTCCTGAAAAAGCTCAAGCTGCTTTCCCCCAACGGATGGATATTCTGTACCTGGATCACTCTGTCCAGGCTCAGATTTATCTGGTATCTCATAGTTTACGGATACAGCAGTCTCTGCCTGATTATCGGCTTCATTCATTCTCTCAACCGATATGTTATCTTCTGCCGCTTTTTCATCTGCACTTTTATCCGCTTTTTCTTCTGCTTTTTCATCCGCTCTTTTATCTGCCTCCGCAGCCTCTTTTAAAGTTCCTGCAAAAAGAGCTTCCTCTTCCTTGCTAAATGGCTTCGCCTGATAAATTGCCTGCTCACGAAGCACACTGCTGGCCTGACAGCCAGAGCTGTTTACAAGGCTTCCAGATGAATTTATTTTTCCAGTTGGAGCTGTTTTTTCAGTTAGAGCTGTTTTTCCAGTTAGAACTGTTTTTTCAGCAGCCTGTGAATAGCAGCTTTCATTATTCCCTGCGCTGCTTCGACCAGCTTTTTCAGCAGCACCTTCACAATGAAGCTCCGTCCTGCGACTTTTCTCAAATGGCTCCGGAACTGCTCCGCGGCTTACTGCTGCCACCTTTGATTCCCGCTCCTCTTTCCCCACTGGAACAACCGGTATCAGTTCTCTGTGAAGAAGTGCATTGTGAACAGCCTCGTAAATGGCATCATACACCTCCGCCCCTCTTGCAAAACGAACCTCCAGTTTCCGGGGATGAACATTTACATCCAGATCATTTCCTGTCATCTGGATCTGCAATGACACAAAAGGAAATTTATGCTGCATGACAAAGCCCTTATATGCATCCTCAATGGCCTTCGTAATAATATTGTTTTTCACAAATCTGCCATTTACATAGTAATTCTCAAAGCTTCGGTTTCCTCTGGAAACTTCAGGTTTGCCGGCGTATCCCTCAATTTTCATAAAATCATTTTCGTAGGAGACTTCCAGAAGTGCTTTCGCCATATCCCTGCCGTATACATTATAAATCACATCTTTTACATTATAGTTGCCGGAGGTGTGCAGCTTCACCTGTTTGTTCTGAATATATTTGAAAGATATTTCCGGATGGGAAAGAGCAAGCTGTTCCATCATAGTTCCAATATAATTTGCTTCTGAAGAATCAGATTTCAGGAACTTGCTTCGGGCCGGTGTATTGTAAAAAAGATTCCGAACCAGGAATGTAGTTCCATCCGGAGCTCCCATTTCTTCCATGCTTTGTTCCACGCCGCCCTCAATCACATAACGCACACCACTGATCGCGGAAGGTGTTTTGGTAATCAGCTCCACCTGGGAAACAGCGGCAATACTGGACAAAGCCTCACCACGAAATCCCAGTGAGGCTATGTTTTCCAGGTCTTCTACTTTTTCAATTTTGCTAGTGGCATGACTTAAGAATGCTGTTGGTACCTGAGATGCTTCGATTCCGCCACCGTTGTCGGTAATACGGATCAGCTTCTTTCCTCCGTCTGTGATTTCCACAGTTACAGCTGTAGCACCTGCGTCAATTGCATTCTCTACAAGCTCCTTCACAACAGAAGAAGGGCGTTCCACCACTTCTCCTGCTGCAATTTTATCAATGGTATGTTTATCTAAAACTGCTATTTTTCTCAAGTTTTTCTCTCCATATAAAAGCAGGTTGACCGCTTCGGTTCACAATACGGACATGTCGCCTGCGGTGACAACACCATATATGAAAGTCAACAGTCAGTTACCATCTGTTCTTTATCTTATTCTGAAGATTGTATAACGTATTTAAGGCTTCCATGGGAGTCAGATTTCCAATGTCAATGCCTTTTAATTCTTCAATAATGTCATTGTCCTGTACAGTGTCAAATAATGACATCTGCGCCATATCCATTTCTACCTTCGGCTTCTTCTTCGGTGAAGCCAGATCTTTTACAGCAGCAGTAATGTCTGCATCGCTTAATTCCTCAACCAGCTCTTTTGCACGGTTAATAACAGAATCCGGAACACCTGCCAGCTTGGCGACCTGAATTCCATAGCTCTTATCTGCGCCGCCTTTTACAATCTTGCGGAGAAAAACAATATCGTCACCTTTTTCCTTAACTGCAATGCAGTAGTTGGTAACGCCAGATAGTTTTCCTTCCAGTTCAGTCAGTTCATGATAATGTGTGGCAAATAATGTCTTGGCTCCACAAAGCTTTATATTACTGATATGTTCAATCACTGCCCAGGCAATGGCAAGACCATCAAAGGTACTGGTTCCACGGCCGATCTCATCCAGGATCAGAAGGCTCTTGGCAGTGGCATTTCGAAGGATATTGGCCACCTCAGTCATTTCCACCATGAAAGTACTCTGTCCGCTGGCAAGGTCATCCGATGCACCTACACGGGTAAAGATTCTGTCCACAATTCCAACCACAGCCTTATCTGCCGGAACAAAGCTTCCAATCTGTGCCATAAGTACAATCAACGCAGTCTGGCGCATGTATGTGGATTTACCTGCCATATTTGGACCTGTAATAATGGAAACTCTTTTTTTAGTATTGTCAAGGTATGTATCGTTGGCAATGAACATATCATTATCGATCATCTGCTCTACAACCGGATGACGACCACCTTTGATATCTATAATTCCGCCTTCATTTACCTTCGGACGTACATAATGATTGCGCTCAGCAACAAGCGCCAGGGATGCAAACACATCCAGACCTGCAATTGCCTTGGCTGTACGCTGGATTCTTATCACTTCCTGGCCAACTTTATCACGGACATTGGAAAACAGCTCGTATTCCAGGGCATAAAGTTTATCTTCAGCGCCAAGGATCATATTTTCAAGGTTTTTCAACTCCTCGGTAATATAACGTTCTGCATTTGCAAGAGTCTGTTTACGGATGTAGTTCTCCGGCACCAGTTCTTTAAACGTATTGGTTACCTCAAGGGCATAGCCGAATACACGGTTATATTTGATCTTCAGGGATTTGATTCCGGTACGCTCACGTTCCTTTGTTTCCAACTCTGTAAGCCATTTTTTTCCATCTGTGCGGGCACTGCGGAATTTATCCACATCTTCGTTAAAGCCTTCACGAATAATGCCTCCATCCTTCTGGGCAAGGGGCGGTTCATCTACAATGGCGTGCTTGATCAGATCTGTAATATCTTCAAGACTGTCCATGTCCTCGTAGATTTCTTTCAGAATCGGTGCCTGAAAGTCCTTGAGAACCTGTTTAATATAAGGAATCATTTCCAGAGAGGACGCAAATGCTACCATATCTCTTGGATTTGCAGACTTAAAGCTGATGCGGCTGACCAGACGCTCCAGGTCATACACTGGATTGAGATATTCCCGGATCTCATCGCGGAGCATCGGTTTCTCATTCAGCTCTTCAAGAGCTTCCAGTCTGCGATTGATCTCTTCTGCATCGATCAGTGGCTGTTCCACAAAGGAGCGAAGAGTACGGGCACCCATGGCTGTTTTAGTCTTATCCAGTACCCAGAGAAGAGAACCTCTTTTCTGCTTTTCACGGAGGGTCTCCACCAACTCCAGATTTCGTCGGCTGGAGCTGTCAATCAGCATATAACGCTCTGCCGTATAAGGACGGATGGTAGTCATCTGAGAAAGTGCAGTCTTCTGCGTTTCCTTAAGATACAAAAACAGCGCTCCGGCAGCTATGATTCCACTGTCATAATCGCTGATTCCAAGGCCTTCCAGATTGGTTACGTGAAAATGTTCCCTTAATTCTTTTCTGCAGGTATCATCATCGAAATACCAGGCATCCAGGGAAAAAATACAAATTCTAAGACGTTCTTTCAAATCGTCTGTGTCAACCCCACTCATAAAAAAGGAATCATTACATATGATTTCAGCCGGACTGAATTTGTTGATCTCATCAACCAGTTTCTGGCTGTTTGGTACTTCTGTAAGGAAACAGTCACCTGTGGTAATATCCGCTATTGCACAACCAAAGCGGTCTGCTATGGAGACAATTGACATCAAATAGTTATTCTTGGATTCATCCAAAGAAGTTGCATCCAAAGTAGTTCCAGGAGTAACCACACGGATAACAGCACGTTTTACAAGTCCTTTTGCCTTCTTCGGATCCTCCACCTGCTCACAGATTGCAACCTTATGCCCACGCTCGATCAAACGGTTGATATAAGTATCTGCCGCATGGAACGGGATTCCGCACATAGGTGCCCGCTCTTCCAGACCACAATCCTTACCAGTGAGCGTCAGTTCCAGTTCCTTGGATACCAGAAGTGCATCATCAAAAAACATCTCGTAGAAATCCCCGAGACGGTAAAATAAGATGCAGTCTTTGTATTCTTCTTTGGTTTTGCAGTATTCCTGCATCATGGGTGATAGTTTCATGGTTTGCGCTGAAGCCCTTAATTTATGCGGGTTTGAAGCACCTGAAATAGTAGTTTGACCCCCATTTGACCCCCGGTTAGTATTTTGTATGTTATCAGTAGTATTCTTCATAATTTTCCTTTATTCTTTTTCTGGCACCGCCGGAACTTTTCCCTCATCGTATTTTGCAGCAAATTTTCTAAATTCATCTGCCACATAATCCTGTTCCAGATGTGTATAATAGTTCGTCATATTTACGCTTGTATGTCCCACAATCTTACTCACCGTAAATGGAGACATATTAGACTCATTCAGTTTGGTGACGAACGTATGCCGAAATTTATGGGGATATACCTCATAAAGACGAGGTTCCCTATTTTCTTTTTCAGCTAATTCGATCTCTTTTTTTTCAATTATGCTTATAATACGTGAACATTCCGCGTTTGCATATTGAGGAAGAAAAACCCCTCCTGGTTGTGTTGTGAATACAAGATCCGGAAAATCTTTGAGGAAAGGATTTTCCTTTCCCCATGATGATCCGCTTTTTTCTTTATCCGCAATCTGCTTTTTCTCCCAAGAGTGAAATGCCAATTCAACACCCTCTGTCATAGGAATCCAACGATAACTTGCCTTTTTCTTAGGCGTCGTTATCTGTTTAACTGACTCTGGTTTTTCTAATCGATTTTTTCCTTCATCAAAATAAATCGTCGTTCTATTCAGTGTTTTATATACACGAATTCGATGACATTCAAAATCAATATCAGACCAGCAAAGTGCTGTAATTTCGCCAATACGCATTCCAGTATTCAAAATAATATAAAATAGTTCATAATATCTCGTGTTTTTTGCTGCATCAAGAAATGTTTTAATTTCCTCTGGTTGAAGTATTTTGCTTTCATCCTCCAATATTGGATCAACTGTTACTTTTTCGGATTTTTCTATTGCAATCCCTTTACAGGGATTCATTGGAATCATTTGATTATCTACCGCACTTTGAAGTAATTGCTTTACAATTGATAAAGTATGGACAACTGATGATTCCGCATAGCCATCGCTTTGCATTCCTTCAACCATATTGTAGATATGAGAAGGTGTGAGGCAATCAAGCCTCACAGAGCCAATAAAATCTGCACCCCGCTCAAATCCATCTACATATCCACGAACCGTATTAGCTTTAATTCGCCCAATTTTGTAAAGTTTCATCCATACATCAAACCATTCAGAAACTTTATATTTTTTCGCTTTATCATTATAACCCAGAATGTATTTTGCTTTTTCCAGATCACGTTTTTTCTTTAGTTTTGCCAAATTTCTATCATATAAATATTTGGGTTTCGGGGAACCGGGTATATAATATTTGGCTTGATAACGTCCGTCCTTCCTTTGCGAAAGTCCACTTCCTAATTCTTTGCCTTTCAAAGATTTTCCCATACTGTATTCATCCTTTCCAGGCCAGATTTCAAGTACATCAGAATATTAACACGTTCTAAAAAAATATTCAAGTGTCCTGTTCCTCCAACCAGTGTTCAAATTTTTTTCTGTGTACAAGTGTTCTGCGCCCAATTCGGACGCAGAAATCATTTTCAGCCATTATAGTACGAACTGTTTTTTCAGATAACCCAGTTAATTCACAGGTTTCTTTTACTGAAAGAAGAAGTTTCCCATTTTCCTCCTTTGTATCGTTCTTTTTTCTCATACCTACATTTCCTTTCACATATCAAATTCAACTACTACAATGTACCTTTCTCCCGTAATGCCAATATTTTTTCTATTGCTTCCTGTCTTGTTATGCCTTCTCTTTTGGCTTTTATTGCAATATACTCTTGCGCTACACCATATGCTTTACAGCAAGCCACAAAGCTTTTGTACACTTCTCCATGGAAATGGAATTCTTTTTCTATCCGCGCTTGATAAGTAGCAATAACAGCCTCTTCAAAAGAACAGTTAGTATCTCTCATGCGCTTAAGTACCAATTTTTTTTGTATTTTTAAATCATCATAGCAACTGGTTTTAGAAGGATATTCTTTTCCCATTATAACGACTTTTTTAGGGACTCCCGGTTCAAAATTCGTCTGTCTTTTAAATTGCTTTTCTTTTGCTTTCCGATCCTTTCTTTTTAAAAAGTATTCCACAGCATCTTCGGCAGAAACCATTTTTTCTACCATTCTTCTATAAACATCCTTATACCGTATCCCCTGTTCTTCACAGCACTGGCGAAGATCATTATAAAATTGATCACCGACTTTCAGTGCCACATTTTGAAACACTTCTTCTCTTTTGGCATAATAATCGGCAGCTTCCGTAATCGAGCATTCATTGCGAAGTGCATATCCATAAAGAGTTCCTTCTCGGATTCGCAGATCAGAACATAATTCCTTTATATTTTCATAGCATTTACCATTTTCCAATGTTATGTTTTCAATATCTCCGGTGCCAAAAAGCCTTTCTTTTTTTTGCTTTAGGTTTTGTAACGTTTCCTGCACACTGCAATCACTGTTCATAATTTTTGCCAAAACTCGTCTATATGGAAATTTCAACATCCTACAACATTCATGCAGATCCGCATATTTTACTCCATCAAATTCTATAACATCTGTTCCTAGTTTTTGCTTAAGTTCCAAGCAGTGTTTGATGGCTTCCTCTTTTGAACAATTATATCTTGAAGAATAATTGTAAACATCATAATACTTTATTCCGTACTGTCTGCACTGTTCTGCAATGGACTTATGGCAAATGGTGCTATCATAATCATTTTTTCTTCTTACAGGATGCTGTATGAGGTAATAGTTAAGAGCTTCAGCTAATGAAACATCCTCTGCAATACATTTTTTGCGTACTTTGTCTGCTTCTAAATTGTAATTCCAACAGCACTTCACAAACGAATCGTATTTTTTTCCTTTGTAAAAAAAAGGAGAAGGATTATATACTTTTTGATTTCCGGCCCTGTTTTCAGCTTTTTTCAAACAATAATTTAGTGCTACAGTTTTTGATCTTCCTGTTTCTCTCATACAACGTCTCACAGTGCATTCAGGTATTCCCAGCTCTTTACAACACTCACGAAATGATGCATAATTTTTGCCTTTATACTTGAAGCGCAAAAGATTTGTATGATTAATTGAGCGCTCAAGAGCTTCCTGAACTGTATACCCGCATTGATACTGTAATTGCTGAACGCTATATTTGTTTATTTTATAAAAATCGCAACAGGTATCTAAGCTAAGCCATTTCCTATTACGAAAAACAAACTCCTTTTTCTGTTTATTCTCTAACATCTGGCTTATAGCTTCCTCAAACGTACAGTTATAGTCGTGTGCATGCTGCAATACTCCCAAATATCTTAATCCAAGTTTTTCGCAGCAATTCTTTTTTCCCGAATATGTAACACCATCATATTCATAACTAAATTGTTCCCAATATTTCGATTTTCGTTTCGGTTTATGCATTTGAACATGATCCTTTCCTTGATTCCAAATTGACACAAAACAGGCAATATTCCCCCTTTCGTTATTTTATTCACGGCATTAGCAGAAGTAATATAAAAAACACCCTAAAACCATTATCCTTATGATTTTAGGGTGTACTAATCACACTATATTAAGCTCTTAACATCTTGATCTCCATCAAGATAAAATATCTGCAGTATCTGCTGCCAAATGCCATTTTTATTATACCATCCAACAATTTTGTGTCAATTCCACTATAGTTTCATATCTGTAGTATTTTAATTCCACCATTCTAATTCTTTAGAAACCATTTTCTTCTGTACCTCATTGCAAAGAGTTCCAAACGATTGCGCATTTCTTCATGACAATTATGTGAGCGAAACTCTCCATGGATCTCTACAAATTGCTCCGTATAATCCTGTGTTATATCCACCAGCCAATCAGATACCACCACTGGGATCCAATCCACATTTTCGCGAAACCTTTTTACAACGATTTCCATTTTATAGAATTTTTCACTACCATATTGATAACAAAGCTTAAATTCCGTTGCAATCCTCCCTGTCAGGGTAACTTGATTATTTCCATTTTTCATAGTATCTTTATCATCTTTCTTTTGTTTTCTGGTTTATGCTG
>OLNR01001691.1_pt1 | contig 12311 bp, 10 predicted proteins | sample 1672231 | NCBI WGS metagenome assembly OLNR01 (sample SAMEA3136662, study PRJEB25190) | human gut metagenome
CTCCCTCATAATTTGGAGGCGACAATCAAGAGTAAATTATATCAGAAGGGGAGAGAGCTGTCAAAAAAGGCTCGCCAATTCTTCAATAGCGGTTTGTTGGTACAATACCAACCAGTCAGGCTTTGCCAGACTGTGGATGATATGTATCAGGATCATAGTCAGAGGATTTAAGGAAAAGCAAGCCGTCGCGGGGGAGCCATTCCGGCAGATTGGTGGCTTTTTGTACACGGCTCCAGCCGGCGGGATTTCTCTTAGCGGGCCTTCCGGGTGTGATGCGATAAACAATGTAATGCTCGCCGTTGCAAAATTGCAGGATAGCAATTTTACCGGTAGGAAAATCAGTGTCTGTGTCTGCCAGCGAAAACTGCCACTGACATTGCGTGTCAAGTTCAGATAACTCTATGATTTGTTTGGCAAGTTTATGGGCTGTATCCACATTGAGCGGTTCAAACCCGCCATTGTCGTCGATGTGCAATTCGCCTTTCGCATACGCCTCATCAATTGTCGCCTGGGCGGCGGTCATGAGGGAGCGAGCCTGGAGCATGATGCGCTTTTCAACGGCTTTGTCGATATAGCCGGTCAGGGACGGGACCAAAAGCGCTGCCAATACGGCCAGGATGACCAGGACAACGATCAGTTCAACGAGGGTAACCCCTCTTTTTTGGTTGGAATCACAGAACCGGGCCATAGCGCACGCCTCCCGCATCAGTATAAAACCGTACAAATAAAGTATAGGCACATAACGATGCTGCGTCAATTGTGGGGGATGCCAAATTCTTTATACATTATTTGTGAATAATGTAAGACTGTCGAAAAACTCTTGTAGGGGCGAGCATTGCTCGCCCGTGCCCGTTTGTCGGTGAAAAAACCTTCCGGGAAAACGCATTGCTGCGTCAAGCTGGCGGGCGACCAATGGTCGCCCCTACACATTCAATAGGTCAGGAATGCGATTCTCTGACACACTGACATTATTTGTGAATAATGTGATATTATAATTCGATTTGAAAAACGCAGACGACGGCAGCGGTAAGACGCACTGCCAAAAATCCTGCCCCATATTTGTCGATTGTGCCAAACGAATAAAGTTGCAATCAGATTTGACTTTTTGTATACTATATCTATATATACTATACAAAATAATCAGAAATATTATAAAAATTCTGGTTGGAAAGCGGGCCGGGTGTTGAAAAAGATTAGGATACAGCGGGTGAGCATCTTTGATATTGTCGCCACGCTGGTGTTGGCGGTGGTGCTCGTCGCGTTCGCGGTGCAGGGCACGGGGGAGTTGGCTCAAATGCAGACCGCCACGGACGATTACATCCAGTGCGAGACACTGGCCCGGCAGCTGCAAAGCGGGTCGGACTACCTGATCGAGCAGGTGCGGATGTACACCGCCACCGGTCAGCGGGAGTACATGGACAACTACTTTGAGGAGCTGAACACGACCCGCCGCCGCGAGAACGCTTTAGAGTATTTTGCAGAGCATTACGGCGACAACGATGCTTTTACGCTGCTGAAATCCGCCATGACAACGTCGCAAAATCTGAGCTATACGGATCGGTATGCTATGCGGCTTGTGGCGCAGGCCACGCTGGCGGACGAGTCGAGCTGGCCGACGGAAATCCGGTCTGTCTCGCTGCATGACAGTGACATAACGATGACAGACAGCGAGAAGATGCGCAAGGCACAGCAGTTGGTTTGCAACGACCAATATCAAAATATGCGCGATGATGTGAACGAAAAAATCACCGAGAGCATGGACAGCCTGATTGCGCTGACACGCAGCCGCCAGAACGGAGCCGAGGCCGTTTTCACCGGCGTGTACCGTAAAATTGAGCTGTGCGCGGCGCTGCTGGTACTGCTCATGCTGGAAATCTGCATGATAACGCGCCATTTGGTGGTAAAACCGCTGATGGACTACGGTCAGAGCATCCGGCGCGGGGAGATTTTCCCGGTGGTGGGGGCGGCAGAATTGCAGGACCTGGCACTGACCTACAACGAGGTCTACCGCGAAAACCAGGAGACGCAGAAGATCATCCGCCACGAGGCCGAGCACGACGCGCTGACCGGCGCACTGAACCGCGGTTCGTTTGAAAAGATCCTGAATATCTACGAGAACGGCGAGAAGCCGTTTGCAATGATTATCTGTGATATTGACATTTTTAAACATGTCAACGACACTTACGGCCATGCGGTGGGTGACGAGATCCTGAAAAAGGTCGCAAACCTCTTGCAAACGACCTTCCGCAGCGTCGACTATGTCTGCCGCATCGGCGGTGACGAGTTCGCCGTTATCATGGTGGATGTGAATCAGGAATTGAGTTATACCATAAGTGAGAAAATCACGGTGATCAACAATCAGCTGTACTGTCCGACGGACGACCTGCCGGCCATCTCGCTGAGCGTGGGCGTGGCCTTTACGGATCGCGCAAACCCCGGCGAGAGCATCTTCAAGGATGCTGACAAGGCGCTGTACCGTGTCAAGCAGAACGGCAAGCACGGCTGCGGCTTCTATTAAGTGCGCACGGATTTTGCGCAGCTGCGCCGTCTGCCGGACCTGCTTTTTCCGCGGCGCTGTCCGTTTTGCGGGTCATTGCTGGGGCCGGACGCACTGCAGGGCACGGTTTGCCCGGCCTGCGTGCCCGAGGAAATGCGCTTACAGCACATTCCGGCGCGTCTGCCGGAGGGCGAACACGATTTTTACGCCGTGCGGGAGGCTGCCGCGGCGTATTATTACGAGGATATTGTACGTACAGCCGTTTTGCGCTGCAAGCGGGGCGGCTGCTTTTGGTATGCCCGGGAGCTGGCGGACCGTGTGGCCGTGCTGGTGTTCGGCGCACTGCCGGCCAAACAGCCCGGAAAAATGCCGCAGTATGCGGGTGTGACCGCGCTGCCGCTGTACAGCTGCATTGTGCCGGTGCCGCCCCGCCAGCCGCTGCCCGGTATGCCGGGTCTGCCGCTGCTGCTGGCGCGCCGGTTGGGCGCGGTGCTGGGGGTCCCGGTGGAGACACCGCTGTACATCAAGCGCCGGGGCCGCCCGCAGAAGGAGCTTACCCGCGAGCAGCGCCTGCAAAACGCCAGGGGCGCGTTTGGCTGCCGCCCCGGCACAGACCTGACCGCCAGGCGGGTGCTGCTGATCGATGACATTATCACAACCGGTGCGACGGCGTCGGCGTGTGCGCTGGCACTTTTGGAGGCCGGTGCGGTGGAGGTGACCGCTGTGGCGATTGCCGCGGCGGAGGAGCTGCCCAAGAGCCGGAAAAAGCCCCCTGAGACAAAACCATAAAAAGACCGAAGCGGCGTGCCCGGAAATCGTGGGCGTACCGCTTCGGTCTTTTTCATAGCTTATACGAGTTTATACGGGGCATCTCCGCACCATCCGGTATGCCGTGCCTGCCCCGCCCAACGCCAGCCCTGCCAAAAATAGGGTGAAAAATTTGGCGGTTTTGCCACGCGCATAAAATCTGAACATCCTGTATAATAAAGACATGGATCGATTTTCTGCTGTAAAAAGGAGAAACCGCGATGACAAAGCAAAAATATATCATGGCGCTGGACGCGGGCACCACGTCCAACCGCTGCATCCTTTTTAACGCCAGGGGCGAGATGTGCAGCGTCGCGCAAAAGGAGTTCACCCAGTATTTCCCCAAGCCCGGCTGGGTCGAGCATGACGCCAACGAGATCTGGACGACCCAGCTCGGCGTGGCGCTGTCGGCCATGAACGAGGTCGGCGCGTCGGCGGAGGACATCGCCGCCATCGGCATCACGAACCAGCGCGAGACGACCATCGTCTGGGACCGTGACACCGGCGAGCCGGTCTACCACGCCATTGTCTGGCAGTGCCGCCGCACAAGCGAGTACTGCGACGAGCTGAAGGCCCGCGGCCTGACCGACCTGATCCGGCAAAAGACCGGGCTGGTCATCGATGCCTACTTCTCGGGCACAAAGCTCAAGTGGATACTGGACAACGTGCCCGGCGTGCGTGCGCGTGCCGAGCGCGGCGACCTGCTGTTCGGCACGGTGGAGACGTGGCTCATCTGGAAACTGACCTGCGGCAAGATCCACGTGACCGACTACTCCAACGCCAGCCGGACGATGATGTTCAACATCCACACGTTGGACTGGGACGACGAGATACTGAAAATTCTCGATATACCGCGCTGTATGCTGCCGCGTCCCGTGCCCAACAGCGAGTTCTATGAGTACGCCGACCCGATGCACTTCGGCGGCGAGATCAAGATCGCGGGGGCGGCGGGCGACCAGCAGGCCGCGTTGTTCGGCCAGACCTGCTTTACCAGGGGCGAGGCCAAAAGCACCTTCGGCACGGGCGGCTTTCTGCTGATGAACACCGGCGAGAAGCCGGTATTCTCCCAAAACGGGCTGGTCACCACCGTGGCGTGGGGGCTGGACGGAAGGGTGAATTACGCGCTGGAAGGTTCGATTTTTGTGGCGGGCGCAGCTATCCAGTGGCTGCGGGACGAGCTGCATCTGCTGGAGGACGCCCGCGACAGCGAGTACATGGCGCAGAAGGTCAGGGACACGAACGGCTGCTACGTCGTGCCTGCGTTCACCGGTCTGGGTGCGCCGCACTGGGACCAGTACGCCCGCGGCACCATCGTGGGCCTGACCCGCGGCGTGAACAAGAACCACATCATCCGCGCGACACTGGACAGCCTGTGCTACCAGATCAACGATGTGCTGGCCGCCATGCAGGCGGATTCCGGCATTGACCTGACGGCGCTCAAGGTGGACGGCGGCGCGTGCGCGAACAATTATTTACTGCAGACGATGGCGGACATCAGCAACCTGCCGGTCAAGCGTCCCTGCTGCGTGGAAACGACGGCGCTGGGCGCGGCGTATCTGGCTGGGCTGGCCGTCGGCTATTGGAGCAGCACCGAGGACGTGCTGCAAAACTGGTCGGTGGACCGTGAGTTTATGCCGGGCATCCCCGACGACGAGCGCACCAGACGGCTGAAGGGCTGGAATAAGGCGGTGCGGTGCAGCTACGGCTGGGCGAAAGAGGAGTAAGGCCCCTAAAGCCTTCCCCTTGGGGGGAAGGTGGCCCCGCAGGGCCGGATGAGGGGAGAGCTTGCCGCGACAGGCCGTAAACGGGTAATAGTGGCAAGGCTGCCCCTCATCAGTCAGCGGGCGGGGCCGCTGACAGCTTCAGTCTCCGCGCTAAGAGCCGCCTACGGCGGTTGAGCTCCGACACGCGCCTGCGGGCGCAGCCCCAAGGGGGAAGCCATTCCGATTGCACAAACAACACGAGGTATCAATATGTACGACATCATCATTATCGGCGCGGGCGTGTCCGGGTGCGCCTGTGCGCGGGAGCTTTCGCGGTATGACGCGAAAATTCTTGTAGTAGAGAAGGAGGAGGACGTCTGCTGCGGCACGTCCAAGGCCAATAGCGCCATTGTCCACGCCGGGTACGACGCGGCCCACGGCAGCCTGATGGCCAAGCTCAACGTCGAGGGCAGCCGCCGGATGCCTGCCCTTGCGAAGGAGCTGGATTTTGCCTACGACCGGTGCGGCAGCCTTGTCGTCTGCCTGAGCAACGAGGACCGCCCCGCGCTGCAAAAGCTCTATGAAAACGGCATTGCCAACGGCGTGGAGGGGCTGCGCATCATAGAACGGGACGAGCTGGTGGGAATGGAGCCGAACATCTCGGACGCCGCCGTCGCCGCACTGTGGGCGCCCACGGGCGGCATCGTCTGCCCGTTCGGCCTGACGTTTGCGTTGGCGGAGAACGCCGCCAAAAACGGTGTGCAGTTTCGGTTTGACACCAAAGTTACGGGCCTGCACCCGCTGGATGGCGGCGGAGCCGGGTGGGCCGTTGAGACCGACCACGGCACGCTGGAAACACGCTGCATCGTCAATGCGGCGGGCGTATACGCCGACACGCTGCACAATATGGCCGACGCGGCGCACCCCATGACCATCACGGCCCGGCGGGGAGATTACTTTCTGCTTGACCACACGGCGGGGCAGCATGTGCGGCATACGGTATTCCAGCTGCCGGGCAAATACGGCAAGGGCGTGCTGGTAACGCCCACGGTGCACGGCAATCTGCTGGTCGGGCCGACGGCCATCGACGTGGACGACAAGGAGGCCACGGCCACGACGGCGGCGGGCCTGGACGAGGTACGGGAAAAATCCGGCCTCGCGGTCAAGGACATTCCGCTGCGCCAGACCATCACGAGCTTCGCGGGTCTGCGCGCCCACGAGGCGCGGCACGACTTCTTCATCGGCGAGATCGCGCCCGGCTTTGTGGACTGCGCGGCCATCGAGTCGCCCGGCCTGTCCAGCGCCCCGGCCATCGGTGCGATGGTCGCGGACATCGTGCGCGGCAGTCTGCACTTACACAATAAGCCCGATTTTGACCCGACGCGCAGGGGCATTCTGGACCCCAAAGCGCTGGATCTTGCAGCGCGGGCGGAGCTTATCCGACAAAACCCGGCCTACGGGCAGATTATATGCCGGTGCGAGAGTGTGACCGAGGGCGAGATCATCGACGCCATCCGCCGCACGCCCGGCGCGCGCAGTCTGGACGGTGTCAAGCGGCGCACCCGCGCGGGCATGGGCCGCTGCCAGGCGGGCTTCTGCAGCCCGCGCGTCATGGAGATCCTGGCGCGGGAGCTGGGCGTGCCGCAGAGCGAGATCACCAAGTCCGGCGGTGCGTCCAAAATCATCGTCGGCACGAACAAGGATAGCCTGTGAAAGGGGGCGTCTGCCATGAAAAACGTTGATCTGGTCATTATCGGCGGCGGCCCGGCGGGGCTGGCCGCGGCGGTGGCCGCACGCAAAAGCGGCGTGCAGGACATCCTGATCCTGGAGCGCGACAGTGAGCTGGGCGGCATCCTGAACCAGTGCATCCACAATGGCTTCGGCCTGCATACCTTTAAAGAGGAGCTGACCGGCCCCGAGTACGCGGCACGGTTTGTGACGCAGGTACGCGAATTGGAAATTGAATACAAGCTCAACACGATGGTGCTGGATCTGGCGGCGGACAAGACCGTCACCGCCATGAACAAGACCGACGGACTGTTTCAGCTGCACCCCAAGGCGGTCATTCTGGCCATGGGCTGCCGTGAGCGCCCGCGCGGCGCGCTGAACATTCCGGGCTACCGGCCCGCGGGCATCTTCACCGCGGGCACGGCGCAGCGGCTCGTCAACATGGAAGGCTGCCTGCCCGGGCGGCGGGTCGTGATTCTTGGCAGCGGCGACATCGGCCTTATCATGGCACGCCGCATGACGCTGGAGGGGGCAAAGGTGCTCTGCGTGGCGGAGCTAATGCCGTACTCCGGCGGCTTAAAGCGCAATATTGTGCAGTGCCTCGATGATTTTGGCATTCCGCTGAAATTGAGCCACACGGTAGTGGACATTCAGGGCAAGGAGCGCGTGACCGGCATCACGCTGGCGCGGGTCGAAAACGGAAAACCCGTCCCCGGCACCGAGGAGCACTACGACTGCGATACGCTGCTGCTTTCCTGCGGGCTGCTGCCCGAAAACGAGCTGAGCCGCGCCGCGGGCGTGGCGCTGAACCCCGTCACCGGCGGCCCGGCGGTCAATGAGAGCCTGGAAACGAACCTGCCCGGCGTCTTTGCCGCGGGCAACGTGCTGCATGTGCATGATCTGGTGGATTATGTGTCGGAGGAGGCCGCGGCGGCAGGTGAGCACGCGGCGGCATACATTGCGGGCGGCGGGGCCGCGGCGGGCCGCACCCTGCCCGTGCGGTGCGAAAACGGCGTGCGCTACACCGTGCCGACCACTATCCGCCCCGACTGCGCGGGGGATACCGTGACGCTGCGGTTCCGCGTGGGCGGCGTGTACAAAAATAAAAAAATCGCGGTGTACCGCGGTACAGACTGCATCTACAGCCGCAAGCGGCCCGTGCTGGCCCCCGGTGAGATGGAGACTGTGCGGCTGAAGGCCGAGCTCCTGCGCGGCCCGGGCGACGCCGTGACGGTAACGTTGGAGGAGGGCTGACGATGGAAAAACGTGAACTGATCTGCATCGGCTGCCCGATGGGCTGCCCGCTGACTGTGACGCTGGACGGCGGCGCGGTGGTCACCGTGCAAGGCAACACCTGCCCGCGCGGCGACGCCTACGCCCGCAGGGAGGTCACCGCCCCGACGCGCATTGTGACCACAACGGTGCGCGTGACCGGCGGCATCCTGCCCGCCGTGAGCTGCAAGACCCGCAGCGACATCCCGAAGGAGAAAATTTTTGACGTTGTCCGCGCGCTGAAAAGCGTCGTGGTGCCCGCCCCCGTACACATCGGTCAGGTCCTGCTGCCCGATGCAGCCGGGACCGGCGTGGATGTGGTGGCGACGAAGGACGTAGCCGAGGTGTAGATTCATCCCGTTATGAAAATAACTTTCCAAAAAAGTTAAATTTTCAAAGAAATTTGGGCAAAAATCAATGGTGTGTTTGAATATTGCACAAAGAAACCGTTGGATTTTCGGCTTTTCGACAATTTTGCTAAAATCACTTTCTTTTTTGTGAAGAATATGTTAATATGAGATTAACAAAGTGTCGCGGCTGCGGAACCAGACGGCCCGGCGCCGAGTTGGGAAAGACCCACTCACAATTTTTGGAGGAATGCTTTTATGATGAAGTATCTGCAGAAGCTCGGCAAAGCTCTTATGCTTCCCGTTGCTGCATTGCCCGTCTGTGGTATCCTGATGGGCATCGGTTACGCTTTCGCTCCCGCTGTTATGGGTGCTGAGGGCGCAACTTCCGGTTTCGCTTACACTCTCGGTTTCCTGCTGATCAAGGCCGGCGGCGCCCTGATCGACAACATGGCTTGGCTGTTCGCCATCGGCGCTGCCGTCGGTCTGTCTGATGACCACGACGGCACCGCAGGTCTGGCCGGTCTGGTCAGCTTCCTGATGATGCAGCAGCTGCTCAGCCCCGGCGTTGTCGGCGCTGTCCGCACGCTGGAGGAAGGCACCGTCGATTACATTGCTTTCAGCAAGATCGCCGGCAACTCCTTCATCGGCATCCTGGCCGCCATCATCGGTGCTGCCTGCTACAACAAGTTCAAGAATACCCAGCTGCCTGACTGGCTGGCATTCTTCAGCGGCAAGCGCAGCGTTGCTATCGTGACCGCCGTTGTTTCCATCGTGGTTTCCGTCGTTCTGCTGTTCGTCTGGCCCGTCATCTTCGGCGTTCTGGTTGCCCTCGGCAACGGCATTGCCAAGATGGGCGGCATCGGCGCCGGCATCTACGCTTTCCTGAACCGTCTGCTGATCCCCACCGGCCTGCATCACGCTCTGAACAACGTGTTCTGGTTCGACACCATCGGTCTGGGCGACCTGAGCCACTACTGGGCTGGCGACGTCACCGGCCAGAACGGTGTCACCTGGGACCTCGGCATGTACATGTCCGGCTTCTTCCCCTGCATGATGTTCGGCATTGCCGGTGCTGCTCTGGCCATGGTCCAGACTGCTAAGAACAAGAAGGCTGCTATCGGTCTGGTTGTTTCCGCTGCTATCTGCGCCTTCGTCTGCGGCGTTACCGAGCCGTTCGAGTTCGGCTTCATGTTCCTCTGCTTCCCCCTGTATGTTGTCTATGCTGCTCTGTACGGCATCTTCACCATCATCACCTACTACGTCGGCTTCCGTGCAGGCTTCTGCTTCTCCGCCGGTGCTACCGACCTGATCTTCTCCGCCAGCCTGCCCGCACATGCTAACACCTGGATGATCATCCCTCTGGGCATCGCCGCTTTCGTTGTCTTCTACCTGGTCTTCAAGTTCGCTATCGTCAAGTTCGACCTGAAGACTCCCGGCCGTGAGGACGAGGATGCCGAGGCTGCTGAGGCCAACATCACCCTCGCCAACAACGACTTCACCGCCATCGCCTCCGGCGTTCTGGCTGCTGTCGGCGGCAAGGGCAACGTTGCCAACGTTGACTACTGCGCCACTCGTCTGCGCTTTGAGGTCAAGGACAGCACTGCTGTCAACGAGAAGGCCGTCAAGGCTGCTGGTGCTGCCGGCGTTATCCGCCCCAGCAAGACTGCCTGCCAGGTCGTCATCGGACCCAAGGTCCAGTTCGTCTACGATGAGCTGAAGAAGATGCTGTAAAAACAGGCATCACCGGATAAAGGTCTGGTTCCCTTTATCAACTCCGCCGCGGGCGGGCGATCAGCCCGTCCGCGGCTTTTTCTGTGATTTGCTGCAAAGACGGTACAAAATCTTGGTACAAATCACATAAACCGGTCATGGTATCCCGCCCCATGGCGTGGTATAATAAAGAATAGGAAAACCGGGGCAACGCACCCCGAAAAGATCAGGAGGTATTTTCTTATGAAGATCATCCGTGCAAAAGATTACTACGACATGTCCCGCAAGGCCGCCAACATCATCTCGGCCCAGGTCATCATGAAGCCCAACTGCGTGCTGGGCCTGGCCACCGGCGGTACGCCCGTGGGCACCTACAAGCAGCTGGTCGAGTGGTACAACAAGGGCGACATCGACTTCTCCGAGGTCACGACGGTCAACCTGGACGAGTACCGCGGCCTGCCCAAGGAGCACCCCGAGAGCTACTGGAGCTTCATGCACCGCAACCTGTTTGACCATGTCAACATCCGTCCCGAGGCCATCAACCTGCCGGACGGCACCAACATGGACGCCGACGCCGAGTGCGCCCGCTATGACGCGGTCATTCACAATGTGGGCGGCGTTGACCTGCAGCTGCTGGGCATCGGCAACGACGGCCACATCGGCTTCAATGAGCCGAACGAGGCATTCGAGCTGGGCACCCACTGCGTTGACCTGAAGGAGGAGACCATCGAGGCCAACAAGCGCTTCTTCGACGGCAACGCCGACCTGGTCCCCAAGCAGGCCTACACCATGGGCATCAAGACGATCATGCAGGCCCGCAAGGTCCTGATGGTCGCCAACGGCAAGGGCAAGGCCGACATCGTCAAAAAGGCGTTCTTCGGCCCCGTCACGCCGGAGGTCCCCGCCAGCATCCTGCAGATGCACCCCGACTTCATTCTGGTCGGCGACGAGGAAGCCCTGAGCGAGATCTGATTTGCGGAGGAACACTGCAATGATTATCAAAAATGCAAAAGTCTACAGCGACGGCTGCCGCTTTGTGGAAAAGGACCTCATCATCCGCGATGGCCGCATCGTCTTTGGCGCGGCCCCGCAGGAGGGCGAGGATGTCATTGACGCGGGCGGTGCCTATGCGCTGCCGGGTCTGGTGGACATCCATTTCCACGGCGCAGTCGGCCACGATTTCTGCGACGCCGACGAGGCCGGCCTGCAGGCCATCGCTGATTTTGAGGCGAGCAAGGGCGTGCTGGCCATCTGTCCCGCAACCATGACGTTCAGCGAGGAAATCCTGAACGGCATCATGGACGTGGCCGCGGCCCACAAGAACGAGCGCGGCGCGGATCTGGTCGGCATCAACATGGAGGGGCCGTACATCAGCCCCAAGAAGGTTGGCGCGCAGAACCCGAAGTACGTCATGGCCGCCGACGCGGGCATGTTCCGCCGCCTGCAGGCGCGCAGCGGCGGGCTGATCAAATTGGTTGACGTCGCCCCCGAGGAGCCGGGCAATCTGGATTTCATCAAGGAATGCCGCGATGAGGTGCGCATTTCGATTGCCCACACCTGTACCGACTACGACACGGCCAAGGCCGCGTTTGCGGCGGGTGCATCCCACATGACCCACCTGTACAACGCGATGCCGGGCATCACCCACCGTGCGCCGGGGCCGATCATTGCCGCGCTGGAGGACGGTGCCGAGGTCGAGCTGATCACCGACAACGTCCACATTCACCCGGCGATGGTGCGGTTCACCTTCAACACCTTCGGAGCGGATCGTGTGATTTTGATTGCGGACAGCATGATGGCCTGCGGTCTGCCTGACGGCCAGTACAGCCTGGGCGGCCAGGCCGTCACGGTGCGCGGACCCCGCGCGACGCTGACCGAGCAGCCCGGCACGATTGCGGGCAGCGCGACCTGTCTGTTTGACTGCATGAAGCGTGCGGTCCTCGACATGGGCGTGCCCCTTGAGAGTGCCGTCCGCGCCGCGACCCTGAACCCCGCCCGCAGCATCGGCATTGATGCCGATTACGGCAGTCTCGACGCAGGCCGCTACGGCAACGTCGTGCTGGTCGATGATAAGCTGGATATTTTGAAGGTTGTGCGGCACGGAGAGGTTATCGGCTAAAGGATTAGCGGCAGCCTCCCGGGAGGTCCTACTTTCTTTTGTGACCAAAAGAAAGTAGCAAAGAAAAGTCCCGCTGTTTCGACGCAGCGGACCCGCGACTTGGGGGCTGCACGCCCCCAAGACCC
>OLNR01001702.1_pt1 | contig 12211 bp, 9 predicted proteins | sample 1672231 | NCBI WGS metagenome assembly OLNR01 (sample SAMEA3136662, study PRJEB25190) | human gut metagenome
TTAAAGCCCGCAGACTCAGCGGGCTTTACCTTCCTGGTGCGGGGGTGGCCCGCAGACACCGTCTTGGGCTTGAGGAGGGCTGCGGCGAGGACCTGCGACAGGTTGGACATGGGCAGGAACTCGATGTTCTTCTTGACCTCGTCGTCCACCTCGTACAGATCGGACAGGTTGTCCTTCGGGATGAGAACGGTCTTCATCCCCTCGCGGTAAGCGGCCATGCTCTTCTCGCGGAGGCCGCCGATGGGCAGCACATTGCCGTGGAGGGTGATCTCGCCGGTCATGGCCACATCGCCCCGCACCGGGATGCCGGACAGGCAGGAGATGAGGGCCGTGGTCAGGGTGACGCCGGCAGAGGGGCCGTCTTTGGGGACTGCACCCTCCGGGGCATGGATGTGCAGGTCGCACTTCTTGAGGCGCTCGGAGTCGATGCCGTACTCTGCGGCATGGACGCGGGCATAGGTGATGGCCAGCTGGGCGCTCTCCTTCATCACGTCGCCCAGAGAACCGGTGACGGTGATCTTGCCGCTGCCGTTGTCGATGACCTGCACCTCGATGGGCAGGGTCTCGCCGCCGATGCTGGTCCATGCCAGACCGTTGGCGATGCCGATGGCGTTGGTGCGGTTGAGGAACTCGGGCTTGACCATGCGGGGTCCCAGCAGCTTTTCGAGGCTGGTGCCGGTGACGGAGACATTCTCCGCCTCGCCGGAAGCGATCTTCCGGGCGCACTTGCGCAGGACGCTGGTGATGGTGCGCTCCAGATTGCGGACGCCGGCCTCGCGGGTGTAGCCGTCGATGATGCCGTAGAGGGCGCTCTGGGAGAAGGTGACCTTGCCGGTCAGGCCGCAGGCATCCAGCTGCTTGGGGACCAGATGCTTCCGGGCGATGTTGTACTTTTCCACCCGGGTGTAGCTGGGCAGCTCGATGACGTCCATGCGGTCGCGCAGCGGGCCGGGGATGGCGCTGAGGTCGTTGGCCGTGGTGATGAAGAGCACATGGCTCAAATCAAACGGCATATCGATGAAATGGTCGTTGAAGGTGCTGTTCTGCTCGGGGTCGAGGGCTTCCAGCAGAGCGGCCGCCGGGTCGCCCCGGAAATCGCCTGCCAGCTTGTCGATCTCGTCCAGAAGCATCAGGGGGTTCGAGCTCTTGGCAGAGATCATGGCGTTGATGATCTTGCCGGGCATCGCGCCGATGTAGGTGCGGCGGTGGCCGCGGATCTCGGCCTCATCCCGCACGCCGCCGAGGCTGATGCGGACATACTTGCGGTTCAGGCTCTCGGCGATGGAGCGGGCGATGCTGGTCTTGCCGACACCCGGAGGGCCGACGAGGCAGATGATCTGGCCCTTCACGTCGGGGGCCAGCTTGCGGACGGCCAGCACCTCGAGGATGCGGTCCTTGACCTTCTTCAGACCGTAGTGGTCCCGGTCCAGCACGCGCTGGGCCTTGGCGATGTCCAGATCGTCCTCGGTGAAGGTGTTCCAGGGCAGGTCGAGGCAGGTGTCCAGATAGGTGCGGATGACCGTGCCTTCCTGATTGCTGCTCTGCATCTTGGAGAGGCGGTCCACCTCTTTGAGAAGCTTCTTTTCCCGGTCCTCGTCCAGATGGAGGGCCGTGATCTTCCGGCGGTACTCCTCGGCCTCGGCGGTGGTATCGTCGTCCTCACCCAGCTCCTCGCTGATCATATGGAGCTGCTCGTGGAGGTAGTAGTCGCGCTGGTTCTTGTCCATCGCCTCGTCTACCTTCTGGGCGATCTCCTTATCGATCTCGAGCATCCGGCGCTCCCGGTGCATCTTCTCGATGAGCAGATGCAGACGGCCCATCAGGGTGCCTTCGTCCAGAATGGCCTGCTTATCCTCGAAGCGGAACAGGAGGTTGGCCGGGATGTACTCGGACAGGAAGGCGGCGTCGGTGCTGGTGGTGATGGCAAACACCACGTCCTTGCCGATGTGGGGGTTCAGAGCCAGCAGGTCGTCAAAGCTCTTTTTGACGTTGCGGACGAGGACGTCCGCCTCCGGCAGTTCCTCGGGCTTCGCCATCTTGACCGGGGCCGGGCGGACGGTGGCCAGCAGGAAGCTGCCGTCGTCCTCCATCTCGGAGAGTCTGGCGCGGTATTTGCCTTCGACCAGGATGCGGACGAGGTCGTCCGACACCCGCATCACCTGCTTGACCTCGGCCACAACGCCGTAAGTATAGAGGTCGGCGGCCTTGGGGTCTTCGACCTTCATCTCTTTCTGTGCCACGAGGAAGACGTCAGAGTTGTTGCTGACGGCCCACTCCACGGCGGCGATGCTCTTCTCGCGGCCCACCTCGAAGTGGAGCAGATTGTTGGGGAAGACCACCAGCCCGCGCAGGGCGATGGCCGGAAGGTGGAGGACGCTCCGCTCCACCTTGACCGTAACTTTTTCAGACATAGTACAAAACCTCCCAGCCGTCCCTCGGATGCGAGTCATCCATAAGGGCGGCTTTTTTGTAGGGTCATATCAAATCTATCATTTTATTATAGCGAAAAATGTTTGCAGATGCAACTGTTCAGCGCTTTTCCCGGGTGTTGTAGCCCAGTCTGCCCAGTGCCGGCAGGATGGCCCGGAGGGTGAGGGACGTGAGGGCGCCCATGACAAGGCCCAGCACCAGCATCACCGGCGCATAGTACAGCGACATGGCCGAGGACAGGATGAGCCCCGCGCCAAGCAGCTGGCCGATGTTGTGGGACAGTGCGCCGCAGACCGACAGGATGAACCATGTGGGCCGGAACGGGAGCTTATAGTAGAGCACCCACATCACCAGCAGGGACAGCAGTCCGCCGCAGAGCGAGAGGAAGCCTGCCGTCCAGCCGGAGACGAGAAAGACGAACAGCGCCTTGAGCAGGTCGAGATAGAACGCCTGCCGCGCCCCCATGAAGAACAGTGCATACATCACCACGATATTCGCAAGGCCCAGCTTCATGCCCGGCGCAAGGCCCGGGATGACCAGTGTGCCTTCGATGAAGGAAAGCGCCATCGCCAGCGCGAACAGCAGGCCGGAAAGTGCGATCTCGTGTGTTTTCTTCGGGTCATGGTTTCGGTTTGCCATCGGCTCTCCCCCTTTGCTGCATCGTTTATTCTTCGCCGCCGGCGGTCTGCTCGTACTGCTCCTGCTCCTCGACAGCGGCTTCCCATGCGGCGAAAAGCTCGTCCTGATGGAAGCGCAGGTCGCTGAGCTCGTCGCTCTTTTCCCGCAAAAGCTGGGGGTCGTTGTAGACTTCCGGCGAGTTTATCTCGTTTTCCAGCTCCACTTCGCGGGCGCCGCAGGCTTCCATCTCGTCCTCGCAGGCTTTGATCTTAGCGCGCAGCTCGGCCCGGCGGCGGCGCTGCTCTTTGCCGTAGCCCGCCTTGGCGGATTCGCTGCTCTTCTCGGCCACGGGGGCGGGAGCGGCGCGGCCCATCAGGGCGTCATAGCTGGGGTAGATGACCGCCTTGCCGTCCTCGAGGTAGAGGATGGGGCAGGCCAGACTGTTCATCAGATGGCGGTCATGGGTGACGAGGAGCAGCGTGCCGGTGTAGGCCATCAGCGCCTCGGTCAGGTTCTCGCGGGTGTAGATGTCCAGATGGTTGGTAGGCTCGTCCAGGAACAGCAGGTTCGGGCGTTCCAGCACGATCTCTGCAAAGCGCAGTCGGGCCAGCTCGCCGCCGGACAGGGCCTCGCAGGGCTTGAAGACCGTCTCGCCCCGGAAGCCCAGCTTTGCCAGATGGCTGCGGACTTCCAGCTCGGTCATCCGGGGGTACTTGTTCCAGATGACGTCGATGACGCGGCCCGCGCCGATGCGATTCTGCTGCTGGGCGAAGATGCTGGGCCGTGCGCCGGTGCCAAGGCGCACCATGCCGCCGGAGGGGCGGCGCTTGCCGTCCAGCACCTGCATCAGGGTGGATTTGCCTGCGCCGTTGGGGCCGGCGATGATGAGCCGCTGGCCGCGGCAGACCGTATAGGTGAAGGGCTCCAGCAGGGTGCGGTCGCCGATCTTAATGGTCAGGTTCTTGAGCAGCACCAGCTCATTCCACGGCTCCACGTCGTATTCGAAGCGGAACTTGAGCTGGTTGGTCTCGTCCTGAGGGGCCTCGGTGATCTCCAGCTTTTCCAGCTGCTTGCGGCGGCTCTGGGCCATCTTGGTGGTGGAGGCGCGGACGAGGTTGCGGTCGATGTAGTCCTGTAATTTTTCGGCCAGCGCCACGTCGGCGTCGTGCTGCTTCTGGCGCAGGGCGTCGGCGGCTTCCTTCTGGGGCAGATAGGCCGAGAAGTTGCCCTTATAGGTGGTCATGGTCTGGAACGAGACTTCCCAGATCTTGGTACAGACGTTGTCGAGGAAATAGCGGTCGTGGCTGACCACCAGAACGGCACCGGAGTAGCCCTTGAGGTAGTTTTCCAGCCACTCCATGGTGGCGAAGTCCAGATGGTTCGTGGGCTCGTCCAGAATGAGGACGTCCGGCTTCTCGAGGAGGAGCTTGGCCAGACGGAGACGGGTCAGCTCACCGCCGGAGAGGACGCCCACGTTCTTGCTCCAGGTATCCTGCGCAAAGCCCATGCCGGACAGCACCTTCTTGATGTTGACGTCCATGTTGTAGCCGTCGGCGGCGTCGATGATGTTCTGCAGTTCGTCGTGCTTTTCGAGAAGGGCGGCGTCGTCGGGAGAGGCCGCCATCTTCTTTTCCAGGATCTGCATCTGGGCCATGGCGTCCAGCACAGGGGCGAAGGAAGAGCGCATCTCTCCATAAATATCCAGCGTAACATCGAGCTTTGCGTTCTGCTCCAGATAGCCCAGCGTCACGCCGTGGGTCACGCTGAACTCGCCGTCATAGTCGGTATAGACGCCGGTCAGAATTTTGAGCAGGGTCGTCTTGCCTGCGCCGTTCTGGCCCACGATGCCGATGCGGTCTTCTTTTTCCACGCTGGCGCTCACGTCGTGCAGGACGACTTTCTCGCCAAAGCTCTTTCCGAGTTTTTCCAAATGAATCAGCATATCGTTCTTCCGTGTTCTTTTCCAGTAGGGTGGATAGGGACATTCCCGCCGTTACAGCTGATGACGGCGGTGCTTGAGGCCGAGGTTCGCCAGCTCTTCCGGCTCCATCACCAGCGGGTAGAGCTCTTCCAGCGAGGCGATCTCGTAGGTGGGGCTCACCTTGCCCGGGTTCTCGGCGTGGCCGGGGTTGAACCAGCAGGTGTCGAGGCCCGCGTTCACGCCGCCCTGAATGTCGCTGGTGAGGCTGTCGCCCACCACCAGGACGTGCTCCCGGTTCTCCACGCCCAGAGCGCGGAGGGCGGAGTCGAAGATGCGGCGGCTGGGCTTCTCGCTGTCCAGCTTCTCGGAGATGAAGACGTCCTCAAGGTAGGCCCCGATGCCGGATTCTGCCACCCGGCGGCTCTGCACCTTCTCGAAGCCGTTGGTCACGACGGCCAGCGTCGCCACCTCGGAAAGCTCCCCGAGGACGTCCAGCACATTGGGGGTCATCAGGTCGGGGTGGGAGGACAGGTGGTCGAGGTAGCAGCGGTTCATCTCCACGCCGTCACCGGCTGCGTTGATGGCCTTGAGGAAGCGGGTGAAGCGCTCCCCCATCAGCTTGTCGCGGCGTATCTGGCCCTTTTCCAGCTGACGCCAGAGCTCCGAGTTGATGTCCCGGTAGGTCTGCACCGTCCCGGCGTCCGGCTCGATGCCGTATTCCACCAGCGTCTCAGCCAGCGCCTTGTTCTCAGCGGCGTCAAAGTCCAGAAGCGTATTGTCTGCATCGAAGAGGATGCAATAATATTTTGCCATGTTTCTTTCCCTTCTCTATCATTTTTCGAGCCGCCTGCCGCCTTGAGCGGGCGCGGCTGCGGTGCGGTTTGAGAACAGCGAGAAGCCAGCCCCGCCCGGCAGAGCTGGCTTCTCGTATTTTTTATCATTCCAACGTCATTTCATAGGCGCCCTCGTCGGACTGGTCCGGCAGGTTCCCGCTGCACTTACAGCGCGACGTGCAGGCGCACTCTTTTGCGATGCACTTTGCCATCTGCTCCTCCGTCACGCCGTTCTCGACGTTTTCCCAATCCATGTCGTAGTAGTCCACGCTGCCGTCGGTCACATCTTCTGCGCCGGGCAGGCCGAGGACTCGCATTTCTTCACGGAACATCCGCTCGCCTCCTCTCGGCTCAGCCTATGCGGCTGCACAGAGGAAGGTGCGGGGCGTCATTCTGCTTTGCTTTCGGATTTGGATTCAGCTTCGCTCTCGGCCTTGGACTCTGCCTTAGACTCAGCTTTGCTCTCAGTCTTGGATTCTGCCTTGGACTCAGCTTTGCTTTCAGCCTTGGATTCTGCCTTAGACTCGGCCTTACTTTCGGACTCCGACTCTGCCTTGGAGCTGCCAGACGACGTGCTGGACGATGCCGACGACGAACTGCTGGTGCTGTGGGAAGAGCTGCCCGAACTTGCAGAGGAAGACGAAGAGGATGTACTGCCGGAAGAACCGGCATGGGACGAGGACGAACTGCTGGTGGAGCCGGACTCGCTGGTCACACCGCTGCCGATGGTGATGGTCAGGGTGTTGCTGCTCACCTTGCAGTCGTTGTAGGTGACGACGGCGTGGATCTTATAAGAAGCGTTGGCCATGGAGCTGTCCACCACCACAGTGATGCTGGACTTGCCGGCGGCCTGCGCGACCTCCTGACCGTTGGCGTACCAGCGCAGGTTCTCGGTCTTGGCGTACTTGCCGCTCAAGGCAGCCTTGAAGGTGTAGGAGCTGCCCACAGCGCCCTTGCCCTCGCTGGTGATGTGGACGGAGGCCGTGCCGAAGACTGCCGTGACGTCCAGATTCTGCTTGAAGTCGGTGTCGGTGCGGGTCTTGCTGGTGAGGCCATCGCTCCACTTGACGAAGACATGGCCCTCTGCCGGGACAGCGGTCACGGTGATGGATTTATCGGGGTCGGTGACGGTGTAGGTCACAGAGCTGTTGCCGGTGTCATTGCCGACGCTCAGAGTGCCGCCGCCGTTCTTGTCCACACGGTAGCGGGCCTCGAACTTTTTGTCCTCACTGGTGCTCTCGCTGGAAGAGCTCTCCGAACTGCTGGCGCTCTCGGCCTGACTCTCGCTGGAGCTGACAGCCTCCGAGCTGGGAGCGGCCACGGCGGAGCTGGGGTTGGAGACATACTCCATGGTGCGGGTGGGGATGTTGTTGGTGTCGGGGCGGCGGTCCTCGGTCTGCAGGGCGTGGGTGCGGATATAGTTCAGCACTGCCTTGAGGCCGGCGCTCTTGAGGTGGATGTCGCCGCTGGTGTAGTAGTCCGCGATGCCGTAGCCGTCGCTGCCCTTGAGGGCCTCGGCGGAGTTGAGGAAGCGGACGCCCAGCTGCTCGCACATCTCCAGAAGGGCCATGTTGAAGTCGTCGATCTTGGCCTGGTCCATGTGGGGGTAGTTGGAGTGGTCAGCCGGGACCGGCGGCACCGTGTTGACGATGATGTCGGTGTAGGGGTAGCTCTGCTGGATGGCCTGGATGAGGGCCGTGTAGTGGGCGATGAAGTCCGGGACTTCCATCCCGGTGTCGTTGGTGCCGAAGGTCATGACCACACGGCGGGGCTTCATCATGGCCACCGCCTGAGGGATGGTGTAGTGGCTGGAATCCTTCTTAAAGGTAACGATGCCCTCGTTGAGCGCGACCTGGGTGCCGATGCCCTCTTTGGCGCAGAACTGCTGCAGGGAGATGAGGCCGTTGTTATAGAGGCGGACGGTGTTGGAGTCGCCCAGAAAGAGGGTGTCGTTCAGATAGTCCGTGCCGGCGTCGGCGGTCTCCGTCAGCAGAGCGGTGGAGGCGTTGTCGATCTGGTAGTGGCCCGACAGGTTTCCGCCGGGGGTGGGGTCTGCCACAGACTCCGAGACGGAGGGGGCAGGCTCCCCGCCGCCCTTTTTGAGGAGGGTGGTGGTGATGCCGAAGGTCAGCAGCACCGCCAGCACGCAGAGGATGCAGACCAGAACGGCCCGATGCTGCATGGGAGTCATGGTTTCGTTTTGTTGTTGTCTTTTTTGACTCATAGATTCAGTCCCTCTCGTTTCAGGAATGGAAAGGCTCGTCCACCGGGCGGAGAACCCAATCCGTCAGCTCTTTGCAGTCAGCGGCCATGAAGACCGGCGCAAAGGGGGCGACCTCTTCCCTGCTGCCGTAGCCGTAGAGCACAGCGGCGGCGTCCAGGCCGCAGTTCACAGCGCCCTGCATATCGTCCCGGCGGTCGCCCACCATCAGCACCCGCTTGCCCTGCATGACGGGCTGGGCGAGGACGTGGCGGATGACGTCGGTCTTGTTGTCGCGGCTCTCATCCATGGACGCGCCGCCCACGAAGGAGAAGTAAGACGCAAGGCCCTGCTCTTCGAGGATGGGCCTCACAACGTCGGTGGGCTTGCAGGTGGCCGTGCAGAGGGTCAGGCCCGCAGCCTTGAGACGGCCCAGCATCTCCACCACGCCGGGGTAGACATTGCCCTCGTGGCAGCCCTTGGCGGCGTAGCTCACGCGGTAGCGCTTCGTGGCCTCCTCGATTTTTGCAGGGTCGGAGAAATGCTCGCCGAAGCTCTTGCGGAGGGGCGGGCCGATGTAGCGGCCAAGGTCGCTCCGGGCGACGTCAACGCCCATGGAGCGGAAAACTTCTTCCAGTGTATTGAGAATGCCGGGGGCGGAATCGATGAGCGTACCGTCCACGTCAAACAGGATCGCATCGTAGTGCAGCAAGGTCAGGTTCCCCTTTCTCTTTGGATAAACATTATATAGTATAGCACAGATTTCGATATTCAGCAATTCCAACAAAACACTTTTCCGACTTTTATACATATTTTTAGGCAGCCCCGCCCCGGAAAGCAAAAACTGCCCACCCATTGCGGGCGGGCAGTCGCATTTTGACATCAGCTCTCGGTGGTGGTGCAGTTCCCCGTCGAGGGGTAGTAGAGGTTGTTGGCGATAAATTCCAGCTTCTCTTTCAGAACCAGCTCAAGGTTCGCCACGGCGTGGACCATGTTGGTGGCGGAGTCGTTGACTTCCAGCAGCTTGCACAGGTCCAGCTCCTCCATGCTGAGGGCGGCTTTCATCTTCTGGGTCTCGGCGCAGAGGATGTGGCTCAGGGCCGACTCCTGCAAAGCGATGCTCTCCATCAGGTCAACGACGGCCTGGTCGAAGGAAACTCTCGGCAGCGCGGGGCAGCCGCAGGAAACGCAGGGGGTGCAGTTGGTGGTATCAGCCATAAGAAGGACCTTCCTTTCTATAATAGGAATCGGGCGCAGTCCATCCTATGTGCCTCGCCGCCCGGATGTCACTCCGGCTTTGCGCTCTTCTGTACCTTCTCGATGGTGTCGCGGTAGCCGCCGGAGCCGTACTGGATGCAGCGGTTGATGCGGCTGATGGTGGCGGTGCTGATCTCCACGGCCTTTACGATCTGGTCGTAGGTGCTGCCGCCGAGCAGGAGTTTGGCTGCTTCCAGACGCTGGGCCATATCGGAGATCTCCTTGACCGTGCAGAGGTCTTCGAAGAAGTTGTAGCACTCCTCCCTCGTCTCAAGACTCAGGATCGCGTCGAACAGTGCGTCGGTGGTGGGGTTTCTTCTGGGGTTCTTGTCCGCCATAGCTGCCTCCTTTAGGGCAAAGTGCCGCAGGGTGCGGCACGGGTCTTTCTATTACTCTGTTACTTTAGCACTTGAAAGTATAAAAGTCAAGTGCTCGGTCTTTCTTTCCGGAAGTTTAGCAGATTTCACCTGTGGAGGCATTCAGTTTTATTCATCTCACATCTGAACAAAAATCGCCTAAATTTTCTTAGTCTCTCCCCCGCAAAAATGGCACAGTCTCCTAACTTGCCCAAAATATATTGACAAATTATGAAATCCGGACTAAAGTATACACAATCATTCGGCAAATGCAATGAACAGGACATGACTTTTCGCATTCCCTGCGCTCAGAGAGCCGCCATTCCGGTGCAAGACGGCAGCACAGTGCGATCGGCCCTCACCTGCGAGCAGCCTGTGCGAACCCGCTTGCGGCAGTAGTGCATGGCCGTTCAGCCCACGTTACAGGGCGGCGTATCGGCGGTAGGAACGCCTGTACGCGCAAGCGGCTGCTCCCGAAAGCAGCAAACGAAGTGGTACCGCGGAGAACGACCGGTGCAGATGCGCCGTTTGGCCTTCGTCTTCGAGGAAGATGGGATACATTTTTGTGTCTCTAATCTTTCATGAGGACGGAGGCTTTTTTACCCCTCCGGGCCGTTTCGCCTGCCCTGCTTTTGGGCACAGCCGTCCTGCTTCGGCCATTGCCGGTGTGAAAGAAAGGAAAGAGGTAAAAGAAATGAATACGCTGGTCATCGTTTTGATCGCAGCCGTGTGTCTGCTCGGCGCTTATACGCTGTATGGCCGCTGGCTGGCCAACAAATGGGGCATCGACCCCACCGCCAAGACCCCCGCAGTCGTCCACGAGGATGGCCGTGACTATGTCCCCACCAACGGCTGGACCGTGTTTGCACACCAGTTCAGCTCCATCGCCGGTGCAGGCCCTGTCACCGGTGCCATCCAGGCTGCTGCTTTCGGCTGGCTGCCTGTCCTGCTGTGGGTGCTGCTGGGCGGCATCTTCTTCGGCGCTGTCACCGACTTCGGCGCTCTGTACGCTTCCGTCAAGAACGACGGCAAGAGCATGGGCATGCTGATCGAGAAGTACATCGGCAAGACCGGCCGCAAGCTGTTCCTGCTGTTCTGCTGGCTGTTCTGCGGCATCGTCATTGCAGCGTTTGCTGACATGGTCGCCGGAACCTTCAACGCCTTCGGCGCCGACGGCGCTCTGGTGGAGGCTGCTCAGACCAACGGCGCTGCCGGTATGGTCTCCATCATGTTCATGGTCTTTGCTGTCGTCTTCGGCCTCATCCAGAAGAAGTTCAACTTCTCCGGCTGGAAAGAGAGCGTCATCAGCATCGTTTTCATCGTGCTGTCCTTCGTCATCGGTGCGAACCTGCCCATCATTCTGGGCAAGGCTGCATGGAGCTACATCACCTTCGTCTACATCTTCTTTGCCGCAGTTCTGCCCATGTGGCTGCTGAAGCAGCCCCGTGACCACATGACCACCTTCATGTTCGTGGCCATGATCGCCGGTGCCGTTGTGGGCCTGCTGGTCGCTCATCCCACCATGAACCTGCCCGTCTTCACCGGTTTCACCAACGAGAAGCTGGGTACCATGTTCCCCATCCTGTTCGTCACCGTGGCCTGCGGTGCTGTCTCCGGCTTCCACAGCCTCGTCTCTTCCGGCACTTCCTCCAAGACCGTCGAGAACGAGAAGGATATGCTGAAGGTCGGCTATGGTGCCATGATCCTCGAGAGTCTGCTGGCTGTTCTGGCTCTCTGCGTCGCCGGTGCTGCTGCCGCTGCTGACGGCACCCCCGCCGCCGGTACTCCCTTCCAGATCTTCAGCCGCGGCGTCGCCGGTTTCTTTGAGATGTTCGGTGTCCCCGCTTATGCCGCTACCGTCTTTATGACCATGTGCGTTTCCGCCCTGGCTCTGACCAGTCTGGATGCCGTGGCCCGTATCGGCCGCATGAGCTTCCAGGAGCTGTTCAGCGTGGACGACATGGAGCATGCTGAGGGCTGGCGCAAGCTGCTGTGCAACGTGTACTTCTCCACCTTCCTGACTCTGGCTTTCGGCTTCCTGCTGACCAAGATCGGCTACGCCAACATCTGGCCCCTGTTCGGTTCTGCAAACCAGCTGCTGAGCGCTCTGGTCCTGTCTACCCTGTGCGTCTTCCTGAAGGTCACCGGCCGCAGCAACAAGATGCTCTTCCCCCCGCTGGTCATCATGCTCTGCGTCACCTTCACCGCTCTGGTGCAGCGTCTCATGGCGATGGTCAAGGCCATCAGCAATGCCGCTGCTGTCACCATCCCTGCCGGTGAGACCACTTGGGGCGCTGTGTTCATCGCCAACGGCCTGCAGCTCATCCTGGCTGTCCTGCTGATCGTTCTGGGCCTGAACATCGTGTTCCACTCCTTCTCCGCCTACAAGAAGGCAGAGCACAACAGCGAGGCCAAGGCCTGATCCATTGACCGCTGTTGACTGAATAAGCGCAAAACGCCGCTGACGGCTTCTGAACCGTCGGCGGCGTTTTTGTTTGTTTATTGTGCTGTGTGATGGGTTTCCTCTGCTCTGGCTGGATTGCTGGGAGCCGCAACCCGGCCTTGTCTGCGAAGCAGACTGAGAGGTTGTACAAAG
>OLNR01001705.1_pt1 | contig 12167 bp, 9 predicted proteins | sample 1672231 | NCBI WGS metagenome assembly OLNR01 (sample SAMEA3136662, study PRJEB25190) | human gut metagenome
TCTCTTGTTTTCCTGTTCTCAGGAATTTGCCTGCACTTATACCAGACACTGCATGACCGTCAGTAATTCAGTCACCTTCTCCTGCATCGGCACTGCATCCTTTGCCTTTCGGTTTCTCGGACGATACAGAAAATACGGATTTGTTTCGACTTTAAACTGCAGTTCTTCCGGATACTGATTCAGAATCTCCGGTATCTTCGTTGTATCAATCTTCGCCCGCTCATACATGGTAAGTTTCAGGCTGTCATCGAGCTGCTTAACTTCGGTCAGATAGATCCGGTGAGCCATGGCTTTCAGGCTTGCCACTGCGAGAAGGTTCTGCACCATCTTCGGCGGTTCTCCAAAACGGTCAAGCAGTTCTTCCATCATATCCTCATACTCTTCCCGGTTCTCGATCGCCGCGATCCGTTTGTAAATATCCAGCTTCTGGTATTCATTCGGAATATATTTTTCCGGAATGTACGCATTGATCTGCAGGTCGATCGTCGTCTCGAAGTCTTCCTGTACTTCGATTCCTTTTGCTTCCTGTACGGCTTCATTCAGCATCTTACAGTAGAGATCGTATCCTACCGCTTCCATGTGACCGTGCTGTTCCGCTCCCAGAAGATTGCCCGCACCACGCAGTTCCAGATCACGCATGGCAATCTTGATCCCGCTTCCCAGTTCAGTGAATTCGCGGATCGCATGGAGGCGTTTTTCTGCGATTTCTTTTAACATCTTATTTCTCCGGTACATCAGAAAAGCGTATGCGGTCCGGTTGGATCGTCCTACCCTTCCTCTCAGCTGATACAACTGAGAAAGTCCCATCTGATCCGCATCATGGATGATCATGGTATTGGCATTCGAGATATCCAGCCCCGTCTCGATGATTGTTGTGGAGACCAGAACATCGATCTCTCCGTTAATAAATCCATACATGATCTTTTCCAGTTCACGCTCGCTCATCTGTCCGTGGGCAAATGCCACGCTCGCCTCCGGAACCAGTTTTCGGATCTGATTGGTGATCTCTTCAATGTTGTTGACACGATTGTATACATAATACACCTGACCACCGCGTGCCAGTTCCCGGCTGATCGCCTCCCGTACCATCTCATCGTTATATTCCATCACATACGTCTGGATCGGTGTACGGTCCTGTGGAGCTTCTTCCAGAACACTCATATCCCGGATTCCGATCAGACTCATGTGAAGAGTTCGCGGAATCGGCGTCGCTGTCAGAGTCAGGACATCGATATTCTGTTTCATCTGCTTAATCTTTTCTTTGTGGGTAACACCAAAGCGCTGTTCCTCATCGATGATCAGCAGTCCCAGATCTTTAAACTGCACATCTTTGGACAACACCCGATGGGTGCCGATCAGAATATCCACCAGACCTTTTCCCAGATCTCCGATCGTCTTTTTCTGCTGGCTGGCGGTACGGAACCGGCACAGAAGGTCCACACGCACCGGAAAATCCTTCATCCGCTGTACAAATGTATTGTAATGCTGCTGTGCAAGGATCGTGGTCGGAACCAGATAAACCACCTGTTTTCCCTCCTGGATCGCCTTAAATGCCACACGGATCGCAATCTCCGTCTTCCCATAGCCCACATCTCCGCAGATCAGCCGATCCATGATCTTCGGGCTCTCCATATCATGCTTTGCCGCCTCGATCGCCTGCAGCTGATCCTCCGTCTCTTCAAATGGAAACATCTCTTCAAATTCCCGCTGCCATACCGTATCCGGTCCATAGCGGAAACCGGCTTCCTGCTGTCTGGCTGCATACAGTGCCACCAGATCTTTTGCGATATTCTTTACAGCTCCGCGGACCTTCGTCTTGGTCTTCTTCCATTCCTGTCCGCCGAGTTTGTTTAACTTCGGTGTCTTTGCCGCATCAGAACCGGCGTATTTTTGCAGGACATCCAGCTGGGTGGCAAGGATATACAGGTTGCTTTTTCCCGCATACTCGATCTTGATGTAATCTTTTACCACGCCGTCCACTTCCATCTTCTCGATGCCGCGGTACACGCCCAGCCCGTGGTTTTCATGAACCACAAAGTCTCCTACGGAAAGCTCCGAAAAGCTCTGGATCTGCTTTCCGCTGTACTGGGATTTTTTCCGTTTTTTCTTCTTTTCTTTGCCGAAAATATCCGTCTCCGAGATCACCACGTATTTGACCATCGGATACTCGAAGCCACGGCTTACCCGTCCCCAGGTGACCTTGATCTGTCCCGGCTGGATCAGTTCTTCCGGATCCTCACTGTAAAAAGCTGACAGTTCCTGATCCTGCAGATCTTTTGCCAGTCTGGCCGCCCTTGTTCGCGAAGGGGATAACAACAGCATCCGGTAACCGGATTTTTTCCAGCGCAACAGATCTTTTACCAGCATCTCAAAACTGTTGTTGTACGGGTTGACCGATTTTACAGTCAGCTGCATCTCCATCGTAAAATTCCATGCATTTCCCCGCGGCTCCATCGTGGACAGCGACAGCGTATGCATCTGGTGAAACCGATGCACCACTTCCTGATGGTTCCGGATCACTTCCATCTGTCCGGGCAGAAGATACCCCTTTTCCAGACGGTGAATCATACTCTCCCGGAATTCTTCTTCCGTCGTCTTTGCGTGTTCCGTCAACCGGTTCGGCTCGTCGATCACAACCAGCGTGTTCTCCGGCAGATATTCCAATAACGATTCTGTTTTCTTATAAAAATACCGGACAAAACTTTCTGCCCCGGCAATATGCTCCATCTCTTCTAACTGGTCTTTTAATTCAGCGGCGATCTGGCGGACTCTCGCCCCTTCCTCTGTCTTCATCTCGTCCCGGAACTTCTTCTGACTCTTTTGCGCCTCTTTTTCAATGGCTTTGATGCCCTGTCGGATCGTCTCCTTATCCAGCACCACTTCCGTCGCCGGATAAATCGTGATCTCCTCCAGATTCTCGATCGAACGCTGGCTTTCCGCATCAAAACTGCGGATGGAATCCACCTCATCTCCCCACAGTTCGATACGCCACGGATTATCCTCGGTCAGAGGAAATACATCCATGATTCCGCCACGGATGGAAAACTGTCCCGGAACCTCTACCTGCGCCGCCCATTCATACCCGAGTTCCACCAGATGTCTTTTCATCCGATCCAGGTCAATCTCGCTGTCATTGCGAATCTTTATTACTTTTTCCTTCCACACGGCAAGCGGCACCAGACAGTCCAGGCAGCTGTCGATCGAAGTAACGATCGTCACTTCTTCCCGCTCCAGCAGTGCGCGAAGCACCTGGATCCGTTGTCTGGTAAGAAGATTACCATGGATATCTGCCTGATAAAAGATCAGATCCCTCGCCGGATAATACAGTACTTCCGGGTCATACAGCCGAAAATCCTCATAAAATGCCTTGGCTTTCAGATCATTTTCCGCAACGATCAGTCGAAAAGGAAACTCCCGGAGAAGCCCATTGGTAAAATGAGCTTTCTGGGAGTCCAGGCATCCGGAAACCTGTACGATTCCCGGTTTCTTCAGTTGTCTTATGATCGCATCAAAATCGGCCAGTTCATATAATGGTTGTACGAATGCATCCATCGTTTTCCCTTTCTAGTTAAACTGATTCATCGCCTGATCCACTTCTCCCTGCACCATCAGTTCCACGGCGCCTGCCACGCGTTTCAGCGCGTCATCCACCAGTCCCCGGTCTTCTTTGGAAAAGTGTCCCAGCACATAATCTGCCAGATCCCAGCCCTTCGGCTTTTCTCCGACTCCAACTTTGATTCTCTGGAAGTTCTGGGTGCCCAGCTGTGCGATAATATTTTTGATGCCGTTATGGCCGCCCGCACTTCCTTTTTTCCGTATCCGGATCTTTCCCGGTTCCAGACTGATATCGTCATAGATCACGATCAGTTCTTCTTCCGGATCGATCTTATAATAATCTACCAGGGCTCTCACTGATTCCCCGCTCAGGTTCATGTAGGTCAGCGGTTTCGCCAGGATCACTTTCTGACCCGCGATCACGCCCTTTCCGTACATTGCCTTATGTTGTTTTCCCGAAGAGGGTACGCGATACTCATCCACCAGAAGATCAACCGCGTCAAATCCCACGTTATGGCGGGTATTTTCATACTGTTTTTCCGGATTGCCCAGGCCTACGATCAGATACATAATGATAACTCCTTCATCAGCCGAAGTATACCAGCTCCTGCTCCGGTTTTTCTGCCGCTTCAATCTCTGTTGCGTACAATACCGGACCTCTGCCGTTGTATACTTCCATAAATTCATCTTTAACTTTTGCAGTTACCGTTACCCAGCTGCCGATCCGCAGTCTCTTGGCTGCCGGATTCTTACAGATATAGCCGATAAACTGGGTATCGTCCGCACAGCAGGTCATCGCCATACGTCCGGGCACGAAAAATCCTGCGTTCAGCTCACGACTTTTCAACACCTGTCCTTTGAAACGGACGGTCTTATCCACATATTTGTCCAGGTTATCCATCATATCCACATACCAGATACCATAATCGATATCTTCGATATCAATGATATCCGCGTTCATATCATACGGCATCTCATCCTGGAAAATATCGTCGATCTCGCCCTCTTCATTTTCAAATACCACTTCCGCTCTGGAATTGACAACTTTGACGCTGCGGCGGAAGTTTGCCAGCGGATGTTCATCCTGACATCGGTTGAAAATTACCAGATCCGCGTTTCGGATCATCTCCATGAACAAAGATTTCATATTGTTCATATAGATCTGGAAGGTGCTGGCATCCACGGTTACGATGTGCTGTGCCAGATCCCAGTAACGCGGCATATCGGTCTGATAGAACTTATCTACAGACCACAGCGGATTGTACTCTACCAGGACTCTGCCAGGCTGATGTTTTTTATTCAACATCTGCAGGGTATCCGCATTAAAGTCTTCCGGATCTTCGATGATCTCGATCACCGTATTCATTTTTTTCAGGCTTTCCTCATCGTACTCCTCTTCTCCCTCTTCGCAGAGAATCAGAAGCGTTTTGTCCGGAATCTGAAAATAACTCTGATGAATGGTAAAATCCAGAAACTGGGTTTTGCCACTCTCTAAAAATCCTGTAATTAAATATACGGGAACATCTCTCTTCATCATTACTCATTCACTCCAAAAATTTCAGCAATTTTGTCTTCTGCCATCTTGGAACCGATCACACAGATCTTACCTGTGATCTGTGGAGTACCGGTGCGTACCTCATACTCTTCCGGAACCATATCAAAGTAGATCCACTGTCCGTCTTTTCCGTCCACCATACCTTTGGCACGAAGAATCACACCAAGATCTTCTGCTTCTGACAGAATCTTTAATGCAGCTTCGATCTCTTCTTTTGTATATTTCTTAGCAGTCTCACGGCCCCAGCTTGTAAATACTTCATCTGCATGATGATGGTGATGATCGTGACCGCATCCACACTCGCCATCATGGTGATGATGTTCGTGATCGTGGTCATGTCCGCATCCGCACTCGTCATCGTGGTCGTGATGATGATGCTCATGATCGTGGTCATGTCCGCATCCGCACTCGTCATCGTGGTCGTGATGATGATGCTCATGATCGTGGTCATGTCCGCATCCGCACTCGTCATCGTGGTCGTGATGATGTTCATGGTCGTGATCATGTCCGCATCCGCACTCGTCGTCATGGTGATGCTCATGATCGTGGTGTCCACCGCATACCGGGCAGAAATCTTCGTCTTCTTCTCTGCCCTGCTCCATAGCTTCCAGAATCTGTGCACCGTCCAGTTTTTCGATTGGAGTGGTGATGATCACTGCATCCTTGTTCACTTCGCGGATCAGAGCGACTGCTTTGGCTACTTTCTCTTCGGTAGCCTTCGGTGTATCGGTACGGCTCAGAATAATCGTTCTTGCATACTGTAACTGGTTCTCGAAGAACTCACCGAAGTTTCTCATATACATTTTGCATTTGTTTACATCTGCTACCGTTGTATAGCTGTTCAGGCTGATCTCACAGTCCACATCCACACCTTTTACCGCTTTGATGACGTCAGAGAGTTTGCCTACACCTGACGGCTCGATGATGATACGATCCGGATGATAGGTTGTGATCACTTCTTTCAGAGAAGTTCCGAAATCACCTACCAGAGAACAGCAGATACATCCGGAGTTCATCTCACGGATCTCGATACCGGAGTCCTTTAAGAATCCTCCGTCGATACCGATCTCTCCAAATTCATTTTCAATCAGCACTACCTGCTCGCCTTTTAAAGCTTCAGAAAGCAGTTTTTTAATCAGTGTTGTTTTTCCGGCTCCTAAAAATCCTGAAATAATGTCAATCTTTGTCATGTTTTTTACCTCCTGAAAAACGCCCAAAAAGGGCTGTTTTCTCTAAAACAGCCCTGAATTTTTGTCTGCATATCCTGTGAGTTCTTTCAACAGTTCCTGTCAAAAGAACTCACAGGATATTCTTACCGAATAGTTACTCCTCTATACTTTTATCACGTTTTGCCCAAAAAGTAAAGCCCCCTTTGCGTTTTGGTTTCATACAACTAACCGTTCTTTTCATGCAAAAGGAGCTTATTTTTCTGTATGTATTATCCGTGGATCATCAGATGCACGATCTCCCGGTCTGTCTCAAGCATACCTTCAGATGCCAGTTTACCAACACAGCGGATCGTATTTTCCACTCCTTTTTTTACGATACCGTCACCACCGATAAACTGCTGTCCGTTCTTATACATAAAGTAACCAAGGATTCCCGCGTCTACAGAGGATGCGATCTTTGCTGCACAGGACGCTTTCGCTCCGTCACAGATCATACCTGATACAATAGCAAGACCGTTGACAATGGCATGTTCGCCCTCCTTCTTGCCGTCTCCGTACAGGTAGGCGATCCCTGCGCCACAGCCACATCCGGCTCCTACTGCACCGCAGTATGCGGAAAGTCTGCCGATTCCTTCTTTGATATGGATCGTTGCCAGATTTGAGATCACCAGAGCCCGGTACATCGTCTCTTCCGATACCTGCAGTTCTTTTGCAAAAACCACGATCGGGACAGAAGCTGTGATTCCCTGGTTGCCGCTTCCGGAATTGATCACTACCGGAAGTTCACAGCCGTTCATTCTTGCATCGGAACCGGCAGCCGCCATGGCTTTGGCGCGCACCTTGACATCCTGATCGCCGTAAGTGGCCAACAGGACCTTTCCGATATTGGCTCCATAATTACCACAGAGCCCTTCCTCGGCGATCGCCATGTTGTAACGAACCTGACGTTCCAGTACTTCCCGGACATCCGCAAGGTCCACTTCCTTTGCAAATGCAAAGATTTTTTCTATGGTAAGCGTCGATTTGTCTGCCAGTGCGGATTCTTCTTTTCCGGTAATCTCTTTTGCCAGAAGAATCTCCCCGTTTCTGGACACATGCACCAGATTCGTGTGGAAATCGGTGATCCGTACACTCGCTCTATCTTCTCCGTGATATAAAGTAATCTGAATATCAAAGATCAGATCAGAGGATGCCTCACAGACACTGCACGGAACCTCCTTCAGGAAGGTCCCCATTGCTTCGATGTCTTCCTGTTCCACATGGGAGATGACCTCCAGTTCCTTCGCAGCATCTCCTGCCACGATTCCGGCAGCTGCGGCGGCTTCGATTCCACGTAAGCCCCCGGTATGTGGAACAACCACGCTTTTTACATTTTTTATAATATTTCGGCTGACCGCAACCTCCACCCGCTCCGGAAGGGCTCCCAGTGTCTTTCTGGCAACAGCTCCCGCATAAGCGATGGCGATAGGCTCGGTACATCCCATCGCCGGCACCAGTTCATCTTTCAGGATCTGGACATAAGTTCGGTAATATTCTTTTGAAAGCATATTTCTATCTGTTCCTCACTCTTTTTATTTTTTCCAGCATGCCACCATATGGCCCGGTGTTCTCTCTTCCAGTTCCGGTTCCTGCTGTCTGCACTGATCGGTCGCGTAAGGACAGCGTGTATGGAAACGACAGCCGGACGGAACATGCAACGGACTCGGAAGATCTCCCTCGATGCCGCAGTGTTCCAGACTGAGTGCCCGCTTGGGATCTGCGATTGGAATGGAGGCCAGCAATGCCCGGGTGTATGGGTGGCATGGATTGTCATACACTTCATCGCTTTCTCCGCTCTCCACGATCTTACCAAGGTACATCACACCGATCCTGTCGGAGATATGGCGCACCATGGACAGATCATGTGCCACAAACAGGTAAGTCAGTCCCAGTTCCTGCTGCAGATCTTCCAGCACGTTGACAACCTGTGCCTGGATCGATACGTCCAGTGCGGAGATCGGCTCATCGCAGAGCAGGAATTCCGGATTGACGGATAAAGCTCTTGCGATACCGATACGCTGACGCTGTCCGCCTGAAAACTCATAGGCATATTTTTCCATATCGTCTGCCTTCATACCTACTTTTTCAAGAAGGCTTACGATCCGCTCATCCATCTCTTTTTCCGAAAGTTTTTCAAAGACAGCAATCGGTTCAGCCATGATTTCTCTTACATTCTGATGGGGATCCAGCGCAGAATAAGGATCCTGAAAAATAATCTGCATTCTTTTATGATATGCAAGGAGTTCTTTACCTTTTGTCTTTGTGATGTCGTGACCGTCGTAGGTTAAGATTCCATCGGTCGGCTCATACATACGGATCAGAGTACGTCCCAGTGTGGACTTTCCACAGCCGGACTCTCCCACCAGACCGAAGGTTTCTCCTTTTTTGATAGAAAGGTTCACTCGGTCCACCGCCCGTACTTCCTGTACCAGTTTTCCGAAGAAATTTTTGACCGGGAAATACTTGGACAGATTCTTCGCTTCCAGAAGATATTGTTCTTTTGTTTCCATATTATTTCTCCTCTTCTTTCTTCTCTTTCTCGTCCAGTTCTTCTTTTGTGAAGATACATCTGGAGGACTGGGTATCGGAATATGCCCGCATGGACGGGATCCCTTTCTTACATTCCTCACATGCAAACCGGCAGCGGGTCACAAATGGACATCCCGCCGGCGGATTCGCCAGAGACGGTGCCATACCAGGGATCGGTTCGAGGCGTTCCCGACATCCGCTCTCACATTTTGGAATCGCATGAAGCAGTGCTCTCGTGTACGGATGGGTCGGATGTTCGAAGATCTCTTCTGTGGTTCCCTCTTCCATGATCAGACCCCCGTACATCACTTCGATCCGTTTCGCCAGAGAAGCTACCACCCCGAGATCGTGGGTGATCAGAATAATATTCATCTGCTCATTTTCATTTAACTGTTTGAGAAGCTGCAGAATCTGCGCCTGGATGGTTACATCCAGTGCGGTTGTCGGTTCATCGGCGATCAGCAGCCGCGGCTGGCAACACAGTGCCATTGCGATCATGACACGCTGTCTCATACCACCGGAAAATTCATGGGGATACTGATCCATCCGGCTTTCTGCCGACGGGATTCCTACCTTTCCCAGCATATCGATGGCTACTTTTCTTGCTTCTGCCTTGCTCAGGTTCTGATGACGTCGGAGTACCTCGATCATATGATACCCGATCTTTTTCAGCGGATTCAGGGCAGTCATCGGATCCTGGAAGATCATTGCCATATCTTTTCCACGCATTTTCCGTTTTTCTTTTTCGGACATGGACAGCAGATCCTTCTGCAGCAGTTCCAGATGATCTGCCTGCACATCTGCATTTTCTCCGAGAAGTCCCATGACCGACTTCATGGTTACACTCTTCCCACTTCCGGACTCTCCTACAATAGCCAGAATATCTCCTTCATCCACATGGAGGGAGACACCGCGCACCGCCTGAATCTTCTGTTTGTGACTCTCAAACGTAGTGGTCAGATTGTCTATGGTTAATACTCTGTTTTCTTTCATCTCCACTCCTCCTATTTGCCTGCGTCCATGACACGGGGATCTACATAGATTCGAAGCAGATTGCCCAGTTTGTTGAACGCAAAGATGGTCAGCATGATCAAAAGACCGGGGATGATCGCCATGTAAACGGCATTCTGCAGGTTACTCTGCGCACTCTGCAGTAATTTCCCCCAGGAAGACAGCGGTTCCTGAATACCTATCCCTAAGAAACTCAGGGATGACTCTGTCATGATCGCATTGGAGATACTGGTGGTCGCTGCGATGATGATCGTCGGCAGTACCGAAGGAATCAGATGACGGAGTACCATTTTAAATAACGACACGCCGGTAAAGTCCGCATAGAGGACGTACTCCCTCTCTTTGACGGACATAACCTCCGCACGCACCAGACGGGCGATTTCCATCCAGGAGAAGAATCCGATCACGATAATAATGGACACCAGTCCCTGTTTGAAGAAAATACTGATAACCGTAACCAGGATCAGCCACGGAATGGACTGCAGAATGTCAACGATCCGCATCAGGATACCATCTATGATACCGCCGAGGTAACCGGCAAGAATCCCAACAGTGACACCGATGGTCACACTCATCAGCATAGCAAGTACGCCGACCAGCAGGGACACACGGCCTCCGTAGATGACACGCGCCAGATAATCACGACCCACTTCATCGGTTCCGAAAATATGGGCACTGCTTGGTGCCTCTAACATATGAGCGACATCGGTTTTATTCGGTTCCAGCGGGAGCACCGGAGCCAGTAAGGATAAGATCAGGATCAGCGCAAGGAAGATAATAGAGAATATTGCGATTTTGTCGTGCTTTAATGCCTCCCAAACATTTTCCAGACGTTTTTTTTGAGAATGATTCATTGCCATACGATTACCCCATCTTTCTGATACGCGGATCTGTCACGCAGTATAAAATATCGGACAGCAGGTTTCCCAGGACTACCAGGGTGGAAGACAATATCAAAACGATCATAACAATCGGATAGTCCATACCCTGCACCGCCTTGATAAAATACGGTCCGATACCCGGCCAGCTGAATACGGTTTCCGTGATAACCGCACCTGTTACCAGCGTTGGCAATGCCATACCCAGTTTTGTGATAACCGGAAGCAGTACGTTCTTACAGACATGTTTGAACATGATCTCTGCTTTGGAAGCACCAAATGCCTTCTGTACCATAACATAATCCTCGGAGTACTGTGTGATCGTGGAAGAACGCACATAACGCACATTGTCCGGGATAAATGCCAGTGTCAGCACCAGATACGGTGTAATAAAATGCAACAGGAAATCAGACAAGGTATTCACGCCTACCGTATGCATGCCAAGGATCGGAAGGATCCGCAGTTTATAGCCGAACAGATAGATAAAGAGCATCGCTACCCAGAAAGTCGGCATCGCGATCCACAGGGAACAGATCCCGTCGATCAGTTTGTCCAGCCATTTGTTTTTGTGAGAACCGGCCACCAGACCCAGCACGATTGAGATCACATAGGCCGTCAGATAAGACGGCAGCACCAGCTTGATCGTGTTCGGGATTCTTGTCGCCAGCTCATCGAAAATATTCGTTTTTGTCACGATAGAATAGCCGAAGTTTCCATTCAGGATTCCCTCCAGCCAGCGGATATACTGCACATAGACCGGCTGATCATAGCCGTATTTTTCACGGATCATCTGTACCATCTCCGGAGACATCTTTGGAGTTGTCATGGCATCAATTGCATCATACGGTGCCAGATGAATCAGAGAAAAACACAGGATCGTGATCACGATGATCAGTGGGATCGCAGTAAGAATACGTTTGAAAATATACTTTGCCATACCTTTTTCTCCTTTTGTTTTTCATTCTTAAGCCCAAAAAGCGGAACTCTTCGCCTGTTTCAGAAGAATTCCGCCCTCATTATAAATAGTGTCTAATCTTTGATGATTACTTATTCAGCAATTTTCAGACTGGAAGTATCCTCGAAGGTATATACCGGAACAAGTCCTGCATCTTCCACACCCTGGATTCTGTTATTTACAACCAGGATCTTGTTGTTGGAAATGATCGGATAGAAAGCACCTGTATCCTGAACAGCTGCCTGCAGTTTTGCATAGGTTTCCTTTCTTGCAGACTCATCCAATTCAGAACGACCTTCCTCAAACAGCTGATCGATGGTATCGTATCCACTGTAGTGCATGTAGTTGTAAGCACCATCATTTTCAAACAGGCTGGAGAAGGTATCCGGGTCAATACCCATGATATAACCGCCCAGATACATATCGTATTCGTTATCCGGATCCTTCATTGCGTTTGCAATGGCTGTTCCGTCTCC
>OLNR01001707.1_pt1 | contig 12164 bp, 7 predicted proteins | sample 1672231 | NCBI WGS metagenome assembly OLNR01 (sample SAMEA3136662, study PRJEB25190) | human gut metagenome
TAAAAAATACAGAGTTTTTTTCATATTTTGCTTCAAAAGTTGCCTGAATAGACAGCAGTTTGAATTGTTTGATGTCTACAGACCCCGGCATAACAGATACATGAGCCTGACAGCCTTTTAATTTAGGAAGTTGTTCCATCGCAAGTTTTGCATCTTCACTGGTAGCAGCACTTACAGAAAGGGCAATCAGAACTTCATCGGTATGAAGGCGTGGATTGTGGCTTCCCAGATATTTTGTTTTCAGACTCTGGATTGGTTCGATCGCCTGTGGAGAGATGATCTTGATCTCATGTCCGATACCTGCAAGTTCTTTTAATGCATTCAAAAGAAGAGCAGAGCATGCGCCAAGAAGATCCGATGTCTTGCCTGTCACGATCGAGCCGTCTGGGAGTTCCAGTGCAGCTGCAGGCCCGCCTGTACGCTCGGATTCGGTGAGAGCCGCATCGACTACCGGACGGTCATGAACGGTAATATCTGCCTGGTTCATTAACATTTCTAATTTATAAGTTTCTTCTTCAGAGCATGCGCCGAGAAGAAGTCTTCTCCTAGATGCATAGTATCTGCGGATGATTTCCTGACAGGAAGCGTTTCTACATGCGTCATCATTGCAGATACAGTTGCCAGCCATATTTACCCCCATATCTGTTGGGGATTTGTAAGGACTTTCTCCGTAGATGCGCTGGAACATGGCATTTAATACAGGGAAAATCTCTACATCACGGTTATAGTTGATCGTTGTCTCACCATAGGCTTCCAGGTGGAACGGATCTATCATATTAATATCATTCAGGTCGGCCGTAGCTGCCTCGTAAGCCAGGTTGACCGGATGTTTTAACGGAATATTCCAGATTGGAAATGTCTCAAATTTGGCGTAACCTGCTTTGATTCCGTGCTTGTGTTCATGATATAATTGTGACAGGCAGACAGCCATCTTTCCACTTCCAGGTCCCGGAGCAGTCACAACGACCAGAGGACGGCTTGTTTTTATATAATCATTTTTTCCGTAACCATCGTCACTTACGATAAAAGGTACATTTGTCGGATATCCGGGAATCAGGTAGTGACGGTACACTTTGATGCCAAGCTTTTCCAGACGGTTTTTGAATAATTCGGCACTTTCCTGTGCGTTATATTTGGTAATAACGACACTTCCGACATAGAGCCCAAGTTCCTGATAGATATGCATCAGGCGGAGTACATCGGAATCATACGTGATACCAAGGTCACCACGGATCTTATTCTTTTCAATATCTTCAGCGCTGATGACGATGACGATTTCGGCCTGATCGGACAGCTCGCATAACATACGGAGTTTGCTGTCAGGCTGGAATCCAGGAAGAACTCTGGAGGCATGGAAATCATCAAAAAGTTTGCCTCCGAATTCCAGATACAGTTTGTTGTCAAATTGTCCGATACGTTCACGGATATGTTCAGACTGCATCTTCAGGTATTTTTCATTATCGAATCCAATTTTCATAAGTACATTCCCTCATCTAAAATATATTTGATCTTTTATAGTGGAAAATCTGCCGGAACCGGCATAAGCATTTTCATTTCAAGTATACTACAACACATAGGAAGTTTACAATCTTTTCATAATGTTTTTATTGATTTCTAACATAGTGGTCTTTATAATAATTAGTTATACAGGAGGATTAAAATGGACAACCAAAATAATAAGAATAACAAGAATAATAAACAAGGTATTTCGTTTATTTTATTGGTCACAGTTATTACATCGATTCTTGTGGTTGCACTGTTCCAGTTTCAGGGAATGACCTCTGCAAAAGAGATTACTTATAACAAATTCCTGAAGATGGTAGATGACGGCAAGGTCAAAAAAGTAGAGATTCAGAGTGATAAGATCATGATTGTCACGAAGAAGGATAAGGACAGTGGAATTTCACAGGAATATTATACCGGAGTTGTGAATGATGACGAACTGACCAACCGTCTGGAAAAAGCCGGTGTAGAATTTAATCAGGAGATTCCGGATACCACATCCGCGGTAGCAATGAACGTTATCTTAACATTCCTGCCAATCGCATTCTTTGTCGGAATGATCGTCTGGATGACAAAGCGTATGTCAAAAGGCGGCGGCATGATGGGAATCGGTAAGAGCAATGCCAAGATGTATGTAGAGAAGCAGACAGGTGTGACATTTAAAGATGTGGCCGGTCAGGATGAAGCAAAAGAGTCCTTACAGGAAGTAGTAGATTTTCTGCATAATCCCGGGAAATATACGAGTGTCGGTGCAAAGCTTCCGAAGGGAGCGTTGTTAGTCGGTTCTCCGGGAACCGGTAAGACACTTTTGGCGAAAGCAGTAGCCGGTGAAGCAAAGGTACCATTCTTTTCACTGAGCGGTTCAGCATTTGTGGAAATGTATGTCGGGGTAGGAGCATCCAGGGTACGTGATCTGTTTAAACAGGCTCAGCAGATGGCACCATGTATCATTTTCATTGATGAGATTGATGCAATCGGTAAGAGCCGTGACAATCAGATGGGCGGCAACGATGAGCGTGAACAGACACTGAACCAGCTTCTTGCGGAGATGGATGGATTTGAAAGCAATAAAGGACTGGTGCTTCTTGCAGCAACCAACAGACCGGAGATCCTGGATCCTGCGTTATTGAGACCAGGACGTTTTGACAGACGAATCATCGTGGAAAAACCAGATCTGAAAGGACGTGTAGAGGTCCTGAAGGTACATTCTAAAGATGTAAAGATGGATGAGACTGTTAATCTGGAAGAGATTGCACTGGCAACTTCAGGAGCAGTTGGTTCCGATCTCGCCAATATGATCAATGAGGCAGCAATCAATGCAGTAAAACATGGAAGAAATGCAGTGTGTCAGTCAGACTTATTTGAAGCAGTAGAAGTAGTACTTGTAGGAAAAGAGAAGAAAGACCGGATTATGAGTCAGGAAGAACGGAGAATCGTTTCCTACCATGAAGTCGGACATGCGCTGGTAAGCGCATTGCAGAAAGATGCGGAACCGGTACAGAAGATTACGATTGTTCCACGTACGATGGGAGCACTTGGTTATGTTATGCAGACTCCGGAGGAAGAAAAATTCCTGAATACGAAGAAGGAACTTCAGGCGATGTTAGTCGGATTGCTTGCAGGACGTGCCGCAGAAGAAGTGGTATTTGATACGGTTACAACGGGAGCTTCCAATGATATCGAGAAAGCAACAAGCGTTGCAAGAGCCATGATCACACAGTATGGTATGAGTGAGAAGTTCGGACTGATCGGTCTGGAATCCATTCAGAACCGTTATCTGGACGGACGTCCGGTCAGCAACTGTGGACAGCAGACAGCATCCGAGATTGATGAAGAAGTCATGAAGATGCTGAAAGATGCCTATGAAGAAGCAAAACAACTGCTGAGAGATCACAGACAGTCACTGGATAGGATTGCGGCATTCCTGATCGAAAAAGAGACGATCACCGGAAAAGAATTTATGGAAATCTTCCATGAAGTAGAAGGAATTGATCCGGATGCACCGAAGAAGGAAGAAGCAAGAATCGGTATGAATCCGGTAGAAGGTGAAGGGTTTGTTATGAAATCTGCAGATGATACAGCCGAAGAACCTGTTGAAGCAATAAAGGAAGTTGTCTGCGAAGAAGAATAAGTATAAAGAGAATAGATATACGAGGAAAGATACAGGGTAAAGTTTGAGAAAGCCCTGTATCTTTTTTCTTTTCAATTATATCTGCCTGGTATATAATAGGCAGGATGAGAGTATTCTGGAGGAAAGAGTATGAAGGGAAGATTATTCGGAGTCGGAGTCGGACCGGGAGATCCGGAACTTATGACATATAAAGCAGTGCGTATCATAAAGGAATGCCAAGTGCTCGCAGTGCCTGCGAGAGGCAGGAAACATGCGGTCAGCTACAGGATTGCAGCGGAGATGATAGAGAACATGGAAGAAAAAGAATTCCTGGATCTGGATACGCCGATGACAAAGGACAGACAGATTCTGGATCGGAATTATGAAAATGCAGCAGGGAGAATTATAGAAGAACTGGAAAAAGGGAAGGATGTAGCATATCTGACGCTGGGAGATCCGACAATCTATTCGACTTATATGTACATTCATCGCATAGTAAAAGCAAAAGGGTATGAGACAACGATCATCAGCGGAATTCCGTCCTTTTGTGCTGCAGCGGCGAGACTGGATGACAGTCTTGTTGACCGGGCAGAAGAACTTCATGTAATCCCATCCAGCTATGGGATAGAAGCGGCACTAAACTATTCCGGTACAAAGATTCTGATGAAGTCCGCATCCGGAATAAGTGAAGTAAAGAGGACTTTGGAAGAAAAAGACGGAAATGTGAATGTAAAGATGATAGAAAACTGTGGAATGCCAGAGGAGCGGATCTATGAAAGAATAGAAGATGTTCCGGAGCAGGCAGGCTATTATTCTTTATTGATTGTAAAAGAGTCGGAAAAAGAGCGATAACAGGATTCAAAAAATCAGAGAAGATGTTTAGAATTAGAAAATAAAAAATATACAGGAGACGTATATGGAGAATTTTAACATACAGGAAGAACTGAAGAAGCTGCCCGGGAAACCGGGTGTATACCTGATGCACGATGAAAAGGATGCAATCATCTATGTCGGAAAGGCAATCAGCCTTAAGAACCGTGTCCGTCAGTATTTTCAGAGCAGCAGGAATAAAGGTGCCAAGATAGAACAGATGGTGACACATATTTCCAGATTTGAATACATTGTGACAGATTCTGAATTGGAAGCACTGGTGTTGGAGTGCAATCTGATAAAGGAACACAGACCGAAGTATAATACTATGCTGATGGATGACAAGAGTTATCCGTTTATAAAAGTTACAGTAAATGAGCCGTTTCCGAGGGTTATGCTGGCAAGACAGATGAAGAAGGACAAGGCAAAATATTTTGGGCCTTATACCAGTGCAGGCGCAGTGAAAGATACGATAGAATTGATCCGTAAGCTTTATCATATCCGCAGCTGTAACCGTTCGCTGCCAAAAGACATAGGGAAAGAGAGACCTTGTCTGAATTATCATATCCATCAGTGCCAGGCACCATGCCAGGGATACATTTCTCAGGAAGAGTATCGGAAATCCATAGACGAAGTTGTACGTTTCCTGAATGGACATTATGATCTGGTGTTAAAAGAACTGGAAGAAAAGATGATGGCAGCATCGGATAGTCTGGAGTTCGAAAAAGCAATTGAATACAGAGAACTGCTTACAAGTGTACAGAAGGTTGCTCAGAAGCAGAAAATTACAGATACGGCAGGAGATGACAGAGATATCATTGCAATGGCTTCTGAGGGAGAAGATGCAGTTGTGCAGGTATTCTTTATTCGAAGCGGAAGACTGATCGGACGGGATCATTTTTATCTGAAGAGCGCAGAAAATGATACGGAAGGCGAGATATTGTCAAGCTTTATCAAGCAGTTCTATGCAGGTACACCATATATTCCTGCGGAACTGATGCTGCCGGAAGAGATTGAAGATCAGGATATCATTGAAGAATGGCTGACGGCAAGGAGAGAACGCAGAGTACATCTTCGCATTCCGAAGAAGGGAACGAAGGAAAAACTGGTAGAACTGGCACAAAAGAATGCGCAGATGGTGTTAAAGAATGACAGAGAACGTCTGAAACGTGAAGAGGGAAGAACGATCGGTGCAGTGAAAGAACTGGAAAAGATACTGGGACTAAAAGGCATCATACGCATGGAGGCATATGATATTTCCAATACGAACGGATTCGATTCTGTCGGATCGATGGTAGTCTATGAACATGGGAAACCAAAACGGAACGATTACCGCAAATTCAAAATTAAAACTGTGCAGGGTCCGGATGATTATGCCAGTATGAATGAAGTACTGACCAGAAGATTCGGGCATGGATTGCGTGAACAGCAGGAAGAAAGTGAAACCGGAGGCTTTCAGATATTTCCGGATCTGATCATGATGGACGGAGGACGGGGGCAGGTGAATATAGCACTGGAAGTACTGGAAAAGCTTCATCTGCATATTCCGGTGTGTGGAATGGTAAAAGATGACAATCACAGAACGAGAGGACTGTATTTTAATAATACTGAACTTCCGATTGACCGCAACTCGGAATGTTTCCGGCTGATTACCAGGATACAGGACGAAGCGCACCGTTTTGCAATTACATTTCACAGACAATTGCGCAGCAAGGGGCAGGTGCATTCTGTGCTGGACGATATTCCGGGAGTCGGCCCTGCAAGAAGAAAAGATCTGATGCGGTGCTTTGAGAATATTGATGCAATCCGTAATGCAACAGTAGAAGAGTTAAAAGAACTGCCAAGTATGAATGAAAAATCTGCACAGGAAGTATATAAATTTTTTCACCAGAATCATTAAGTATGGTATAATAATTAAAGAGATTTTTAATGCGTGTGAGGTAGAAGAATATGGCGAATAAAGTTGAATTAAAAACACTTGTTGAAAAAATGAATCTTAAAAATTTAACACCGGATGTAGATTTGTCTGATAAAGATGTAGAGATACCAGATATTAACAGACCGGCACTGCAGCTTACAGGATTTTTTGAACATTTTGATTCAGAACGTGTACAGATCATTGGTTATGTAGAATATACATTTCTGGAGAAGATGACAGATGAAGATAAGAAAAAGCGGATTTATGAGACACTGCTTTCTTATAAGATCCCTTGCCTGATCTTCTGCAGGAATCTTCCACCGGAAAAGATGCTTCTGGAGATGGCAGAAAAGGCAAATATCCCTGTATTCCAGACAGAGAAGAAGACATCGGAATTTACAGCAGAGATTATCCGATGGCTGAATGTGGAACTTGCACCATGCATTTCTATTCATGGTGTGCTGGTTGATGTATACGGTGTTGGTGTGCTGATCATGGGTGAAAGTGGAATCGGTAAGAGTGAAGCCGCACTGGAACTGATCAAGCGTGGACACCGTCTTGTCAGTGATGATGTCGTAGAGATCCGCAGAGTCAGTGATGAGACACTGGTTGGATCGGCACCGGATATCACAAGACATTTCATTGAATTGCGTGGTATCGGTATTGTAGATGTAAAAGCATTGTTCGGTGTACTGAGTGTCAGGGAGACACAGAATATTGATCTTGTTATCACGCTTGAAGAGTGGAATAAGAACAAAGAATATGACCGTCTCGGACTGGAAGAAGAGTATACAGAATTCCTTGGAAATAAAGTGGTGTGTCATCATCTTCCAATACGTCCTGGACGTAATCTGGCGATTATTGTTGAGACAGCGGCCGTTAACCACAGACAGAAACAGATGGGATATAATGCAGCACAGGAACTGTACAAGCGTGTACAGCAGAATCTAACAAAAAAATAGGAGAGTAGCAAAATGAAATATTGTTTTGGTGTAGATATCGGGGGAACAACAGTAAAATTAGGTTTGTTTACGACCGATGGGGAGATTGTAGATAAGTGGGAGATTAAGACCCGTACAGAGAATCAGGGAGAGGCAGTTCTTCCGGATATCGCAGAGGCGTTAAAGGAAAAGCTTGAAGAAAAGAAGATCGGCAGAGATGAGGTGGAAGGAATCGGAGTCGGAGTTCCGGCACCGGTGAATGCAGAAGGTGTGGTACAGAACACTGCAAACCTCGGATGGGGATATAAAGAAGTAAAAAGAGAGATGGAAGAGCTTTCCGGTATGAGAGCCGAGATCGGTAATGATGCCAATGTAGCCGCACTTGGAGAAATGTGGCTGGGAGCCGGCAAAGGACGCAAAAATATCGTTATGGTAACGCTTGGAACAGGTGTAGGTGGTGGAATTATCATTGATGGAAAACCATTGGTAGGAGCGCATGGTGCCGGTGGTGAGATTGGGCATCTCTGTGTGAATTATGAAGAGACAGATCATTGCGGATGTGGTAATACCGGATGTCTGGAGCAATATGCATCAGCCACAGGAATTACCAGACTGGCGAATATCCGTCTTGCCAAAGATGATGCCAAGTCAGTATTAAGAGAGCAGGAAGTCAGTGCAAAGACTGTATTTGATGCAGTGAAAGCCGGAGATGCAGTGGCAAAAGAGATTGCAGAAGAATTTGGAAAATATCTCGGACATGCAATGGCTAATTTGGCAGCAGTGGTAGATCCGTCAGCAATTGTGATTGGCGGGGGTGTATCCAAAGCAGGTGAAGTACTGATAGAGTATGTGGAAAAGAACTTTAAAGAGAGAGCTTTTTTTGCTAACAAAGATACCGAATTTGTCCTTGCGACATTAGGGAATGATGCAGGAATCTGTGGAGCTGCTAAATTAATTCTTTCATAAAGGATATTGGAAAAAATGAGATTGATTTTACAATCAAAAAAATATGTATAAAAAATGCGGGATGGTTTTAACTATCCCGCATTTTTCTATATATTACTGAGGTGTAGTACCGCCGGTTGAGCCACCGGTTGTATCGCTGCCGGTTGAACCACCTGTAGTACCGCCGGTTGAACCGCCGGTTGAACCGCCGGTTGAACCACCGGTTGAGCCGCCCGTTGTAGTACTACCGGTTGAGCCGCCCGTTGTAGTACCGCCGGTTGTATCGCCGCCGGTTGCTGTGTTACCGGTTGTATTGCCGGCCGTTGAATTACTGCCGTTTTCGCTATTGGAATCGCCGGAAGTATTAGCAGTAGAATTGCTGTCGTCTTCTGTGGAAGAGTTCGATTTGCTTCCGTATGAATATCCATGTCCGGAACATGTTTCGGTAGGCAGTGTGTCTTTTGCAAAATATTCTGTAATAGACGGGCATCCGCTTCCTGCGAGTTTTCCTGTAATTGTACAGATGCTTTTACGTTCAACGGAAGAAGGAACTTTGAAATCTTTTTCTTCCAGATTCTCGTGAATACGGCTCATGATACCTTTCCAGAGTCTGAAACGGAAACTTGTGTCATAATCACATTCCTTGTTGTCATCATATCCTCCCCATACGGCACAGGTATAATATGGTGTAAATCCACAGAACCATAAGTCTTTGTTGGAAGTTGTGGTACCAGTTTTACCGGCTACCGGCATATTAGGAAGCTGGCATGCAGTACCGGTACCGGAATTGACGACATCTTCCATTGCGCTGGTGAGAAGGTATGCTGTACTGTCTTTGAGTACGGTATGTGATTCGCCGGTACCATCCAGAAGGACATTGCCATCATGGTCAACTACTTTGCTGTAAAGCGTTGGTTTATTATATTCGCCGCCGTTGGCAATCGTTGCATATGCTGCACACATTTCGTAATTGTAGACACCTTCTGTGATACCACCAAGAGCAAGAGTCTGGGAAGTGCTGTCATCGAACACTTTTCCATTGATCGTCTTATTTTTTACAAGAGTACTGATTCCGAATTTCTGACAATACTCATAGCCTAATTCCTGAGTGATCTCATCACTTAATTTTACAGCTACTACGTTGATGGAACGTTTGATACCTTCACGGAGAGTTGTAGTACCGCCATATTGCTTATTGGCATTTCTTAAAACCTGTCCGTTTTTCAGTGTATATGGTTCATCATCAATTGTTGTTGCAAGAGTTTTGTCACAGGAATCTAATGCCGGTGCATAAGCCGCAAGAATCTTGAATGTAGATCCCGGCTGTCTCTTAGAACCCTGGTAGGCTCTGTTAAGACCAAGGCTGGAAGCTTTTTCTCCACGTCCGCCGACCATTGCTTTGATCTGTCCGGTCTTCTGATCCATGATCGTGATAGAAGACTGTGGCTGCGGAGTGATCGTGATACGTTCATCATAAGTATCTCCCTCCCTGGCAATTGTTGCTTTCCATTCTTCGACCATTGCTCTGGCAGCATCTTCGCTGGAATATAAAAGTCCCTGATCTTTTCCGTAAGTTTCTTTTACATAATTCTTGATGTTATTGCTGCCATAATTTTCCGTTGATCCATCGGCACGGGTTACAGTCAGTGCATAATCCAGACCATATTCTTTCAGTCCCGGATAATTGGAATCATCATTGGCTTCTTCATCGCAGATCTGCTGCATGGTTTGATTCTGTGTAGAATAAATACTAAGACCGCCGCTGTAAACAGCATTATAAGCCTGCGTATCAGTATAACCAAGTTGGTCTTTCAGATCCTGAATAACTTGCTGGGCAAGTGCATCAACAAAATAACTATAGGTATTATCTGCCTGAGAAGCAGTATTGGTTGTCTGGATCCGCGCATATACATCATCGGCAAGTGCTTCATCATATTGTTTCTGGCTGATATAATCCTGTTCCAGCATATTCTTTAATACTTTATTGCGTCTTACTTTATTGTTATCCGGATGAGTGATCGGATCATAAGTACTTGGACTTTGTGTGATTCCGGCAATGACTGCACATTCAGATAAGGTCAGATCAGATACATCTTTTCCGAAATAACGCTGCGATGCAGCCTGAACCCCGAGACAGTTCTGCCCAAGATTGATCGTATTCAGATAACTTTCAATGATCTCGCTTTTATCCATTTTCTTTTCAATCTGTAAAGCAAGATACTGTTCCTGGATCTTACGCTGGAATTTGTCATAAAACGTTTTTTCTTTGGTAAAGTTCGGGAACACATTGTTCTTGATCAGCTGCTGTGTAAGAGTACTGGCACCTTCAGTGAAATTACCACCTCTTGCAATGCCGACTACTGCAGCACGGGCAATACCCTGCAAATCTATACCGTTGTGTTTGTAAAAACGTTCATCTTCAATCGCAACAAAAGCATGCTGCAGATCTTTTGGTATCTCATCAACGGATTTGTATACCCTGTTAGAACCGGAAGATACAAATCGTTCAATCTCTGTGCTGCCGTCATCGGCGTAGACGAAAGTGGTAAATCCTTTCGGTTTAACGTCAGATGCGGAGACATGAGGAGTATCATCAATGATCTTTTTTATAAAAAGACCGCCGCCGGCTACTCCGACTACTGCTGCAAGAACAATACAGATCAGTAATGCTTTGAATAAACGGACAACGATACGTTTTCCCTGCATCGTAGATTTGGACGTTATTTTTTTCTGCCTTTTCGCAGCCTTTTTCTTTCCATAATTCATGCGTTTAGGCCTCCTTTATACCAGGTTATTATAGCAAATGTACACTCTTTTATAAAGAAAAAAATGAAAACTTCATATTAGACTAGGAAAATCTTAAGAAATTAGGTATTATATTATGTATAAATTTACAAATTATACGAAAGGACGACAAAATGTTACCAGAATACAGAACCATCTATCAGGGCGGAGAAGATGAGATTGTAGAAAAAAAATCAAGATTTATCGCAACTGTAATACCGGTGGAGAATGAAGAAGAAGCACTGGAATTTATAGAAAAGACAAAAAAGAAATACTGGGATGCCAGACATAACTGTTTTGCATATGTGATCGGAGAGAGAGGACAGCTTCAGCGCTGCAGTGATGACGGAGAGCCGAACGGAACAGCCGGAAAACCAATGTTGGATGTATTGCTTGGAAATGAACTGAGGAATGTGGCTGTGGTTGTGACACGTTATTTTGGCGGTACACTGCTTGGGACAGGAGGGCTGGTTCGGGCTTATTCACAAGCTGTGAAAGCCGGTCTGCGGGCATCGGTCGTGATAACGAAGATTCTGGGTGTGAAACTTCATATAGAGACAGATTATACAACATTCGGTAAGATCCAGTACATTCTGGCCCAGAGAGAGCTGAAAATACTGGATACGGTATATACGGATAAAGTAGAATTGGAAGTACTGATCCCGAAGACGGAACTGGAACAGGTGATGCATGCAATTACGGAAGGGACGAACGCACAGGCAGATATGACACCGAAAGAAGAGTGTTATTATGCTGAGATTGACGGTGTGCCAACGGTTTTGGAATAATTGCTTTGATGGTTTCTGGTGCATACAGGAAATAAAAAAGAGACGGCATGATAGGCTGCCGTCTCTTTTTTGCATCCTGCATTACAGGTATTGTGTTGCATTTTATATAGAATTTTAAGAAAATTCTGGTTCGATCAATCCAAATGTTCCGTTCTTACGTCTATATACAACATTTACTTCGTCAGACTCTGCGTTACAGAATACATAAAAATCATGTCCGAGAAGTTCCATCTGAACACACGCATCTTCCGGATACATAGGTTTAAATCCGAATTTTTTGGTACGTACGATTTTAATCTCGCCGT
>OLNR01001718.1_pt1 | contig 12073 bp, 7 predicted proteins | sample 1672231 | NCBI WGS metagenome assembly OLNR01 (sample SAMEA3136662, study PRJEB25190) | human gut metagenome
GGATTCCTTACCAAGAATCCGCAGCACACCGGCCATTATGATATATGCCGCAATACAGGGGGCAATCAGCCCTGCACCTTACCTCCTTGCGCGCTACGGTATCCGAAGTTCATCATCTCGCTGTTGTAGGCGACCACGCCACGGCCGACCGCCGGCAGAACGATCATGCCGCCATCGCCATGATGCGCGGCGACTTCGTCCAAAGTGGCCGTCGCGGCATCCTCGACGTTCTCGCCGGAGAAACGCACACGATCCGACACCTGATGGGCGGCGACCACCTTGATGAACGCCTCGCCGATGCCGGTGCAGGACACCGCCACCGTGGACTGGTTGGCGAACGTGCCGCAACCAGGCAGCGGCGAATCACCCACACGACCGTGCATCTGGTTGGTGATGCCGCCAGTGGACGTGCCAGCGGCGATATTGCCCTCGGCATCGCGCGCCACGGCACCGATGGTGCCATGCTTCTCCCACTCATCGCCACCGGACTGAGCCTCGGCCAAGGACTGACGACGCTGTTCGGTGATGAAGTACTCGTTGCTTTCGGTCGCGACGCCCCAATCGGCGATCTCGGCATCGGTCGGGTCCGCGAACAGCACATGCTTGGTCTGCTCTTTGACGGCACGCGCCGCATCGATCGGGTTCTTCACGGTGCTTACGCCGGTGACCGCACCGACCTCGCCATCGCCGGTCATCAGGCAGGCGTCCATCTGGGCGATGCCATCGCTGGTCAGGGCGGCACCACGGCCGGCGTTGAATTCGGGAGCGTCTTCCATGACGTGGATGGCGGCGACCACAGCCTCATGCGCCGGTGCTCCGGATTCCAACAACTGGTATCCGGCATCGAGGGCGCGCTGCAGATCAAGTTCGACCTGGGCGATGCGTTCAGGCGTGCTGTGCTTGCCACGACTGCCCGCTCCGGCGTGAATGACAAGCGTGATGCCGGTTTCGCTGCCCGCCAGTTCAGTGGTCACCGGCGAAACGGAGGATGTGGTCATATCGTGTCCCTTTCTGGAGTCAGATGGATGTGCTGACGCCAACGTATCGTTGCTTCCGCATGTATGATAGCCGTTGATGGCCGCGACCGGTTCCGCATTTCGCATCATCGGCTCGCGATGGCGTGACTCGTTACTGCGCCACCTCGCCACTACGCCAGGGGCAATGCGATGCCGGCTCGATCGGCCAGGTCACGCAACGACCACGTGGTCTGCCCCGTTCGCCCGACAACGCTATGCGCATGCCACAGCGAACTGATGATGGCTTCCTCGCTTATTCATTCGTCGAATGCACCCATCGATGTGGGTATGTAGCCATCAAAAAAACTCGACAACCGCAATGAGCCAGTCACTTGGCTACATCTGTGCTATCGTCTCGCCAATGATTCGAATGCCGGTATCAATGTCAGCAGCATCCGGGCGCACAAAGTTGAGACGGATGTGGGAATCATCCATTTCGTCAACGTCGAACACGCTGCCCGGCATGAACGTGACGCCTTGGGAACGGCAGGATTCCAATACATCCAGAGAGCGCACGCCGTCCGGTAAGGAAACCCAAATATAGTAGCCGCCTGCAGGCACGGTCCAATACACTTCATCCGGCGCATACCGCTCCAATGCTGCGATTGCTGCATCTCGTCGAATGCGGTAAGTCTTGATCAAACCGCGCAAATGTTCGGCGATGCGGCCTTCTTTAAGCAGTTCCAGACAGATGCGCTGCGATGACGTGCTCGTATGCTGGTCGACCATGCGCCGCAGAGCCGCCAGCCGGTTAATCACATGCGGGTCGGCCACAACCCATCCCGTGCGCAGGCCCGAAGTGACGGTTTTCGAGAACGTCGACAAATACATCACGTATCCCGCATTCTCCATGCCCTTAAGCGGTATGGGGCGATGTGCGTCGGACGATTCCCCGCCGTACCACAAATCGCCGTAAGCATCGTCTTCCACGATCAGACACTGATAGCGCCGCGCCACGTCGATGAGTTCGCTGCGTCGTTCGGGCGGCAGCGTGGTACCGGTGGGGTTTTGGAACGTCGGGACGGTGTAGATGAGCTTGGGCCGGAATCGCGCGCAATAGCCGTCCAACAGGTCTGTACGCATACCGTGCTCGTCCACTGGAACGCCGATGATGCGCGCATCCGCCGAGCGGAAGGTCTGCAATGCCGGGAAGAACGTGGATTGTTCGACCAGCACGCAGTCGCCAGGATTGACGAATGCACGCACGATAAGATCGATGCCTTGCTCGGAACCGGAAAGCACCATCACGTTTCGTACATCGCACTGCACGCCGCGTGTGCTCATATGCTCGGCAAGTAATGCGCGGAGTTCATCGAATCCTTCGATAGGCGATTCTGGCTGACCGTCGAATTCGCGCGACTCAAACGCTTCAATGCTCACTGAACGCAACAAATCGTCGGGAATATCCGCCGGATTAGGCGAGCCGGTGGCAAAGTCGATGATGGTATCGCCGCGTTGCGCCCGCTCGGCCGAGGCAATGTCGTGGTAGGTGAATCGGTTGGAATAGTCGGAGAACAACACCGACCACGGCGGCCGCACAACGCTCGGTTTCGGCTCCTCGTCAATCGGCTCATGTCTCACTACAGGAATCCGGGCAGTCTCAATATGCTGCAACGGCAGCACGAACGTGCCTTTGCCTACTTTGGAGGCGATGAGTCCCTCATCTTTGAGTTGCTGATAGGCCTGTAATACCGTGGTGCGATTGACCTCGAGGCGTGAGGCCAACTCGCGTTCAGGCGGCAGACGATAGCCCTCAGCCATTGCGCCGGAGACAATCTGTTCACGCAGCTCAGCAGCCAGCTGCCGGTACATCGGCACCGTGCTGCGCCGGTTCAGCGTGAACTGCATGGCAGATCGTCTCCTTGATTCGTCGGTCGAATACCAGTCTAACGGCAGACGAATCGGCTACAGCGACAGGAAGAGCTCGTGGATGCGGACGTCGTCCGTGAGTTCGGGATGGAAGGCGGTGGCGAGGATGTTGCCTTGGCGCAGGCCCACCACGTGACCATCGACTTCGGTTTCGACCGTAGCCTCGGGGCCGACCGACACCACGTAGGGTCCACGGATGAACACCAGCGGAAAGTCCGCGATGCGCTGTGGGTCGTCGGCTTGGCCGAAATCAGCGATGGCTTGGAAGCTGCCGAGCTGACGACCGTAAGCATTGCGGCGCACTACAGCGTCGAGCGCGCCGAAGTAGACGTTCTCATCATTGTCGAGCTTCTTGGCCAGCAGAATCATGCCAGCGCAGGTGCCAAGCACCGGTTTGCCGGCCTTGATGTGGGCGGCGATCGGCTCGAACAGGCCGGTGGAACGCAGGAGTTTGCCTTGCGTGGTGGATTCACCGCCAGGCAGGATGACCCGGTCGATGGATTCATCGAAATCCTCGGCCGCGCGCAACAGCTTCCACGGGGCGCCGAGTTTGTCGAGCACCGCCGCATGTTCGGCGAACGCGCCCTGCACGGCCAGAATACCGGTCACGCCGTGCGTGGCGGTTTCGGCGTCTGCGGATTCTTCTTTGGAAATGTATTCAACAGCTACAACCATGTTGTCCTCTCCGGCTTCGACTCCCGTCACTCTCCGCGAGCGGCCATGATGGTCTGAATCTCGTCCTCGTTGATACCGACCATGGCTTCGCCTAGGTTTTCGGACAGCTTGGCGAGCAGATCGGCGTCCTGCCAGTTGGCGGTGGCCTTGACGATGGCGGCGGCGCGCTTGGCCGGATCGCCGGACTTGAAGATACCGGAGCCCACGAACACGCCTTCGGCACCGAGTTCCATCATCAGGGCGGCGTCGGCCGGGGTGGCCACACCACCGGCGGCGAAGTTCACGACGGGCAGACGGCCGTTGTCGTGCACGTACTTGGCCAGATCGTAGGGCACGGCCAGCTGCTTGGCGGCCTCGTAGACCTCGTCGTCGCGCAGGCCGACAAGTTCGCGGATCTGCTTGTTCATGGTGCGCATGTGGCGCACGGCCTGAATCACGTCGCCGGTGCCGGGCTCGCCCTTGGTACGAATCATGGCAGCACCCTCGGCGATGCGGCGCAGCGCCTCGCCCAGGTTCTTCGCGCCGCACACGAACGGCACGTCGAACTGGTTCTTGTCGATGTGGTACACGTCGTCGGCCGGGGAAAGCACTTCGGATTCGTCGATGTAGTCGATTTCGATGGACTGCAGAATGCGGGCCTCGGCGATGTGGCCGATACGCACCTTGGCCATGACCGGAATGGAGACAGCTTCCTGAATGCCCTTGATCATGGCCGGATCGCTCATACGGGAGACGCCGCCGGCGGCACGAATGTCAGCGGGGATGCGCTCCAGCGCCATCACCGCGCAGGCGCCGGCATCCTGCGCGATTTTCGCCTGTTCGGGCGTGGTGACGTCCATGATCACGCCACCCTTGAGCATCTGGGCCAGATTACGGTTGAGTTCCGCACGATTCTGCGTCATGAGTTTCCCTTCGTTTCGACGCTGCTTGGTATCGCGCTTCATTATTGAACGGATTGGATTGGCCCACCCAAACCAGTCCAATTTGGATGGGGCCAATCCGCAACTTCTGCACCCATCCAATCCGGCAACCGGTTGTATGGCCTTATGCATCCGGCACGTATTCGAGGATGCGCGCAATCAGTGGGGGGTATTAGCCGATGGTGTTGCCGTAGATTTGGGCTTGGAGGTCTTTACGGGCGGTTTCCATGCGGGTGATCTGGCCGAGGAGGGTTATCTTCTCTTCGCCGTCGGGCAGCTGGGCCATGCGGCGTTTGGCCAAACCGATCTGGCGCATGAAGCCCATGTCCAACAATCGGGTGAGCAGTTCGGTGGCATAGCGCTGCTCTTCCGGCGTGGCAGGGCGTAGCTGCACGGCGGCCGCACCACCGCCGACTCCCCCAGGCACGTTCGACTGCGGAGGTTGTGCGCCATTACCACCGTCGTCGCCAGGCAGAGGCAGAGGCATGACAGCCAGCTCGTTGATCACCTGATTGAGCATCGGCCCGCCGGCCTTGGTGAGGTTGTGCATCCACAGCCCCTGCGGGGTATCGTCGGATGGCAGTCCGCCGGCGGCCGCGATCGCCTGGAACAGGGTGCGGAACACCGAAGTCATGAAATGGTCGATGGTCAGCTGCCCGAACATGGTGCGGTCGATGGCGCGCGGCACCTGAATCAGCACGGCCATGAACTGCTGCTCGGCGATGAATACGGCGTCGTCGATCTTGAAGTACGCCTGTTCGGCGGCGTCACGGCGCTCCAAGGCCTTGCGCGTGGCCGGATTGGCGTATGGGTTGGTGCCGGGTTCCACACGCGGCTCGTCACGCTCGAATCGACGTTTGGGCGCGTAGGCGTCCTCATCGCGCACGTGCATCTGCCGGCGTGCGTTCATCACCTCGCGGCGCATCACCTCAAGGTCCACGCCGATACGGCCCGCGGACTTGCGCGCGTAAGCGTCCCATAGGGAGCGGTCGCGAATCTGCGCCACCAGCGGGGCCACGGCTTTCATCGCACCGACCTGGCCGGGCGTGTAGGTCAGGTCGAACCGGCTGATGGCGGCGTCGATCACGAAGTCATACAACGGTTTGGCGCGGGCGATCAGCGAACGCACTGCTTCGTTGCCTCGCTCGATGCGCAGGTCGCACGGGTCGAGATTGTCGTCGGCCACGGCCACGAAGGTTTGGGAGAGGAAGGCCGAATCGAGGCCGAAAGCGTGCAGCGCGGCTTTCTGGCCGGCGGCGTCACCGTCGAACGTGAACACGATGCGCGAGCTCAACGGCTGGTCCTTGACCTTCAACGGCCCGACCAGCTGGACCGCGCCCAGCGAATCGTCGGCGATCAGGCGGCGCACGATCTTGGCGTGCTCGGCGCCGAATGCGGTACCACACGTAGCAATGGCGGTGTCGATACCGGCCAAGTGCATGGCCATCACGTCCGTATAGCCTTCGACGATCACCACCTGTCGCTTCTTGACGATGGCGGATTTGGCCAAATCGATGCCGTAGAGCACCTGGGTTTTGCGGTAGAGCTGCGTGTCCGGCGTGTTGATGTATTTGGCGGCGATCTGATCGTCTTCGTATAGTTTGCGCGCGCCGAAGCCGAGCGTGCGGCCGGTCGAATCGCGGATGGGCCACGTCACGCGGCCGCGGAAATAATCGTAGATGCCACGCTGGCCTTGACGGGCCAGACCGGCGTCGAGGATTTCCTTTTGTGTGAAGCCTTTGTTGGCCAAGTGACGTACGAGATTATCCCAACCTTGGGGCGCGTAGCCGCAGCCGAAGCGTTCACAGTCGGCTTGGGAGAAGTTGCGGCCTCCGAGCAGCTTGCGGGCGGGCAGTGCTTCCTTGGTCAGGATCTGGGAGACGAAGAAGCGTTGGGCTTCCTCGCAGGCTTCCAGCAGTCGGGTGCGCTTGGAGCCGGCGTTTTCGCGGTTCGGCCCGTTGCCGCTGTTCTCGTAGTGCAGTTCGATATGGTACTTGTCGGCGAGCAGTTCCACGGCTTCGCGGAAGTCGATGTTTTCGGATTGTTCGACGTATTTGAATACGTCGCCGCCCAAACCGCAGCCGAAGCAGTGCCACACGCCGAGTGAGGGGCGCACGTTGAAGCTGCCGGTTTTCTCGTCGTGGAACGGGCACAGGCCTACGAAGGTGCCGGTGCCGGAGGGCTTAAGCGTTACGGTCGCAGATACAATGTCATACAGGTCCGCGGCGGCGCGCACCTTCTCGACATCTTCTTTCTTAATCATTCCGACCATAAGTCTCTAGAGTACCGCCTCACCTGAGACACGGTAAATTTTTACCGTCGGTTATCATTTCTTCCGCGAAACTCCCTTCAGTCGCCTACAGCGACAGCTCCCCTCACCCGAGGGGAGCTGGCTCGCGCAGCGAGACTGAGGGAAGCACCCGTCCAACACGCCCTCAGCACAAGATGGAGTGCAGGGCCAGAGCGGAGTTGTCGGTCAGGCTTGCGACCTGATCGATGGCGACGCGCAGGCGCTCGTTGTCATTGGTGGATTCATTCCAATCGGCCAGGAACTGGCTTTCCAAAGCGTCGGATGGGAGCGGCGAATCGGCCATAAGCACATCGACCAAATCCGATACGATCTTGAGCTCCTCCTGATGGAATGGCTCGCGCTCGCGAGGCGCCATGACGAAGTACACGGCGATGCCCTTCAGTGCCACGATCTCGTAATTCGTGTTCTCGGGAATCACGATGTTCGAGGAATACCGGGTCAACGGCCCGGGCCCATACGTGTCGCGCGTGGCGGTTTCCACCGACCAGCAGAAGCGGCCGATCAAATCGGACGTAATGTTCTTAAGCTGCGCCAACGATTCGCGCGAACCATTGAAATGTGCAGGGAACAAATGCTCTCGGCGCAATCGCATGAACGCGGCCAGCAGCTTGTCGGCATCCCACTTCGCCCCATACCATGCGCGCGTCTGCTCGATGATGTGGTCCAGCATCTTCGGATCGGCGAGCACAATCGGATCGAACGCGCCGGTGGCGATGGAATCCTCGACGTCATGCACGGAGTAGGCGATATCGTCCGAAAGGTCCATGATCTGGCATTCCATGGGCTTGGTAGCCTGAGGCGCGCCGATCTTGAGCCATCGGAATACCGGCTCGTCATCCGGGTAGACGCAGAATTTCTTCGACCGCTCCCCCTTTGGGTGTTGGTCGGCTTCGGCCAAGGTCCACGGGTATTTGACGGCCGCGTCCAAGGCCGCACGGGTCAGGTTCACGCCGGCCGAACGCCCGTCCGGGTGAAAGATCTTGGGTTCGAGCCGGGTCAGGATACGCATGGTCTGTGCGTTGCCTTCGAAGCCGCCGATATTGCCGGCGATGTCGGCGAGCGCACGCTCCCCATTGTGCCCGAACGGCGGGTGACCAAGGTCGTGGGCCAGACAGGCGCAGTCGACCACGTCCGGATCACAGCCGAGCAATGCGCCGATTTGGCGACCGATCTGGGCGACTTCCAGCGTATGCGTCAGTCGAGTGCGAGCGAAATCGTCGGTACCGGCAATCAGAATCTGGCTTTTCGCGCCCAAACGCCGCAAAGCGGACGAATGAATCAGTCGCGCGCGATCGCGTTCGAAAGCCGTGCGCGACTTGGATTTGGGCGGCTCGGGTGCCCACCGCTCCTCGTCGAAGGCGCTGTAGCCCTCATCGCTCAGCACCTGTTCCCCATCCAAAGTCGTTTCCATAACCCAAGCATAGAGGCCTTTCGTCCGAATCCAGCCGAATTACGGGATTACTTCCGTGAAATTAGTCACGATATGCCTGTCATTCGGCAGTCGAATATCCTATTCGCCGATTATCGATTGCCAGCGTACGGTTTTCACGAAATTATCCTTGAGTTCGTGAAGAACGTACGCTTATTAGCACTCAGCGTACGGTTTTCACGAACTTAAGGGCCATTTCGTGAAAACCGTACGCTCAGATGTCTTCGGTACGCCACATCACCTCAGCGGAGACACAAACAGCCCGATCAACAGCCGCTATAGCAGCGTGGCGGGGTCGAGTTTGGCGAGGTCGGCGGCGGGCAGTACTTCGGCGGCATGCTCGTAAAGGCGCGGGATGCGGTTGCGCAGGCAGGTGAAGATCTCGTAGCTGATGGTGTCGGCGGCGCGGGCCCAATCGTCGGCGGTAGGCTCAACGTAATCCTCGCCGCGGCCCGGGCCGAACAGTTCGACCGTGTCGCCCTCGTGAACGCCGAGTTCGGCGGCGGATCCGTGCAGGTCCACGATGAACTGGTCCATGCACACGCGGCCGCACACGCGGTAGATCTTCGGGCCTTCGGTGGTCATGATGCGCACCGGGCCGCCCGGCTTCTCCACGTGCTTGGCACCTTCCATATCGAAACCGGAAGCGGAGCGGTGGATGCCATCGGCGTAGCCCAGCGGCACAATAGCGGTCGAGGTGTTGTCCGGGGTCAGGTAGGTGCGGCCGTAGGAGATGCCGTGGCCGGCCTCCACATCCTTGACCGTGCCGAGCTGCGCCTGCAGGCGCATGGCCGGGGTCAGATGCCAGTCGCGCGGGGTGCCCATCGCGGGATCGGGCTCGTAGCCGTACAGGCCGATGCCGGGGCGGGTGAGTTCGAAGTGAATCTCCGGGCGGTCCAAAGTGGCCGCTGTGTTGGCCAGGTGACGGATCTCCGGCGGAATGCCGGCCTGTTCCATGCGGCGCGTGAAGTCCTTGAATGTTTCGATCTGGCGGTCGGTGGAGGACACGAATTCGGACACATCGGGCGAATCGGCCACGGCGAGATGGCTCCACTGACCCACAATATGCAACACGCCCTCTTTGGCGAGCGGCACGAGTTTGGCGAGCGCGGCGTCGAATCCGGCCGGTGTGAAACCGTTGCGACCGAAGCCGGAATCGACCTTGACGTGTACGCGGGCGGGCTTGCCGAGCTTGCGTGCGGCGGCGGCCACCGCGTCGATGCCGGGCAGGGAGCCGACCGATACGTCGATGTCGGCGGCGATCAGCTCGTCGAACGGGACTTCGGTGCCGTTGTATACCCAAGTCAAAATATGGCAGCGGTCGGGGCCGATGCCGAGCTTGCGCAGCAGCAACGCTTCGTGCGACTGCGCGGTGCCGAGCCATGTGGCGCCGCCGGCGAGCGCGGCCAGGGCGGCGGGCAGCAGTCCGTGGCCGTAGGCGTCGGCCTTGACCACACCCATCACCGCCGTGCCGGAAGCGGGCCCGCCGACCACGGAGACCAGGTGGGTCATGTTGTCGCGCATGGTTTTGAGGTTCACGATGGCCTGTGCGGGGTATTGGCGGCGGGCGGCCGCATAGTTGGCCTTGCCCTGCTCGGACGAGAATGCGATTTCGGGTGCTGCGTTCATGCTCATAGGCACCTATTGTTGCGCAGGAATGTGACGTGTGGTCACAATCGTTTGTTTTCGCCCGGCAGTCGTACACTAATGACCGATATGCGGTTTCTCGGAAACCGCCTTTGATTCCCGGCGTTGAGGCGTGCCGGGATCCCGGAAATCCGTCCGGTTCAGCCCCATAATCCTAGATTTCATGAGAGAAGAACATGGATCTGTTTCGTAAGAAAAGCGTGGATCAGCTTGTCGCCGAATCCACTCCCCTGAAGCGCACGATGCGCACCTTCGATCTGACGATGCTCGGCATCGGCGCGATCATCGGCACTGGTATCTTCGTGCTCACCGGTAAGGGCGCGCTGACCGCCGGCCCGGCCTTGTCCGTATCGTTCCTGCTGGCCGCCGTCTGCTGCGGTTTTGCCGGCCTGTGCTACGCCGAGTTCGCCGCCATGGCGCCGGTTTCCGGCTCGGCCTACTCCTATGCCTATCTGGCGTTCGGCGAGCTCATCGCCTTCGTCATCGGCTGGGACCTGATTCTGGAGTACGCCCTGCAGGCGGCCACCGTGTCCGCCGGCTGGTCGGGCTACTTCAACAAGCTGCTGGAAGGCTTCGGCCTGCATTTGCCGGTCGAACTGACCGCCGCCTACGGCACCAACCCGGACGTCACCACCTACTTCAACCTGCCCGGTTTCGTCATCGTGCTGATCATCACGTGGGTGCTGTCCATCGGCATCAACCAGACCAAGCGCACCAATGACGTGATGGTGCTCATCAAGCTCGCCATCATCGTGCTGTTCATCGTGTGCGCCGTGTGGTATGTCAAGCCGTCCAACTGGCAGCCGTTCTCCCCGTACGGCATCTACACCTTCCAGCCCGGCTCCACCCAGCCGTACGGCATTGTGCCGGCCGCATCCATCGTGTTCTTCAGCTTCATCGGATTCGACGCCGTGTCCTCCTCCGCCGAGGAGACCATCAACCCGAACAAGACGCTGCCGCGCGGCATCCTGCTGTCCCTGGCCGTTTCCACCGTGCTCTACATCGTCATGACCATGATCATGACCGGCGTGGTGCCCTACAAGGAGTTCGCCAAGTACATCGACGCCCCAGTGGCCGGCGTGATTCTGGAGACCGGCATGAACTGGCTCGCGGTGATCGTGAACCTAGGCGCCCTCATCGGCATGACCACGGTGATGCTCGTACAGCTGTACGGCCAGTCCCGTATCTGCTACGCCATGAGCCGTGACGGCCTGTTCCCGAAGTTCTTCGGCCACGTGCACGAGAAGTACCGCACCCCGTTCAAGGGCACCTGGTTCTTCGGTCTGCTGACCGCGTTCGCCGGCGGCTTCATCAACATCAACGTGCTGTTCGAGCTGGTGAACATCGGTACGCTGTCCGCGTTCATCATCGTGTCGGCCGGTATTCTATGGATGCGCAAGACCCAGCCGAATGCGCCCCGCGGCTTCCGCGCGCCGGGCGTGCCGGTCACCCCGATTCTGGCCATCGTATTCTGCTTCGTGCTCATCGCCGGTCTCAACTGGGAGACCTGGGTGCGTTTCGCCGTCTGGTTCGGTCTGGGCCTGATCGTGTACTTCGGCTACAGCCGCAAGCGCTCCAAGCTCGGCCTTGAGCAGAAGGCCGGGGCTGACGCCAAGGTCGCTGCGACTGAGGACTGAGGACTGAGGTCTATCGGCTGACCGATAGCCGATGGCTGCTTTCGTGAAAACCGTACGCTGAGTTACTTTCAGCGTACGGTTTTTGCGATATGAGGCCATGTCGGAGACCACCCTGGACCGTATGGTCCGCAAGAGCGTCAAGGAGACCTTGAACGCGATGCCCGCTACCAGCGGTGCATGGTGCACTTCGAACGCAACGTCCTCGCCAGGGTCACCCCCGCAACCGCGAGGTCAGACGGCGCACGCGCATGGTCGGCAGCTTCCCCGACGAACGCAGCGCGTTGATGCTCGTCTGCGCACGCGTGCGCTATGTCACGTCGAACGAGTGGTCGACGCGCCGCTACCTCGACATGTCAAGACTCGGTGAGACTGTACGGGAAGCGAACCGATCATCGCCACAGGGACGGGCGAAGACCAAAGTGCGCAAGATATCGGGCACTACCCCAGCGCAAGCTCTCCCAGGGCATCACCGCCGGTGCCGTGAAATACCCCCCCCCAGCAGCCCGGCTCACCCGGCGGGTTCTAGTGATCGTTGCAACACCTGACCTACCGCAAGGAGGGTCAGGTGA
>OLNR01001732.1_pt1 | contig 11950 bp, 9 predicted proteins | sample 1672231 | NCBI WGS metagenome assembly OLNR01 (sample SAMEA3136662, study PRJEB25190) | human gut metagenome
TTAAAATATTTACATACCTCATTGAACAAGAATATTTTTTAAAGAGGTATGTGAATATGGATATTATGTTTAAAAGCACAAGAGGCGACAAAAACTATGTTACAGCTAGTCAGGCTATTGTTCAGGGTATTGCAAATGATGGTGGTCTTTTCGTACCAGAAACAATCCCTACAATTGACTTTCCTTTAGAAAAGATTACTGAGATGTCTTATCAGGAACTTGCTTACGAAGTATTAAAGCTTATTCTTACTGATTATACAGAAGAAGAATTAAAGTATTGCATTAACTCTGCATACGATGAAAAGTTCGATACTAAGCTTATTGCTCCATTAGTAAGTGCTGGTAATGGCAACTTCCTTGAACTTTTCCATGGTAAGACTATTGCTTTCAAGGATATGGCACTTTCTATTCTTCCTTATCTTTTAAAGACAGCAGCAAAGAAGAATGGCGTTGAAGAAAAGATTGTTATTCTTACTGCTACAAGTGGTGACACTGGTAAGGCTGCCCTTGAAGGTTTTGCTGATGTAGAAGGTACAAAGATTATTGTTTTCTATCCTGAAGACGGTGTTTCTGATGTTCAGAAAATGCAGATGGTTACTCAGAAAGGTGCTAACACTTGTGTTGCAGCTATTAAGGGTAACTTTGATGACGCTCAGAGTGCTGTTAAGAGAATTTTTACTGATAATGAATTAAAGGCAGAGTTAAAGAAGAATGGTTATGTATTCTCATCTGCTAACTCTATTAACATTGGTAGACTTGCACCTCAGATTGTTTACTATTTCTATGCTTATGCACAGATGGTAAAGGCTGGCAAAATCAATATGGGCGATGAAATCAACTTTACTGTTCCTACTGGTAACTTTGGTAACATTCTCGCTGGTTTCTATGCTAAGAATATGGGTCTTCCTGTTAAACAGCTTATTTGTGCTTCTAATGATAACAAGGTTCTTTTCGATTTCTTTAGCACAGGTGTTTACGATATTAACAGAGATTTCATTGTAACAGTTTCTCCATCAATGGATATTCTTATTTCTTCTAACCTTGAAAGATTACTCTATCATTTAAGTAACTCTACTGTAGATACTAAGTCTATGATGGATTCTCTTTCTAAAGACGGTAAATACAGCTTTAAGGTTGAAGCTAACTTTACAGGCGAATATGCTACAGTTGAAGAAACTTTCAAGGCTATTAAGGACTTATTCGAAGAAACTCACTATGTAATGGATACTCATACAGCAGTTGCATATAGTGGTTACCTTACATACCTTGCACAGACTGGCGATAAGACTCCTAATGTTGTTGTTTCAACAGCTAGTCCATATAAGTTTGCTAAGGATGTTTTAAGAGCTATTGACGGCGAAAAGTATGCTAATGTAAATCCTTTCGATGCACTTAACGAACTTGAAAAGGTAAGTGGTGTTGCTATCCCTGCTCCAATCAAGGGTATTGGTACTAGAGAAGTTCTCCACAAAGATGTTATTGAAAGAGATGCTATTAAGGAATATGTTAAGAGCAAATTACAGTAATTAGACATATACATATATTTATAATATAAACAACAAAGGCACAGCATTTATTAGCTGTGCCTTTGTTGTATCTTGATATTCAATTTTATTCTTTATTCCACTTGCCATTTTTTGACACAAGAGTACCGTCTGAACAGTAACTGTCTTCAACAGATAAACTATTCAACACTTTGTTTTCTGTATTTTTAATTCCCCATTGAAACATCATCAACGCAAAGGCACTTGTTTTTTCAGTTATACCTTTCATATCCTCAATATAACTGCAAATACCTTTATGAATTTTTTCTATGCCTTCATTATATGTTAAATCATTATTGTACACAGGCAAACCGTCACTATTAAAAGACACTAATTGACCATAGGGAGCTTTCAATACAGCTTCAACATAAAGCTGATTTTTAAATACTATGTTTTCCCTTTCATCAACTAAATTTAAAACACCATAAATACTTTCACATTTACAACCTATTTTTTCAGGCTTATTATTAAAGTGAGAGCAAATATAATATCCGTCTATTTTTTTATTTAGCATTTTAGCCAAATAATATTGTATTGTTCCACTATAGCCTACATCAACTACAGCACAACTTTCACTAAATTTCTCTATATACTTTTTATAATTATTTCTTTCTGTCTTTGCTTTATTCAGTATATCTTCAATATCTAGCTTTTCAATAACCTTTTCCATATCCTGAGGCATTGTAACATAATAATCCTCTGATATAGATATGCCAAATCTTGAATACACCAAATTTTTTATACTGCCTTTATAATATTGATTTAAAATATCTTTTATATCATTTTCTGTATAAATAGCTGACACAGAAGTTGCTCGTCTTGATGCTAAAAAATATTTGCTTTTGTCATTATTTCCTTTAAAAGTATCATAAGCCGTCTTTAACAGCCAGCCCTCTCTTGCTAAAAATAAAATTTGCTCATACTCTTTAGTTTCATTATCTAACCACTTTACAAATTCGTATATTAACGGGCCTCACATTTCACCTTTTTTCTTGTAGACTTACTTACTTTATCATTATCTAAACTTTTACTATTTATTTTTTTATTAACTAAATCAAAGGCTTTGCTATTTTTATTTTTTCTAGCTATTGTTTCATAGTTAAAATTATTAAAAGAGAGCCTGTAGCCATTATAAATACCGTATTTATCTACATACTTTAAAAACTTAGAAAATTTTAAAGTATATCTGTTATTAAATACTTTATTTAACAGCATACAAAGCCCTCCTTTCAAATTACTTGTCACTATAATCAAATATATCCTTTAGATAATCTTTGCCAAATATATAATCATATTCTATAAGCCAATATTCCTCATATTGTTTTTTCTGTTCCTCACTCATATTACCTACAAAATCGCAAGCCCCGTCTTTATTTACAAATATACCGGAAGCACAAGCCGGAAGAATAGATTGTGTATTCTTCAAATAGTAGAAATAGCTAGGCATAATAGAATTGTATTCTGATAATACCGTTGGTAAAAGCTGAGTAACACTTAATGTTCCACAGTTTTTATTTACACTTTCATAATTACTCCAAGCCATAAAAGGAACTCGTCTTTGCTCATAAATATTAGAGGCATTAGTATCATTAGTAGTCTTTCCAAAACCTGAAAGGTCATAATCACTTTTAGCAATAAGGGAAGATTGGTCAAGAAGTGTGTCACCAATCTGCCCTGCATTAGACATATGGTCGCCAAACATAACAATAACAGTAGGTTCATCAACTGTCTTGAAGTAGTCAATAAGTTCGCCCAATGCAAGGTCTGCATAATGCAAACCTGTTGCCAAGTCCTCAATAGAACCTCTTGAAGTTTCAGTAAAGGCTGAATCATCTACATCAACCTTTTTATTCTTGTCTAATGTACTTTCCCAATATCCACCATGATTTTGCATTGATACTGAAAGATTAAACCAAGGAGAATTACTTTCTGCCTTATGCTTTTTATATTCTTCAATAATTTTTTCTGTCAATGCGTGGTCAGAAATATATCCTCTCATTCTGTCCGCATTTGCATCAAAATCGTCTTCCCATACTGTTTTGTCAAAATCCATATATTCATAGGCAGCATTTCTGTTGTAATTAGTTTTTTCAAAAGGATGAATTGCAAGGCTATCATAGCCACTACTTTCCAAAAAGCTGTTAATTGAATAAAAATTAGGTCGCAAGCATCTTTGATATGGCATATACTCTGATGGCAAGTAAGAAACAGAAAAGCCTGTCATAGCCTCAAATTCTGAATTTACAGTACCTCCATTGTACACATTTGTAAGAAGTTCTCCTGTAAGAGATGTCTTTTGAAGATTTCTATATGTTGGGAACATTTCTTCCTTAAAGCCCAGTTCCTTAACTCTTGTAATATCCCAAAAAGATTCACTCATAAGGACTATAATATTAGGCTTAACTCCATTTTCTTCTTTTACAGAACTTTCTATTTTTTTAGCTATTTCATTCATTGTAGCTTCATTGTATTCAGCCGGTTCATCAACAGGGTTAATGTACTGCATACTTTCAGTAAAGGCAAGTACAAATCCATTATTTGAATAGAAGTTTTTAGCTTCAAATAAATCAATTTCTCTGGTAAACAAGAATGAAAAGGCATATACCACCAAAAGACCTACTGAAATTACTAAAGTTGCTATTCTTACAGATAACTTTATCTTGTCTACATATATTTTCTTAGTTACAAATTTCATTAAAACAACAATAGCAATAAAGGCAACTAAGGCAACCACAAAGGATACTGACGGCACTAGCTTAAATCTTGATACTACAGAACCGGCAACAGAAATAAGCATAAAATCCCATGGAAGTAAAGGTACATCTCTAAACTGTATCTTAAAATAACTTACTGTCAAAAGTATCATACCAATTACAGATAAAGTTAAAAATCCTCTGTAGTTCTTGCTAAATATTGCTGTAACTGCAATATTCAACAATACTATTATCCATAAGCCATTGTTAAAGTTTGACGGATAACTGCTTATCCATTGAAATACATCATTTATGCTTTCCCTCTGCATTAATGCCATAAGCATATATATTATAAAGGCAAGTATAATACTTAAATTCAAGTATTTTAAATAGTTAAACACCTTATAATATTTATTGTTTCCTATTAACCAATAGCCAATAATCGTAAACAACACAAATAATACGATAAACACACTATAAGAGCTATAAGGATTTATAAGCTGAGATACCTTATAAACCTTGCTTGAGGTACTCCACTCACAATCTTTGTAGGTGTCAATAGTTTTAAAATTCTTGCCATTAATAGCAAACTCAACCTGACCTGAACCTACTTCTTGAACATAGACAATTTCTAGCATTCTTACATCTTCATCAAAATTCACATTAAAAGACACAGGCTTTGTAGGCTCGTAAGCTGATATTAAATGGTCAACTGTACTGTATTCCCAACCATCACTTAGCTGTATTTTTGTAAAATCATACTCACTTCCATTTACAAAAATATCTCTTATACGCACATTGCTAGCAAGTGCTTTTTCATTCTTTTGCCCTGTAGCTGTAATGGTTAAGCTGACATTATTCTTGTATACATTTTCATATATAAAATTCTGAAAAATAGTAGTTAGCAATACAAAAATAATAACAGCAAAAAAGCCTGTATTAATACCATTTTTCAGTCTGATAAAATTAATCTTTGTTTTGTCATTAATAAATTTAAAAAAATTCATTTTTATCACAGCATCTCCAAATCATATATTATTTATCCTTAGGCATTCCAAAAAGCATATGCTTAATTTTAACCAGAGTTCTTAAAACTTTTGGCTTTCTATTTAGTATGTCTATAATATATAACTTAAAAAGCTCTGAATCAAAAATAATATAGGCTATAGCTCGCACTATTCTGCTATGTCCTGCTACAACTGTTTCAAGCATATCTCTCTTTGTTACTGCATTTTTAGCACCCTCATTTATAGGGAGAGTCATTAAATAGTTCTTTATAAATTCATAGATATTAATATTATCCTTTGAACCATAAACTAAATCCTCAAAATATGATGCCTTAAAGATTTGCCTGTCTATATCTTTTCCACATCTTAAATATCCTTCAAATACCATTGACGCCTCATAAGGCTTTAAATCAATATAATCAAAATATTCGCCAAAAATATCTTTAAAATCTTTTACAAAGTCAATAGCACCTTGCTGAATGTTATTAACCACAAAACTGTCTTGATATAACTTTTCTATTCCGTCAAATACTAAGTTTATATTTTCGTCAATTCCTATACAAGATGATGAACTATCTGACAATATATGCTCTCTTATAAGTCCAGACATATATGGGTAAAAATCGTAGAAAGTTTTTATTTTATAATTACCCTTTCTCTCCATACTGGCGTGTCTTTTTGAGTCACTATGAACAAATAATGCGTCTATACCCTTGCCACAGGCTCTTGAAACAGCTGTCTGTATTCTTCCGCTATAACCCATATCGAAAGATACATTATTTCCCTTAGCCAAAGGCTCATAGTATTTCTTGCATCTATTAACAGCCTCCATATGCTTGTCAGCATCATATAAGTTATTAATGAAAAAATCTATAAACCTATTGTACTGGTTTTCATCAACAAATGTTTTATTCATATCAAAACCAAGTTTTTCAGCACTATAGTCTTTACAGCAAAAACTTAATAAATCTAATATTGTAGCTGGTGTATGGTTTCTGTACTCTACTGGTAAATCAAAAAAATCCTCTTTACTTTCAATCATTGCCGGTAAGAGCATTTTTCTTGATGTATAGATATATTCTCCCTTAGGATTTTCTTCGTTTCTAAAGATATTGTAAGCAAGCATAGGAAGATAGCCATCTCTAGCCATAAAGTAAATGTTATCATACTCACTACTGTTGTCACATATCCATTTTGACAATGCAACCATATGAGCACCTACGGCATAATAGCCTATGAAATAAGGAGATGCGTTAAAATCTGATTCATCATTAAAACTTCTGTATGGATTGTCAAAATAATAGCCTGCTACAAGTGCCATCATACAACGGTAGCCTAAACTCTCCTTGAACTTAGATGAATCACACATTACGCCACAAACTGACTCTCCAATATTGTGGCAAAGGTTAGTATTTGCTCCATTAATTTTGTTTTCAAAAACTTCCCTTGCCTTTGGGAAAAATATAGTATCAATGCCAAGGCTCTTTGGTCTTTCAATATCGTTTATCCAAGTATCTCCTATGTGGAGCATATCACTTGCTTTAACGCCTAAATCCTTTAAAACAGCCTTAAAAATATCTCCATTTGCCTTTGTTTTTCTTAAAGCAGAAGAAATATAAAGTTTTTTATAACCCTCATATCCTGATTTATTCAGTATAGCTTTTATTGTATCCTCATCAAGGTACATATCTGATATTAATATAACTTCTTTTCCTGAAAGTTTAGCTACATCAAAAAGTTCAAAAGCTGATTTTCTTCTTCTTGAAAATTGAATTTCAAGATTTTTTTCTTCATTTTCCATTTGTTTTACTATTTCCAAAGGAATGTTGTAATACTCAGCCATTGCGTCATATATTTCATCAATATTGACATCTTGATATTCAGGATTACTTTCGCCAAATTTCATTCGGCATACTTTTTCAGCACCAATTCTCAATTTATCAAAGCTAATATTTGTTTTATATAACTTTTCAAACTTCTTATTCATTAATAAGAAAATGTCTTCTGGATTGTAAACATATCTCATTATAAGAGTGTCAAAAATATCAAAGCTAACATACTTACACTTGCTTTTTATAATAGTTTCCTTAATGCTTTCAAGTCCACCATTCCACTTACTGCTTATTGATTCAAAGAAGTGATAATCTCTGTTTGTATGTTCTTTAAAATCCCCAATAAAATCTCTCATTATTTTATTGGCAGTTTCCAATTCCTCGCCCTTAAATGTAAAGTCAGCTAATTCCTGCCACATTCTTGCATAGTATTTTTTGGTTTCACCAAAACTATCTACTATATAGCTATCTGCACCTACTTCGCCAAGATATTCGTTCACAAACTCAAAAACTCTTTTTATATCAGCCATATTTTTAGTAAAACGCTTTAAAGTAGTTTTTGACGCATTTGTAGATGCTCCCTCATTTTCACAATAGTAATATCCGTCATTTTCAACAGCTGCTACAGACTTTGCATTATAGAAAAGTACAGATGAAAAAGCTATATCCTCTGTCATAATAAGGTGGGTGTCTATTCTCTTGTAATAAGGGAAACACTTGTCCCATAATTCTTTTTTATAAATCTTGTTCCAAACTGTATGCCAAGAAAAACAAAGACCTTTCTGACCAAAATATGTTTTTCTGACATCTTCGCCCTCTATTTTGTCAAATAAGAAACATTCATCATGAAGATTTCTTGTATAGTCAACATTATTTACATTTCTAAAAATAGTTTTACCTACGGCTATTTCAACATTTTTTTCTTCTGCACATTTTATTAATGTGTTGTAATAATCCAATGTTGCATAATCATCGCTATCCATAAAGGCAATATATTCCCCTGTTGCCTTTTCTGCTCCCGCCATTCTTGCTCTAAAAAGACCTCTGTTTTTCTCATAGGTAACATACTTAATTCTGCTATCCTTTTTCTGATATTCCTTTATAATTTCCTCTGCATTTTTAGGAGAACAGTCATTAACAAATATAAACTCTATATTTTTATATGTCTGATTTATAAGACTCTCTATACATCGTGGCAAATACTGTTCCGTATTGTACACGGGAATAACTACAGACAATTTATACATTCAATTCCACCTACTTTAAAATCTTTCTCTTTATCTGTCCAAGTTTATAATTAATAGTATCGTGATATACCTGCTCAAGAGCATTCTTCTGTTCAACAATTTCATTATTTAAGTCTGTAAGCTGATTTATACGATTATTAAGTTCATCTAACTGTTCTTTATACCAGTTTATACCCTGCTCAAGTTCAGCTATATAGCTGTCTTTACCACAAATAGTGTCATTAAACTCCTTTTTGACCTTTGACATTTGCTCATCGTAAACAGCCTCTACATCTTTCTTTTCTTTTTCATAGGCATCTATTAAGGTAGCTTTCTCTTTTTGCCAATTATTGTTTATTTCCTCTACAGTTGCCTTATTCTGCTGTTTTAACTCCTCGGCATATTTATCTTTAGCCTGTACATTTTCCTTGTATGCCTCTAAGTGAGAATTAAGTATTTTTTTCTGTTCAAGCAAATCGTCATGTACATCTGCTTGTCCTTAATTTCAAAATAGTTTTTTCTCAATCTATCCTTATAATCTACATCAAGAGCATTATTAATTCTCTGATATTTATTTCCATTAACAGACTTTTTAAATGCTTCATACTTACTTTTGCTAAGGAAAATAAGTCCAAGACCCCAGCTAAAATCAAATTTAAAAGTATACTTAAATTTCTCCTTTAACTCTTTCCAATATCTGTAAGAGCCCATAACATCGCCTAAAACTATGTCACTACTAACATCGTGAAGCATTATTATACCGTCATCTTTTACTTTAGGGAACCAGTTTTCAAAATCCCCCTTAACATCATCATAATGATGAGAGCCATCTATATGCAATACATCAATAGACTTGTCTTCAAACTTTTCAACAGCCTCATTAAATGTCATTCTCATCATATTTATATTTTGATTGCTGTAGAATTTATCTACTGTTTTACTAAATATAGTATATACATCATTACCATATTTTTTTGTAAAATCATCGCCTTGCCAAGTATCAACAAAATACATTTTAGTATTAAGCTCAAAATCCTTAACAGCCTGAGCAAAAGTAAAGGCAGAACAACCATAATGACTGCCAAGCTCTACAATACTGTTTGGCTCAAAAGCTCCAACAAAATCATATACAAAGTTTCTATGTCCTGACCATGGTGCAAATGTAAGTAAATCATAATTTAATTCATCACATTCAAACTTTGGAGTATAGTATTTCCAGTCGTTCATATCTTTTTACCTTCCTTAGTCTATTTTACTTATCTCAAATTCCTTCATATCGTGATTAAAAATACCAAATATAGTTTTTCCATGAGTTGTTGCTGTAATATGAATAGCATTATTAATCCAACATTCCTCAACCTGATTAAGTACCTCTGTACCATTACCTATACCTATGGTAATAAAATAATCGCCCTCTCTTATTTCAGGCCAATCAAAGGCAAAGTTTATAATATTTCTGCCCTGTTTTATAACCCCCTGCTCTACAGGAGATGTAAGTGAAGTCTGTCCAAAAACCTCATTACCATATTTATCTCTTATCTGAAAACCAATAATTGGGCTTTCTATATCTATTTTAGAATTAATAACTAGCGAAATCTTAAACTCGTCATCTTTTTGACATACCTCTGAAAAAGGCTCATTATCAATAGAATAAAAATACTTTTCTATAATAACATCCATTTTTCCACTATATGAATTTTCATCAGGGGCTTTGTACATTTCAAAATCGCTATTATTTAATTCTATAGATTTTTTGTCATTTCTCAACGCACCTTGCTTTAATTTAAAATACTTAGCTATAGCCTCATTAGGTTCTCCGTCAAAAACTTTCTGTCCTGCTGACATAACTATAATTCTCTCACAGAATTTTGTCATAGCATTTAAGTCGTGAGAAACAATAAGGACTGTAGATTTACCTGCCAATTCCTTTATTTTTTTATAGCATTTTTGCTGGAAGAAAACATCGCCAACACTTAATGCCTCATCTATAACCAATATATCCGGCTCAACATTAATAGCTACAGCAAAGGCAAGTCTGACAAACATACCACTTGAATATGTTTTTACTGGCTGATTTACGAAATCTCCTATATCTGCAAAGTCTAAAATATCATCAAGTTTTTTATCTACTTCTTCCTTAGAAAAGCCCATCATTGTGCCATTTAAGTATATGTTTTCAATACCTGTATACTCCATATTAAAGCCAGCACCTAATTCAAGCAACGCAGATATTTTTCCTTTTACCTCAATATTTCCACCAGTAGGCGTAAGAACACCTGTTATTATTTTCAAAAGTGTTGATTTACCTGCACCATTTATACCAATTATACCAACAGTTTCTCCACGCTTTATGTCAAAACTAAGATTATTAAGTGCATAATATTCCTTATGATAACTTTTGTGAAAAATATTAAGACTTTCCTTTAATCTGTCTATAGGCTTGTCATATAATCTATAAACCTTACTTAAATCTTTTACACTTATTACATTATCCATATATTACTTTCTCCTTACAACACATCTGCAAAATGTGGCTTTAACTTTCTATAGAGTAAGCTTCCTATTAACATAAATACCATAACTACAAGCCAAAAATACAATGTCTGCTTAATATTGTTGTAAAAAGGCACATTGTATATCATACTATCTCTGTATCCCTGTACAACATAGTACATAGGATTAAGTTTAAACAACCACATAAATCTGTCTGGTATCATATCTATTTGCCACATTATTGGTGTAAGCCACATACCGAACTGCAAAATAATATTCATTATCTGACCTAAATCCTTAAAGAATACTACAAGAGTAGCTGTAATGTAGCTTAAACTTATTACAAGCATTATCATTGAAAAACTGTAATAGATTATCTGTAACCAATATACCTGAGGCTCTATACCATATACAATAAAGAATAATACTAAAAAAACAACAAAGAAAATATGGACAAAGAGATTAGATATTACTTTTACAAGAGGCAAAATATGAACCTTGAACACTACTTTCTTAACTAAGAAACTATATTCTGTAAGAGAATTTGTAGCTGAATTCCAAGCCTCAGAAAAGAAAAACCAAGGAATAAGTCCACTAGCAAACCAAAGTATATAAGGAATATTTCCTATATCGTTACTTCTAAAGCCTACCTGAAATACAAACCAAAATACCAATATTGTACATACAGGCTGTACAAAGGACCAAATAACACCGAAATAAGAACCTGAATATTTTGTTTTAAAATCATTTTTTGCAAGATTAACGATCAGTTTCCGGCTGGCAATCAGACGTTTGGGCAGGCAGACATTTTTCTTCTTTTCTGTCATATGAGTGCTCCTATCTTACAATTCCCCGTTCCTTACAATATGCATCGAATCCACCGTGCACTTTATCCTTATCGGAAAGGATCAGATCCGCCCTCGTCATTCCTTCCGGCATTGGCCATTCAACACCGACTGCAGGATCATTCCAGAGAATACCGCCCTCGTCATTTGGATGGTAGAAATCAGTAACCTTATAGCAGAACTCTGCATAATCAGACAGCACGATAAAGCCATGTGCAAAATTCTTTGGTACAAAAAACTGCTTTTTATTTTCCGCAGTCAGAACGATGCCAAACCATTTTCCGAATGTCTCAGAACCTTCTCTTAAATC
>OLNR01001747.1_pt1 | contig 11881 bp, 10 predicted proteins | sample 1672231 | NCBI WGS metagenome assembly OLNR01 (sample SAMEA3136662, study PRJEB25190) | human gut metagenome
CGACTGGAACAGCCCAGTGGGCTGTTCCACCAAGCGAGCCATTGCTTGAGCACGTGCCCCTCCGCCGACCCGCGGCCGGACAGTTTAGGAAGCTTCTAGAAATTCCAAGAGTTCATATAGGCGATCTGCTCCTCGGTGAGGGTGTCGATCTCGATGCCGAGCGTCTCCAGCTTCACGCGAGCCACGTCGTCGTCAATGGCGGCGGGCACGTCGTAGACCTTGTCCTCAAGCTCGGAGGCATGCTTGAACAGGTACTCGGCGGCCAGGGCCTGGTTGGCGAAGCTCATGTCCATAACCGAGGCCGGGTGCCCCTCGGCGCAGGCGAGGTTCACAAGGCGCCCCTCGGCGAGCACGGTGATGGTGCGCCCGTCGGGCAGCGTGTACTCCTCCACCAGCGGCTTCAGCTCCTCCACCTTCACGGCGTTCGCGCGCAGCCATTTCATGTTGATCTCGGAGTCGAAATGGCCGGAGTTGCAGATGATGGCACCGTCCTTCATGTTCTTGAAGGCCGGCTCGTCGATGACGTTGCAGTCGCCGGTGACAGTGACCCACACATCGGCGAAGCGGGCGGCGTCTTCCGCCTTCATCACGCGGTAGCCCTCCATATGGGCCTCCAGGGCCTTCAGGGGATCAACCTCGCAGACGATGACGTCCATGCCCATGCCCTTGGCGCGCTGGGCCAGGCCGCTGCCGCAGTAGCCGTAGCCGGACACCACCATGGTGCGCCCGCACAGAAGACGGTTCGTGGCGCGCACGATGCCGTCCAAGGTGGACTGGCCCGTGCCGTAGTGGTTGTCGAAGCAGTGCTTGGTGTTAGCGTCGTTGATGTTGAACACCGGGTAGCGCAGCGCGCCGTCCTTCGCCATGGCCATAAGGCGTACCACACCGGTGGTGGTCTCCTCGGTGCCGCCGATCACGCCTTCCAGCTTCTCGGGGAACTTCGTGTGCAGGGCGGTGTCCAGATCGGCGCCGTCGTCCATGATGATCTGCGGGTTGGTGGCCACCACCTCGGCGATGTGGCGCTCATAGGTTTCCGCGTCCTCGCCGGCGATGGCATACACGCGCACGCCGTAGTCGCGCACGAGCGAGGCGGCGGTGTCGTCCTGGGTGGACAGCGGATTGGAGGCACAGAGCGTCACCTCCGCGCCCGAAGCCACGAGCGCGCGCATGAGGTTCGCCGTCTCGGTGGTCACGTGCATGCAGGCGCCGATGCGCACGCCCTCGAGCGGGCGCTCCTCGGCGAAGCGCTCGCGGATGCGGGCGAGCACCGGCATGTCGCGGTCGGCCCACAGAATACGCTTTTGTCCCTCGTCGGCCAGATTGATGTCCAAAATGTCGCAGGCTTGGCTCACGGATTGCTCCCTTCGCATAAGGTTCGTCTCTCCGGGCCGAATGCTGCCCGGGGAATGTGCATGGGCAACAGGGTAGCACAGCGCCCGCGCCCGCACGGCGCTGTTTCGGGAACCTCCCCACAGGTTGGACAATCGGCGGCTCATTCTCGCCGAGACACGGCCGCTTCGGGTATCATGGTCGCGCAGGATTCGCAGCGTCCGCGTGGCATGTATGCCAGCGTGGAACTCATTTGAGAAAGGACTCCCCCATGATCGTCACCACTACCCCCACCGTGGAGGGCTACCGCATCACCGGCTACTATGGCATCGTGTTCGGCGAGGTCATAACGGGCATCAACTTTTTGAAAGACTTCGGCGCCGGCATCCGCAACCTCGTGGGCGGAAGGTCCGCCGGCTACGAGGAGGAGCTGATGGTGGCCCGCACCCAGGCCTTGGAGGAACTGCAGCAGCGCGCCGCGGCCCTGGGCGCCCACGCCATCGTCGGGGTCGACATGGACTACGAGGTGCTCGGCCAGGGCAACATGCTCATGGTCACCGCCTCCGGCACCGCCGTCACCGTGGAAGCGGCGTAGCGGACTCACTTGGAAGCTTCGATGGACAGAAGGCGGTAGGACGCGTCATTGCCGGGCACCGTGGCAGCGGGGCGATCGGGCGTGCTGCCCTCGTCGGGCGACAGCGGGCGCTCGCCGCGAATCACGGGCTCGGCGAATCCGGCCGCCGCAAGCCACGCGAGAAGCTCCTCGACGGTCGGCGCCGCCTGCACGGCGTTCGGAAGGGCACGGGCCGCCGCGACAACGTCCGCACGATTGGCATCCGCTGCGCAGTCGGTATCACCCGTGCGGCCCTCGCCGTTCGACTCGGCCACGGGCACCTCGGCCAGCAGCACGCCGCCCGGCACGAGAGCGCGACAACACTCGCGCAGCGCCCGGGCCGGCGAGGCGAACAGGGAAAGCGAGCTGTTCAAGTAGACGAAATCCGCCCAGCCTTCTTCAATGCCCGCTGCGACCAGATCTTCGGGGAAACCGCAGCGGAACGCCATGTTGCACCGGGAAAGCCCGCTGCGCTCAAGGGCCCTGGGGACGCCCGCCCGGGCCGCTTCCACAAAAACCTCGTTCCAGTCGACCCCGACGACGAAGCCGCCCTCGCCCACCTGCTCGCTCAACTTATAGGTGCCCTTCCCGCGCCGGCATCCCACGTTCACGATGCGCGCGCCAACCAGCGACCGCTCCGGCAACTCCATATGGCAGCGCGACTCGAACCCGCTTTCGCAGGCAAGCCCGTCGTAGTAATTGCGCAGCAAGCCGATATCCATTGGCGTCTCCTCCTTCGCGTTTCTACACATTATAGATAACGACGGGAAAATGCTAGCAAGAAGAACACTAGCTGGAGGATGGGGCGGCCTTCGTCTTGCCGCAGACGACCTTCACGCCGACGGGGAGCTCGCCTTCGGGAAGACCGCTTTCGGTCGGCTCGTCGCCATCAATGGTGGCATAAGGCCAGTCCATGATGCCGCCGAAGTCGTATATCTCCTGATATCCCAGAGCCTCAAGCTTGAGCGCCGCCTCGGCGGAGCGCACGCCGGTGCGACAGTAGACGAACACGGGCGCATCCTTGTCCGGGGCAACCCCTGCGGCGGTCGTCTCGTCGATGGTGTCCAAAGTGAGCAGCCGCGCGTTCACGATATGCCGCTCGGCGTACTCCTCTGGCGTGCGCACGTCGAGCACCACCACCTCGTTAGGCTGCTGGCAGAGGGCCACAAGGCGCGGGCGCGCCTCGGCGATGCGGCACCAGGCGTCGTAGTCGAGCGGCCCCGCACTGTTCACGGGAATCCATTCGACGCGCACCCCGCGACGCTGCGCGAGCATCTGCCACGGCACGATGTTCGCGTGACGGTTGTCCTCGGCCACGGCCACGACATCCCCGGGGCGCAGCCGGCGGTCGGCCCAGCCGAGGGCGGCCAGGTTCAGCGACTCCGTGGACCCATGGGTGAAGACGAACCGATCCGCGCCTTCCACGCCGAAGAAGCGAGCCAAACGCTCGCGTGTGCCCTCGTAAGCATCGGTCGCATCTCCTCTATGCGAGCGAGGTCGGCCGGCGTGCCGATACCTTTGAACAGGCGGGAATCATCGAAGCACACATGGCGAGCAACCACCTCGCGTCGGGAGCGGAAGAGCGCCCGAACCTTCCCCGCATTCCCCAAAAGGGGTATCCCTGCCACACCCCTCCCTTCGGCCCTTCGTCAATTATGCGCCTTAGCCACAGCCCACCGGCCATATACCAGCCATCTCGGTCGGCCAAAGGGCCGAATTCTGCATGAGATCTCGAGTTGTAAGCGTCTGAATTGCGGCCCGAGCTTCGACGTCCAAAATAGGTTTAGAGAAACGCCTGGTCAAATCATTGTACCTAGCTGAGACACATTCCAATCCGGCCCGACGCGCACCCCCAAGACGCTTATAACTCGAGATCTCATGCAAAAAAGGGCACCTTCGCCGACCGAACCCGCGGCAGGTGCCTACCCCAGCAGCGCCAGCCGTTCAAGATCGGCCTCGAGCGCAGCGTCATAGATCGGCTGCACCGCGAAACGACAGAGATTGCCCTGGTGCCAGGAGAGAAACGCCAGCTGCTCGTCGGTCACGCCATACATCTTCTCGTAGCCGGAGGCGTACTCCAGCTCCCCTCTCTCGTATCGAGCGCCCATGCCACTCCATTCTTCACCGATAGCCAGCACGCCATCTATCCTAACGGGTGCCCGACAAATCAGGAGATACCTATCGCCAGCCACCTCAAGAGCACAGTTGCCAAGCGCTTCCCGTCTCAATCTCGCGGAGGACGGAGAAAGCGCCCGATGATCAACGCCGCGAGGGCCAGGAGGGTAAGGATCACGTAGGCGGCAAGGTAGCTTCCGGAGAGGTCCCAGCTCGCGGCTGTCACAGCGGGGCCGACAAGCGAGGCGACGAGGATGTTGAGCGAGACGACGGCGTAGTTCATAGGATAACACTCCACGCCGAAAAACGATCCCGTCAGCGCGCTGCCCGCCGAGACCGATCCCCCGTAAGAGGCGCCCAGAAGCAGAAAGCCCCCGATGATGAAGGCAGGGCTCGCGAGCTCGTCGGCGACAATGCACAGCGCCATGGCGGCCATGAGCGCCATCGGGGCCGCCGCGAGCGCGACGCGGAAGCCGAAACGATCCCAAATCCATCCGGAAGCGAGTCTTCCCGCGCTGTTCGCTACGCCGATGAGCCCCATGGCGGCCGTGGCGAAGGCGAGCGCCCCCGCGCCGCCGCCGGATCGCTGCACCACCACGGCGGCCGCGGGCACGGCGTTGCTGATAAGCGCGAGCCCTCCCGCGCCCATCAGGACGATCCAGCAGAAGAACCCCCAGAACGACCCTGTGCGCAGCATCTGAGCCGTGGTCATACCCCGGCAGGCAGCGGGTGCCGCCGGTTCACTTTCCGAAGGCGCTCCTCCAGTCTCCCTCGAGCCGAGCGCCCCTTCCCTTTGCGGCCCCTCGCTTTGCGACGAAGGCGCCTTCAGCAGAAGCGCCCCCACGCCCAAAGCCAGGGCGAAGGCGATCCCGAGACAGGCGAAGGCCGCCCGCCAACCCAGCGCCTCGATCACCGACGTAACCGGCACGCCGAGCGCCAAGGAGCCGAGGCCGACACCGGCCAGCAGAACGCCCGATGTCAGACCGCGACGGTCGGGAAACCACAGAAGCACCGTGGAGAGCACGCAATTGGCACCCAAGCCCACCGCCAGACCGCAGCAAATCCCATAGGACACGGCGAACCAGCCGAGCGAATTCCCCGCCGCACTTGTCAGAAAGCCCGCGCCCGACAAAGCAGCGGCCAGAAGCAGCACGCAGCGCGGGGAGGTGCGGGGCAAGAGGATCCCGGAGGCAAGATGACCGGCGCACAGGCAGGCCATGGAGACGGTGAACACCAGAGAGGTCTCCGCGCGCGTCCAGCCGAACTGGGCCTCCAGGGGCTCCACGAACATCGACCAGGCGTACACGACGCCCAGAAGTAAGTTCAGCACGAACCCTGTGGCGCCGGCAACGAGCGATCGATTGGAAAAGCTTCTTCCTCTCACTGTCCTCCCCTCTTCCTTTTCCCCTCATCCCTCCCGCATTTCGCCTCGCGCAAAATCTCTCGGACGCCACGCAAAACAGGGGCCCGGAAGCAGGGAGGGGAGACTTCCGGGCCCCGGCAAGGCACCTCCGAGTCATCGCTCGAGGCAATGCCTGCCTGAGAGTGGACTAAACCGAGGGCGCTGATGCCATTTGGGGCGCCAACGCACATTCTACCTCAGTCAGCGCCGCGCACACGAGATCGGCGTAGCCTCGATAGAAGCCGTCTTTGGCATACCGGCGCACATTGTCGCGCCACTGCGAGACCCACGTCAGCGGATGGCACACAGCGAACGAGACCAGATCGGCCAGAACGGCATCTGCCTCATCGTGGCAACTGGCGCGCCGATGCTCGGCGGCCAGGGCGAAGAGCCTCGCTACGAACAAGAGCTCATAGGCCAGGTGGTCATCAGGCTCGTGAGCAAGCGCATCCACCTCCAAGCCGTAGCGTGCGTACATCGCCCGCACCTCGAAGGTCTGATGCTGAAACACCATGCGATCCTTGTTGAAGTACACCGATTCCCACATCGGCGCCGGCACCGTCAGGCCCCCAACGAACAATCGCGCGTACTCGGCGGACACCTCGTGGAAGTCATCGTCGGAGAAGGGCGAGGAACACCGATCCGCCCATGCGCGCAAGCAAGCGCCAGCGCGCAGCGCCTCCTCTCCGCGCACGAAAGGCATCTCGTCGAAGATACGGTCATTGGCCGCCTCAGCGAACAGCACCGGATCCGGTACTCCATGGAAGAGCCGTCCCAGCAGCAGAAACAGTGCCGCGCCTTCTTCCAGGTATTCGGCAGAGAGCCGCTCGTCCTCGATCCTCTCATCCATAGCGTGCTCCCTACTGCTCCAGCGACAGGATACGCACGTCAGCCAGGTTCGTTTTGGCATTGCGGTGAGCCACGATGACCACATTGGGCGCCGTGTCGGCCGAGGAGGGCAGAGGGGCCACATCGGCACAGTCGCCGAACTCAGCTCGAAGCTCGTCGATATCGCCCACCTTGAGCGCGCGCTGGGGACAGATGGCCACACAGGCCGGCTCTTCCCCGTAAGAGCGCAATTCTGCGCACATATCGCACTTCTCGGTCACACCCTTGGCCTCGACGAACTGCGGGGCGCCATAGGGGCAGGCCTGAATGCAGGACTTGCAGCCGATGCATTGCTCCTGATCGATGGTCACGAGCCCCGTCTCCTCGTCTTTGGCATGGGCGCCGGTCGGGCACACCGCCACACAGGCAGGATTGTCGCAGTGGCCGCAAGAATAGCTCACCGAGTAGGTGAACACCCCGCTCGGATGGCAGACGCCAGTCTTTTCGTCCACGGACCAGCCGCCACCGCATACCTCGCGCACCCGACGCGCCCGGGGGCCGATCTCGAAGTTATGGATATCCTTGCACGCCAACTCGCAGGCCTTGCAGCCGCTGCATTGGGCGCTTTTGATCAGAAATCCCATCTGGGCCATGATTTACTCTCCTTCCTTGAGTACTTCGCGCGAATCCCACAGATAGTCGGGCACCAGCGGCTCGCCGTCCCACTTCTCGACGTTACAGATACAGGTGTTCCAGGCCTGGTAACCGGTCGTGGTTACGTTCGGCCCGCAGAGCACGTTCATGCAGCCGGCCTTGTCGATGCCAGTCTCCTCGTCGATCTCGACCCACGCGCCCTGGCCCATGGCCAGAACGCCCGGCATCATCATCTCAGTTACCTGCACGGGGCGCAGGCAACGTCCCCAGTTGGAAGTGATGAGTACCGTCTCGCCAGTCTCCATTCCCAAACGCTCAGCATCCAGGCTGTTCATGTACAGAGGATGGTCGAAGGCCTCGCGCAGATTCGGCACGTTGGCGAACGAGGAATGGGAGTGGCGCAAGATATGCAGGCTGTAGATCTGGAACGGGAACTCGCCCTTTTCCTTCGCTTCCCAATCGGAGAAAGTCTGCTCATAGCCCTCCACCGGCGGCACGTACTCGGGAATAGGAGATATCTCCTTGAAGCCGAATTCTTTCACCTTGTCCACGGCGGCCTGGCAGTAGATCTCCAGCTTGCCCGAAGCCGTGGGCCGCGGGTTCGCCTCGGGATCGTCTCGGAAAGGCTTCAGGGCAATGAAATCGAGGCCGTCGCCAACGGAGCGCTCGATAGTGAAGATGCCATCGCGCTTGAAATCGAGAATCGGCACGCGACCTTCCTGGGGCTGGCCCTCAACGCCCAGTTCGGCCAAGTCCTCTTCGGTGATGCTCACGAGATTCTCGAAGTTCTCGCCGTCCTCCGAGAGGATCTGAGAAGCGGCAACCATATTTATGATCAGCTGCTTCTCGCTCACCGGTCGCAGCACATTGCGATCCACGCCGATGCGGTCGGCCAGCTCAAGGGCGATCTCGGCATCGCTCTTGCATTCGAACAGAGGCTCCACTACCTGGCTGAACCACACGATGGTCTCGCGATAGGCGGGGCTGAGATCGCCGTAGCGCTCCCAGGGGCTCGCAACCGGGAGCACGATATCCGCATACTTGCAATTGGTGGTCATGACCAGGTTCTGGGCCACCACCGTATCCATCATGCGATAGGCCTCGATGCCCTTCATGGTGGCCGGCCCCTGATTGAGGAAGTTTTCCTGGCGGTCGTAGATCATGTGCACGTTGTTGTCGTAGGTCTTGCCGTCCAGACCGATGTACTTGCGCTCATCGACAATGGAGGTCCACATCTGGTTCACGTTCACCTTGCGGTACTCGAGCGGATTGGGGATGCGCTCCATATTGCCGAGCGTAGCGTTGCGCGGATTGGCGTGGTTCATGCCACCCTTGAGCAGCGTCTCGAAACCACCCTGCATCCAGGAATGGCCGCAGTCGGAAGCGCAGCAGCAGCCGGGCTTGCCGATGAGGCCGGCCATGGCACCGAAAGCCATGAGGTTCTGGCAGAGCTGCGCGCCGGATCCGGTACGGGCCAAAGCCGGCGCCGTAATGACCGCAGCACGCTCGGCGCCGCCCAGCATCAGAGCCAGACGCTCCAGGTCTTCGGCGGGCGACCCGCAGATCTCCGAAGCCCACTCGGGCGTCTTCGGCACGCCATCGTAGGTGCCAAGCACGTAATCACGGTAGTTCTTCTTCGGATCGGCCCCCTCAGGCAGGTGGTCGGCATCGAAGCCGATGGTGCAGCGGTCGAGGAAATCCCAATCGATGAGCGGATTGTTCTCCGGATCGTCCTGGGTGAGCAGCACGTAGGCCATAGCGAGGAAGGCGGCGCTGTCGGTACCGGGGCGAATGGGGATGTAGTCGTCGGTGAGCACTTTGGCCGTGGGCGTATAGAACGGGTCGACGCAGACGAACTTCACGCCCGCCTCTTTGCATTGAAGGTAATCATAGGTGGGAAGGCCCGCGCGGCTCCAGGCAGGATTGGAACCCCACAGCACGATGACCTCGCTCGAGCGCAAATCGATGCGGTCGTTGGTTTCCTCGGGAAGGCCGATGAGCTTGGCCATCTCGGTCCAGGCGCCGGAAGACACCGCGCCGGTCTGCTCGAGGCAGCCGCCTTTAATATACATCATGCGGCCGATGTCGTAATCGCCGAGGCGCTGGGGCACGCCGCCAGGCAGAAGAATGCCCTCGTTGCCGTAGGTGTCGATGATGCGCAGGATCTCACCCGCAATGAGGTCGAGAGCCTCGTCCCAGCTGATGCGCTCCCATTCGTCGCGTCCGCGCAACTCGCCGTGGGCGTTCTCACCGCCGCCAGGCTGCCAGCTCTTGCGCTTCATGGGGTACTTGATGCGATCGGCGCCGAAGATCATGCCGCGCAGGGCGCGACCACGAGCGCACGCGCGCAACTGGGGGCAGTCCGGCGTGTCGTCATGGGTCTGGTCGGTGCCCAAGCGCACCACTTCCCCATTGCGTACGAAAGCCTTGTTAAAGCCCTTGGAGCCGCAGTCGGCCCAACAGCTGCAGGGAATCCACTCCCCTTCCGGCTGGACGTTCTCGCCACCGGTCTCACTTAAAGGCTCCTTCTCGTTGAAGCCCGCGCAACCTGTCGTGCCGAGCGCAGCCGTTCCCGCAGCCGCGAGGGCCGTCCATTTCAGTAAACTGCGGCGTGTGATTCCCGACTGCGTCGACGACGCGGGAGCCTTCACATCCTCCATAGTCTCCTTCTCCTCTCTTAAGCATTGAACCGAATCGAGAAAATCCAGACAGGATCCTCGACGACGTGGCATTATGATCAGCATTCACGACTTCAAAAAGATCAATCAAGTTCTGTTCCAATGCCCGCAAAGAATGAAATATGGAGCAGTCCTTTATTGAAGAAAGCGGGCGAAACTTGCATTAAGCGCCCTTGTTCCGTGTAAATTCGACTTTGTCGCGCTACTATAGGGTTTCCAAATGAGAGGGGGATCGTGAGACTGAGGACATCGTTCAGGCGAGAAGCCGCCCCGGAGGATCTCGCCCATCTTCACGAAGTGCTTTCCGCCGCAGGCGCCTGCGGCGATGCCGGCAAGACAGCGCAAGATGACCGAGCGATTTACCAGCCTTTCCAATTGATGGGCCGGAAAATCATTCTAAGCGACGAAACGCTCGGGGCGATCTCCCAATTCGAGATATTCGCCTCCCGTTGCGACTGCACGATCGGCACCTCCCCGCTCGGCCCCTCTCTGAGTCGCACCTTGGCTCGCATGGACGGCATTTTCGTCGCCCTCCTCAACGGCGCTCGCGCCGATTACCGTACCTGTTGCTTCCTCGATTACCTGAAGGAAGCGGGAGGTTGGACAAAAGGCGCTCCCGACAAGGCAAAGGTTGAGGCTATTATGGGATCTGCCCGGCTTGATCGGGAAGTGCTCGAAGCCTCAAGATGTGCCCACCAGATGATGGCCATCGAGATCAACTCGCTGTGCGGAGCGGCTCCAGCCACCATCACCCCCCGTTACGTACTCGCCCTCCACCAAGCCATCAGCCGAACATTTCACCCTGGAGCGCCCACCGGATTACGAGGTTGGGAAGTTAACGATAAAGATTCAGAGGGACTCGGGCGCGCCTATCGTCCCCCCTCCCCACTCGAACTTCCTGAATTCCTTCAGGACCTGGTAATGTTCCTCAACAATTCGAAACTGGGGCCGTCTGCGAAAGTAGCGCTCATGCATTACCAGATGGAAGCAACTAAGATGTTCGACACCGATATCGACCAGCTCGCCCGAGCACTCCTGGTGGGTATCTGGCGCAACGCAAACCTCATCACGCACATCATGGCCCCCATCGCCATCACGCCGGCTCTCGCCCAACGCAATCACGACGAAGTGCTCCAACCATACCAGTTCTGCCGTGGCGCCAGCGAAACGCTAATGATCGACGAATGGGTGTACCACACCGCTCGCGCATCTCGCAATGCCTTCGAAGTGGCCCAATACAGTTACAGTCTGGCCTGTCGTGCCATCGAAAGCTGGGGACGAGCGCTAAACGGCGAGCGACGCCTTACGGAGATGGCAAAGCGTTTTCTCATCTCCCTCATTGGCAGCCCCGTCTTTTCCGCTTCCACTCTGGCGGAATCCATCGACACAACATTCACCACTGCAGCAAAGCTTATTGACACCGCCGAGAAGGCAGGCATTATCGTTCAAGCCAGTCACGGACGTCGCAACAAGGTCTACGAGTGCCCGGAAGCCACGGGATTCTTCAACGCAATTATGGCCGAAGTGACTCGATGACGGATATCCCGCACGATCAAGATGAAAGCGCAAAGCGACGCCCCGCAGAGGGCCGCCGCGAAGGGAGGGAGGTGCCGTCTGCGGAGGAGGGAATGCGCGGGCGACGCGGATGAGCGATGGGGCTGCCGACTGCGCAAGACAGCTGGCAGCCCGACAGAAACGCTACTCGTTCACGTTGAAGGGCAAATACCATACCGAGGGGTTGGTGCCCTCCTCGGTCAGGAGCTGGTAGCCGCCGACCGCCTCGGCCTGGGCCCTCAGGTCGTCCAGCTCGCCGAAGACGCGGGCCCCCGCCGGGCAGGCGGCCACGCAGGCCTGCTGCTGTCCGGCGCCCGCATCGATCGGCGCAGAAGGTGCACTTGTCTATGGTCATCGGGGACACCGCTTCGTACATCACCGTCTCGTACTCGTTCAACTCCGAGCCGAAATAGCCGTCCTCCGACGCCGCCAAATGGCGCGCATCATAGGGGCACGCGGTCTGGCAGGCGCCGCAGCCCAACCACAGCTGCCTCAATCGGTCGGCCAGAAGGCCGAATTTTGCATGAGATCTCGAGTTGTAAGCGTCTGAATTGCGGCCCGAGCTTCGATGACCAAAGCAGGTTTAGAGAAACGCCTGATCAAATCATTATAGCTAGCCGAGGCATATTCCAACCCGACCTGACGCGCGCCCTCGAGGGGGGTGCGGACAGTTACTTGGACAGCGGCCTACGCCGCCAGCCCCAACCG
>OLNR01001754.1_pt1 | contig 11811 bp, 9 predicted proteins | sample 1672231 | NCBI WGS metagenome assembly OLNR01 (sample SAMEA3136662, study PRJEB25190) | human gut metagenome
CCGCGATAACGATAAAAACTCGCAAAGCGTGTTTTTATCGTTTAAATGCATTTTGACTCGTAACTGTGAAGGTACTGAACAGTTACGTTACAGGAAAGGTTTACATGCAGAAAAAGGAGACAATCGTATGCTGAATATTTTTTATGGTGATATGAAAGAAGCTGTGTATAATACAGCAGCTTATTTTAAATATGATTACGAGGACAGCTGGATCATAGATCCGTTTGTGAAAGAAATGATTCAGGATGTCGATCGGTCGACGGTCTTAGACAGTGGAGTCATCGACAGCCCGGTCCTTGGGAAGATACCACCAACAGGACTATCCGGTGGAGTGAAAACACTGATTCTTGTTAAATTTGAAAAAGATAAGATTTTTAATGCTTCGACATGTGGTGACAATTGCGCAAAATGGTTGTTGAAAATTGCTGCATCAGAGGATCGCACAATTAGTCTGCATCATTTGATGGAATTTGGGGAAGAACCATTTCAGATCCGTATTCTGAATACGGATCAGGTGGTGTGTTCCATGAGAGAACTGATATCGATAGCCGGTGAATTTGTCTGACAGGAGATAGGGAGAATGAAGGGAAAACATAAAATTGTTGTTTCAACAAAACGCTTAAAATATGAGTTTGAACTGCACCGCAATCTGACTATCATTCGTGGAGACAGTGCAACCGGAAAAACCACGCTGGTAGATATGATCCGGGATCATATCAATAACCCGTCAGGCACACCGGTGGAGCTGGTTTGTGATAAAACATGCTATGTGCTGGAGGGAAACTTATGGAAAGCACAGTTATCGGAGATTTCAGATGGTATCGTATTCATAGATGAAGGAAATGAATTTATCAAAACAGAAGAGTTCGCGGGAACTATTCAGAAAACAGATAATTATTATGTAATTGTAACAAGGGAATCTTTACCTGCACTGCCATACAGTGCAGAGGAAATTTATGGTATCCGAACATCTGGAAAATATGGGACGTTGAAACAGAGTTATCATGAGTTTTACAGAATATATGGAATAGATATCTGTACTAACCCGGTAAAACCGGAGATGGTTCTCACAGAGGACAGTAATTCGGGTTATCAGTTTTTTTCTCACATATGCCAGGCGAATGGGTTGAAATGCGAGTCTATGAATGGAAAATCGAATGTTTTCCACTATATCAATGAACATAAAGATCAGAAACTCCTTGTAATAGCAGACGGTGCGGCGTTCGGTTCGGAAATTGACAGAGTATTGAAACTGATCCGGGAAAATGAAACAGCAGCTCTGTATCTGCCGGAATCCTTTGAATGGCTGATTTTAAAGTCTGGGATATTGAAAAATAATCAGATAGACCAGATGTTGGATGAGCCGGCAGAATATATAGAAAGCAGGGAGTATTTTAGCTGGGAACGATTTTTCACATCTGTGTTAATTGAGAACACCAGGGATAGCTATCTGGCATATGCCAAAAAGAAGTTGAATGAGGCTTATCTTGGGGGAATGATAGAGGATGCAATTCTTAGGCAGATGGAGAAGATAGAACTGGGGTGGAAGAAAGAGATACAGGAAAATAAAGAAGAAAAAGAATTGTAAAATGTTTTGATGGTATATATAATGGTATGGCAAAGAAATTTGTGAAATGTCAGGTGTTTTGGAAAAGGATATCTGTGAGTTGAAAAAAATGTTTATGTAATTTCATTTAAGTGGTCAAATAATTATTATTTGATCATTTAAATGAAATTATATTTACTATTTAAATGATTATGAAATTAAAAAGTGCATTGACAAAATAAAATAGGAATAGTATTATTAAAAATAAACAAAATAATAATAAAATATCAGAAAAAATATGCAGATTCAACAAAGGAGAGGAATGAATAAAGATAGAAATGAATATCTGGCGCATGTGGATTGGATGAGTGGAAGGTGCCAATCTATGAAAGAGCATTCGGATAATGTTGCGTTTCTGGCGAGTGAGATGTGTATGCTTCCGGAACTTCGCGATTTTGCTTGGATGGTCGGGAAACTGCATGATGCGGGAAAATTAGGTTCGGAAAATCAGCAGGACTTTGAAAATATTCTGTTGCATGGGGACGGAGTACATAGAAATGATTTGGATCATTCTACCGCAGGTGGATGGATTGGTGAAGATTTAATAGAAAAAATGATAGAGGATCCGAGAGTATATAAGGCAGTGGCAGAATTACTCAGCAATGCAATCTATTTTCATCATGGGATTGGTGATTGTATTAGTTTGATAAATGGAGAATTGGTTACCGAACAGCGAAGAAGAAAAGAGATTGCTTATGAAGAAATAGACCAGCGTTTTTTTCAGATTTACGACAGAAAAGTTCTGGAAGAAAAATGTGTTGATCTGCGAAAAGCATATTTGCAGATTGACAAAAAGATAGATTCTTTTAAAAGAAAATATAATATGCCGAAGAATAACTGCGGAACTCCTTATTTCTACATGGGAATGTACCTGAGAGTGTTGTTGTCTCTTTTAATTGATGCAGATTGGACCGATACGGCTTGCTTCTTTCAGAATGAACCGCTGAAAACCAGAATCCCAAGTGAAGAGATGCAGAGAATATGGGAGAAAACAACTCTGTACTTTGAAAATTATCTGGCAGCAGAAGTAGAGGGAAATCCAGATAATGGCAGTGCATTAAATCAGATTCGGCAGAAAATATCAGAAACATGCCGGGATGCTGCAAAGACAGAAGAAAATCTGTATCGCCTGACGGTTCCCACCGGTGCAGGAAAGACGCTGAGCAGTCTGCGATTTGCGTTGCATCATGCAAAAGAGAAAAAGAAGCAGCATATTTTTTATGTAGCTCCGTTTAATGCGATTCTGGAACAGAACGCTGAGGAGATTCGAAAAGCGACAGGGAATCCGGAAATCGTTCTGGAACATCATTGCAACGTGGTCTGCGAAGAGGGAGAAGAAGAAAAGTATCGCAATATGACAGAAACATGGGATGTACCGATCATCGTCACAACGGCGGTACAGATGTTGAACACGTTATTTTCGGATAAGAAAAGCAGTATCCGCAGAATGCATACGTTGTGTAATAGTATTATTATTTTTGATGAGGTGCAGGCCATTCCAGTTCGGTGTATGGAACTGTTTCATCTGGCGGTCAATTTCCTTTCCAAGTTTTGTAACACGACCATTATTTTATGCTCAGCTACGCAGCCATCTCTGGCAAAACTTCAGGAAAATAATATTTGTCCGTGCAAAGAAATGGTTGATCATGTGGAAATGTATCAGGAACAATTCCGCAGGACAAGCATTATAGACGGTACAAAGTTACAGGACAGAGCAATGACGATTGAGAATCTGGCGGATTTTGCCTGGCAGAACACAGAGCAGTATCACAGTACATTATGCATTGTGAATACAACGGCAGCAGCATTTCAGCTCTTTCAGGAACTGAAAAGAAATTGTACGGAAGATTATAATATATATCATCTGAGTAACAATATGTGTCCACAGCATAAACTGGATACGCTGGAACAGATCAGAAAAGGGTTAAAGGATCGACAAAGGAAAATAATCTGTGTCAGCACGCAGTTGGTGGAGGCAGGAGTAAATTTTTCTTTTGGATGTGTGATACGGTCAAAAGCAGGGTTGGATAATGTGATTCAGGCAGCAGGACGGTGTAATCGCCACAAAGAATTTGATCAATTGGGAGCCGTCTATATCGTCAACATAAGTAAGGACGTAGAAAAACTCGATAAACTTTATGAGATCGCTGCCGCACAACAGGCATTACAGAAAACGTTGGATGATTTTGACGCGAATCCGGAATATTTCCATCAATGTCTGGATTCGGAACAGGCGGTCACAGAGTATTATAGGAACTATCAGGATCAGATAAGGCCGAATGAAACAAAGTTTCCAGTGCCCGAGTACGATACCACACTGGTGGAATTACTAGGGAAAAATAAAACCGGAACCAGTCAGTATTGCCGCACACATGGAATGAAGAAAAGTGAAACACGGATTCCGCAGGCATTTGCTACCGCAGGAAAAATATTTGAAGTGATAGAGGATAATCATAAAGTCAACGTTGTGGTTCCGTATTGTGAAGAAGCCAGAGAACTGGTAGAAGAATTAGCTGCCTGTGAAAATTCAGACGGGTCAAAAATAATAAGAAAATTGCAGCGGTACACGGTAGGAATCACCATACAAAGAAAGGAAAACCTGAGTAATGCGATTCATGAATATTATGATGGAAAAATTTTTATGTTGGCAGATGGATATTATGATAGTGAAGTTGGAGTTGTGGATGAACCCATAATGCAAACATTGTTATTTTAGAAATGAGGTGATCTTTTGAAAAAATACAGAAATACGATTGAATTCGAGGTATATGGTTCGTATGCATTGTTTTCCAATCCGGTCATGCGTGTGGGAGGAGAAAAAACAAGTTATCATATTCCTACATATGAAGCACTGAAGGGAATGGTGGAGAGCATTTACTGGAAACCGACGATCATGTGGATCATAGATGGAGTTAGGGTGATGAATCCTATTCAGACAGAAACCAAGGGGATTCGACCGATATCCTACAATGGTGGTAATGAACTGGCATATTATACCTATCTGAAAGATGTGAGGTATCAGGTAAGGGCACACTTTGAACAGAACAGGAATCATCCGGAACTGTACAAAGATTGGAATGAGAATAAACACCATAATATTGCAAAACGTATGGTGCAGCGTGGTGGACGAAGAGATATTTTCCTTGGGACAAGAGAATGCCAGGCATTTGTGGAACCATGTGAATTCGGGCAGGGAGAAAGTGCTTATGATTCGATGCCTGGAGAAGTGGATTATGGTTTTATGTATCACGGAATTACCTATGCGGATGAAGCGATACTGGAAGAAGATAAAAATAAAATGACAGTTCGTTTCTGGAGACCGGTGATGCAAAAAGGTGGAATCATTGAATTTGTTCGACCGGAAGAATGTACACAAAAACGATATATCCGAGATATGGAACGGAAAGTTTTTGGAAAGAACAAAAACTTTATCGGTCTGGAGGAATTTACAGATGAGGAGGTGGGTGAATGAGTTATGTAAATGAACTGCTTCAGATCTATGAACGAAATCAGGATAAAATTGGCGTGATAGAATATCGGGGAGATACTCCTTATACATTATTGCCACCTTTTCATACAACAGTCACCGCACAGATTACCGTAACAATTGACCAGAATGGAACATTTATGCGTGCGGAAAGAGTGGAAGCCAATGATAAAATGACGATTATTCCGGTCAGTGAAAAGTCAGGGAGCCGTACCGCAGGGAAAGAGCCTCATCCGCTGTGTGATAATCTTCGATATCTGGCAGGTGACTATCCGGAATATTATAAGGATGATGGAAGCTGTTTTGCACTGTATATCGAGCAGTTACAGAAGTGGGAGCAATCGGGATTCTGTCATGAAAAAGTAGAGGCAATTTATCAATATTTAAAGAAAAAAACATTGCTTCATGATTTGGTTTGTGCGGATGTTATCCGGTTAGATGAAAAGAATCAGATAGATGAAAAAGAGAAAATTCAGACGATCCCGCAGCCTAAGGCATTTGTCCGTTTTATTATTCGGTCAGCAATGATACAGCCAGATGACAATTGTCCGGATGAGTGTTGGAAAGATCGTACTTTACAGGAAAGTTATATTGCATATACCAGAGAGCAGCAAAAAGAAAAAGGATTGTGTTATCTGACAGGCAACAGAGAAACGATTTCTTATCTGCATCCCAAAAAGATCAGAAATGAGGGAGATGGTGCAAAACTGATTTCTGCAAATGACAGTCAGAATTTTACATATCGCGGCAGATTTTCCAATAAGGAGGAAGCCTTTGCAGTGGGTAGTGAAACGTCCCAGAAGATGCATAACACATTAAAATGGCTGATTCGAAAACAGGGAACATTTTTTCATACACTGACATTGGTAACCTGGGAATCGGAATCTCTCAGGATGCCCGCCTGGGAAAAGGATACAGATACTATTGGAGAAGAATATGAGAGTAGTCTGAGTTCCTGGGATGACGAAGAGGAGATAGAAATTGATGAAAATCCGATATCAGCTCGGGAATTTTACCAGGCATTGAGGGGGTATGGGAAACGGGTAAATCAGACATCGATGATGTACCTGCTGGGTTTCGATGCAGCGACTCCGGGGAGACTTGCCATGGTCGAAGATAAGGCATTGAACGCTTCACAATATTTGGAAAATATAAAAAAATGGCATGAAGAATGTGGCTGGTTACATAAGAAAGAGGGAAAAAAAGATTCATTTTACGGAATGGTTGGAGTGCGGGATATTGCAAATATTTTGTACGGAACAGAAAATAAAGGAGCACTTGAAATTATAGATGAAAATGGGAAAAAGCTTTACGCAGAAGTTGCAAGAAGGCTGTTGCCGTGTATTTGGAATGGACAACATATCCCGTACGATTATGTACAAAAAGCGGTAGATAAGGCATCGATGCCGTTGTGTTATAAGGAAAGAAAAAACTGGGAACGGGTATTGACTCTGGCTTGTTCCATGGTAAAAAAGCAACGAAAAGAAAAAAATAAGGAGGAATGGAGCGTGGCACTTGACAGACAGGAAAATGGCAGAGATTATCTGTATGGCAGATTGCTGGCTGTGGCAGACAGAATCGAATACAGTACATATGATGAAAAGGATAATGGAAGAATAACGAATGCGAAAAGATATATGAGTACATTCAGTCAGAAACCATTTGACACATGGTTGGTGATTGAGCAGAATATTCAACCGTATTTGGACAAGTTGAAACGAGATAAGATTAAACAGTATTATTACTATCAAAAAGAATTGGATGAGATATTAAATTTGTTTGAGGTAGACACGTTCAGAAAAAATGAAAGACTGAATGGTTTATATCTGCTCGGGTTCCATAGTGAATCATACGAAATGAGAAAGAAAAAACAGAACACAGAAAATAAAGACGAGGAGGAATAAACGATGAGTGAACTGAAAGGGAAAATTGATTTTACGTTATTTATCAGTGCATGGAATGCCAATCCAAACGGAGATCCGCTGAATGGGAATCGTCCGAGAATCAATCTGGATGGACATGGAGAAATTTCAGATGTTTGTATCAAAAGAAAAATAAGAAACCGCTTACAGGATCTGGGACAGAAAATCTTTGTTCAGTCCGATGATCGGTCAGATGATGGATATACCAGTCTGAAAGATCGTGCAGATGGATGCAAAGAATTGAAAGAACAGTTGGATAATAAGAAAAACGCAAACCGGGAAACATGTGCAGCAATCGCATGTAAAGAATGGATGGATGTGAGAGTGTTTGGTCAGGTGTTTGCATTTAAGGGAATTCCGGTTTCTTTTGGTGTGCGTGGACCGGTTTCGATTCATCAGGCGGTAAGCCTGTCTCCGATTGATATTATCAGTATGCAGATAACGAAAAGCGTGAACAGTGAATCGGGAAAAGACAGTAAAGCATCCGACACGATGGGAATGAAACACAGAGTTGGGTTTGCTGTGTATAAAGTGATGGGAAGCGTCAATGTACAGCTCGCAGAAAAAACAGGATTTACACAGGAAGATGCAGAAGTATTAAAAGAAGCACTGAAAACATTGTTTGAAAACGATGCGTCCTCTGCAAGGCCGGAGGGAAGTATGGAAGTATGCAAAATGTACTGGTGGCAGCATGATGAGAAGACACCGGCAACTTCCAGCGGAAAGATTCAGAGAGGATTTGACATTAAAGAAAAAGTGGAACATCCAACGAAGTTCAGCGATTATGAGATTACATGGAAAGTAGAGGGGTGTGAAGAACCTTTGGAGGTAATCTGAAGTGTATAGGGAAGAAGATTTTCTGCAGCTATCTGGTATCCAGCATTTTGTTTTTTGCAGAAGACAGTGGGCTTTGTCTTATATCGAGATGCAGTGGCAGGAAAATGTCAGAACTGCTGAAGGAAGAATTCTTCATGAGAAAGCACATGATCCTTTGCTGAAAGAAAAAAGAGGAGATCTGTTGATTGTAAGGGCAATGCCGGTCCATTCACGGGAGATGGGAGTGAGTGGCGAATGTGATGTGGTAGAATTTTACAAAGCACCGGAAGGAATCTCCCTGGCGGGAAGGGAAGGAACTTATATTGCTATCCCGGTAGAATATAAACGTGGAATCCCAAAGACAGATGATTCTGATATTCTTCAGGTTGCGGCGCAGGCCATGTGTCTGGAAGAAATGCTGTGTTGTAAGATACCCAGAGGCTACATTTATTATGGGGAAACAAAACATCGGGTTGAAGTGATTTTTACGGACGAAATAAGAGAAAAGGTGAAAAATGCATTTACAGAGATGCATAAATACTATGAGCAACGCTATACACCAAAGGTGAAGATCAGTAAGCGATGCAATGCATGTTCTTTAAAGGATATCTGTGTGCCTGTATTAAACAAACGAAAATCAGTTTCAACTTATATAGATAAGATGCTTTCAGAAAAGGAAAACGAATGAAAAAACTTTTGAATACATTATATGTGACATCCGGCAACCGATATTTGTCCCTGGATGGAGAAAATGTAGTGGTGTTGGAAGATAAAAAAGAAGTTGGAAGAATTCCATTACATAATTTGCAGGCGATTGTTACTTTCGGTTATACAGGAGCCAGTCCGGCACTGATGGGAGCATGCGCGCAAAGAAATATTGATTTATCTTTTATGTCAGGAAATGGTCGTTTTCTGGCGAGAGTTACGGGAGAGGTCAGAGGAAATGTAACACTGAGAAAGCAGCAGTACAGGATCAGTGAAAAAAGAGAGGAAAGTGTGGCGATTGCCAGGAATTTTATTCTCGGAAAAGTATATAATTCCAGATGGATCCTCGAACGGGCTTCCAGAGATTATGCATTGCGACTGGATGTGGAAAAAATTAAGAAAAAATCAGCGTTTCTTGCAGAGAGTTTAGGAAAAATCAGAAAATGCGAGACTCCGGAAGAATTGCTTGGTCTGGAGGGAGAAGCTGCCTCTGTGTATTTTTCTGTATTTGATGAATTGATTTTGCAGCAGAAAGAGGAATTTTATTTTCATGGAAGAAACAAAAGACCGCCACTGGATAATGTGAATGCGATGTTATCTTTTGCGTATTCTTTACTGGCAGGTATGTGCGGAGCAGCGTTGGAAGCAGTCGGGTTGGATCCGTATGTTGGATTTTTTCATACGGATCGACCGGGAAGAATGTCTCTGGCACTTGATCTGATGGAAGAATTCCGGGGAATTATGGCAGATCGATTTGTCCTGACGTTAATCAACAAGCGGATCATGAAACCGGAATATTTTACAAAAAAAGAAAATGGAGCTGTAATCATGACAGATCAGGGGCGAAAGACTTTCTTATCCGCATGGCAGTCGAAAAAGCAGGAAACGATAAAACATCCGTATCTGGATGAAAAAATTGAATGGGGGATGGCACCCTATGTCCAGAGCATGTTACTTGCCCGTTATCTTCGTGGTGATTTGGATGAATATCCTCCATTTTTCTGGAAGTAGGGGAAGAAATTATGCTGGTATTGATTACCTATGATGTAAATACACAGAGCGCAGCAGGAAGAAAACGCCTGCGACAGGTTGCAAAAGCATGCACCAATTACGGACAACGCGTACAAAACTCCGTATTTGAGTGCCAGATGGATGCAACAAAATGCACGCAGGTAAGACATATCCTGGAAGAAATTATTGATAAAGAAGTGGACAGTCTGAGATTTTATTATCTCGGAGATAAATACAAAAATAAAGTAGAACACATAGGTGCAAAACAGGGTTTTGATGTCACCGACACCCTGATCCTATAGTGCGAACCCCAAGCCCCCACCCAATCCTCGGGAGATTCGCACCTGATATTCTTGCTGAAAATGAGAAAATAGGGTGAAAAAAAGGAGGAAGGAGGAGAGGTTGTGGGGGGAGATTGGTAAAGTGCTATAAAAATGAATTGAACGAAGCGATTTTTATTGAATAAAATTGCTGTCAGCCTCCTTGTGAGGCTGTGAGTTGAAATAAGTAGTCGTCCCACTTTTCTACTGGTCGCCCTTTGTCAGCCTCCTTGTGAGGCTGTGAGTTGAAATACAGTATGCGACATTGCAGACACGATCAACAATCGTCAGCCTCCTTGTGAGGCTGTGAGTTGAAATTGCTTATAGCCGATTATATAAAAAAGCTGCAAATTGTCAGCCTCCTTGTGAGGCTGTGAGTTGAAATATGCTTCTCTTCCCGTGAATCTCGGTACAAAGTACCGTCAGCCTCCTTGTGAGGCTGTGAGTTGAAATACTGCAACCAGTTCCTCTGCGGTCTCTTTCAATGTCAGCCTCCTTGTGAGGCTGTGAGTTGAAATGTAAGGGAGCTGTGATATGGCAGGAGCAAAGATGTCAGCCTCCTTGTGAGGCTGTGAGTTGAAATGATAGCTTACGTCAGGACGGAAACCAGGGGATTCGTCAGCCTCCTTGTGAGGCTGTGAGTTGAAATACCTTTCAATTTCCAAAAGAATAGGAGGTTTAAGGTCAGCCTCCTTGTGAGGCTGTGAGTTGAAATGCTGATTAATGTACTCAATTTCGCCTTTGCAAGCGTCAGCCTCCTTGTGAGGCTGTGAGTTGAAATGTATTGTTGAACCCCTGCTGTGTCTGGTATCCCGTCAGCCTCCTTGTGAGGCTGTGAGTTGAAATACGATCCCGAATTCTACATCTTCCAGAAGTCTTTGTCAGCCTCCTTGTGAGGCTGTGAGTTGAAATATTCGCGACAAATACACAGATAGGGAAGTGTGGAGGTCAGCCTCCTTGTGAGGCTGTGAGTTGAAATGCTTGACGATGAGCTTTTGCTTAGTTTCGCCGTGTTGTCAGCCTCCTTGTGAGGCTGTGAGTTGAAATATTGAACAGCATGATCTTCTGTTCTTCTGTATTAGTCAGCCTCCTTGTGAGGCTGTGAGTTGAAATGAAAATAACGCGATAGTCAGTCCCGAGAATATTCGTCAGCCTCCTTGTGAGGCTGTGAGTTGAAATGCATATCCAAATATGCGTTTTTCAGCAACTGTCCCGTCAGCCTCCTTGTGAGGCTGTGAGTTGAAATTTCTTGCCATGCTCTCAATCTCCTTTCTGATCCGGTCAGCCTCCTTGTGAGGCTGTGAGTTGAAATGTCTTTATGCAAGTGGAGTATAGCCCAGAAAGGAGTCAGCCTCCTTGTGAGGCTGTGAGTTGAAATATCTACGATTTCTGTTACAGTTTTGAATGTCTGTGTCAGCCTCCTTGTGAGACTGTGAGTTGAAATACACTTGATGCATATTCAGCACAATACGATGCATCGTCAGCCTCCTTGTGAGGCTGTGAGTTGAAATGTTTTCATGTCCCATAAGGATATCTCCTTCATAGGTCAGCCTCCTTGTGAGGGTGTGAGTTGAAATGATTCAAACGGAATCGGACTTTTGACGGACACAGTCAGCCTCCTTGTGAGGCTGCGAGTTGAAATGGTGCAGCAGTTATAGGTAGTGGAATTAGGGCTGTCAGCCTCCTTGTGAGGCTGTGAGTTGAAATACCAAGAGGGAAGGAAGCGCACCTGCGGCATTATCGCCAGCCTCCTTGAGTGTTGAAATGCCTTTTTGGTTATGCCATAATAGACACAATATTGGTCAGTCTCTTTGAGAGACTGTGAATTGAAAAGAAGAATACGGTGTGATTGTTGTAGCTGCGAGAAAATTAACAAGCATTTTACTCGAAGAAGATTGTGAAATTAATCATTCTCATATATAATAAATTATATAATGTGTCGTG
>OLNR01001829.1_pt1 | contig 11438 bp, 10 predicted proteins | sample 1672231 | NCBI WGS metagenome assembly OLNR01 (sample SAMEA3136662, study PRJEB25190) | human gut metagenome
AATGCAGTAGTGGAAGAAACAAGAATCCCCCTGCTTTAGCTGTGGGGAGTGTCAAAGTCTACAATTGGAAGCGAGGTGAAGCATTTGGAAAAAGAAAAACAGAAAACAGAGAGAAAAGAACATATTCTGGTCTGTCTGTCATTTTCGCCGTCCAATGAAAAAATTATCCGGACTGCGGCACAGATGGCCCGGGCATTTGGTGCTAATTTTACAGCACTGTATGTGCAGACCGCGGAACCGGCAGAGAAAACGCCGGAGGATCAGGCAAGGCTGCAGAAGCATATCCGCCTGGCAGAACAGAGCGGGGCGGAGATTGTAACGACGCACAGCGAGGACATTGCCCTGCAGATTGCAGAATATGCGAGAATTTCCGAAGTAACGCGGATTGTCATTGGAAAAAGCATGATGGATCAGGGATTTTTTCGAAAGAGAAGGGGATGGACCGAACGGCTGACCGATCTGGTGCCGGATTTGGAAATCCATATCATTCCGGATTCCAATATCATTACCATATATCTGGTCGGCGTTATGACGACGTCCATTCTGACCAGCGGTTATACCTGCAGCGTAATCAGTTCTGTGATCAGTGTAGTGCTGTTTAACTACTTCCTGACAGAACCGCGTCTGACACTGTACGCGTACGGTTCCGGTTATCCGGTGACCTTTGCCATCATGCTGGGCATTTCCATTCTGACAGGTACGCTTGCATCAAAATTAAAAGAGAATGCAAAGCTGTCTGCGCGGGATGCGTTCCGGACGAAAATTCTTTTCAATACCAGCCAGCTTCTGCAGAAGGCAGAGGATGCGTCGGAGATTTTTGATATTACAGCGACAAAGCTTGTAAAACTGCTGGGAAGGGATCTGACGGCCGCACCGGCAGGGGCACAGGAGAGCAGAATTGTCCGCGGAACACTTTACAGCGCGCAGACAGGAGGAAAGACGGAAAAAATCTTTGACCCAAGGGAACAGGAAATCATTCAGTGGGTTCTCGACAGCCGGAAAAGAGGAGAAAAATGTCTGGATCGCGGTGGAGGACAACGGCCCCGGGATTCCAAAAGAGTCCAGAGAGCATGTGTTTGAGATGTTCTATTCCGGGAAAAATAAAGTAAGCGACAGCCGCAGAAGCCTTGGCCTTGGACTGGCACTCTGCCGTTCGATTGTAAATGCGCACGGCGGGGAGATAGCACTTTATGACTGCGATCCACAGGGCTGCTGCTTTCGGTTTAACCTGCCGCTCAGTGAGGTGAATTTGAATGAATAAGACATTAATTCTGGTTGTGGAAGATGATACGCCGGTTCACAACCTGATTACTACGACGTTAAAAACACACGATTATAAGTATATTTCTGCAAAGAACGGTGCGGGTGCCATTATGGAGGCATCCACACATAATCCCGACATTGTTCTGCTCGACCTTGGCCTGCCGGATATTGATGGCGTAGAGGTGATTGAAAAGATTCGAAGCTGGTCGAATATGCCGATTATCGTAATCAGTGCAAGAAGTGAGGACAGCGATAAAATCGAGGCATTGGACGCAGGAGCGGATGATTATCTGACGAAACCGTTTTCTGTGGAGGAACTGCTGGCCCGCCTTCGAGTCACACAGCGCCGTCTGTCCCAGATGCAGGCAGAAAATGGAGTCCAGTCGGCTGTCTTTGAAAACGGCGCACTGCGGATCGAGTACGCAGCGGGGTGCGCATATCTTGACGGAGAGGAACTTCATCTGACACCAATCGAATACAAGCTACTCTGCCTGCTGTCGCAGAATGTAGGGAAGGTGCTGACGCATACGTTTATCACACAGAAAATCTGGGGAAGCAGCTGGGAGAACGATATCGCTTCCCTCCGTGTTTTCATGGCGACGCTTCGGAAAAAGCTGGAAAAGAACGGAGAGCAGACGCAGTATATCCAGACGCATATCGGGGTTGGCTACCGGATGCTGAAGGTAGAGTAAAAGAAGAAAAAATTTGACTTTACAGGCCTAAAATGATAGCATAAAGGACAGAGAACGCAGTTTTGGGAGGACGAAAAAACGGATGATGAAAAACCTCGAAGTACTGGAGGAAATTAGAAAACAGGGAAAAAATCTGATCGAGACAAAACGGGATGAGTTTGTAAAGCAGAATCTTTTATCGGACGAGTTTATTCAGATGATGCAGAAGAACAAAAAGCCGTTCGAGCTTCTGATGTCGTATTATCAGTGCGCCATTATGGAAATCGAGACAAAGTTCCGAGTGCTGAATCAGGAATACTCGCTTTCCTATGACCAGAACCCGATCGAAGGAATCAAAACAAGGGTCAAATCGTATGAGAGCATTATGCGGAAAATCCGCGTGAAAGACATCCCGGTCACACTGGAGTCTATCGAGGAAAATATCCGCGATATCGCCGGTGTGCGCGTGATCTGTTCTTTTCCAAGCGATATTTATAAGCTGGCAGACAGTTTTCTGAAACAGGATGACATTACGCTGATTGAGAGGAAGGACTATATTCAGCATCCGAAGGAGAGCGGCTACCGCAGTCTTCATCTGATCGTTCAGGTGCCGATCTTTTTACAGGATACAAAGAAACTGGTCTACGTGGAAGTACAGTTCCGTACGATCGCGATGGATTTCTGGGCGAGTCTGGAGCACAAGATGCGCTACAAGAAAAATATTCCCGAAAATCATGTCAAATATCTGCAGGATGAACTCTACGACTGCGCAAGACAGAGCGCGGAGCTGGACAACCGTATGCAGAATATCCGGAATCTGATTGCAGAGGAAGCAGAAGAGGAAGACCACTGCACCTTTGTAACGCTGCCGATGCGATGACGGATTTGAAACAAGGAGGATGCAAAATGAAACAGTGTATGGATGCAGATAATCTTCACCGTCGCCTGAAAAAGATCATCGGTTAGGTGCAGGCGATCGACCGTATGGTGGATGAGGACGTGCCGTGCGAGGATATCCTGGCGCAGATCAATGCGGTAAAATCGGCACTTCATAAAGTAGGACAAGTTGTCCTCGAGGGCCATATCCAGCACTGCGTGCGCGACGGCATCGAGCACGGAGATGCGGATCAGACGATTGCACAGTTTACGAAGGCTGTGGAGCGGTTTGCAAATATGAAATAAAAATAAGAAGATAAGATGAAAAGAGAACTTCCGGCAGGAGCAGAAAAAAGATGCTTCGTCGGAAGTTCTTTTTGTTTTTCTGATTTTGAAAAACTCCTCTTGACAACCAATACCCCTATAGGTATACAAGGAGGAAATAGTGTGAAAAAGTTAGAGGAGTTTCTCGAGTGGGGAGGAACGAAGAAGGACATCACGCTGGCATGCGCCGACAAGAGCAAAAAGCTTTTCGTCTTCCTTGTGTAAATCGATCATGGTAAAAATCCTCCCAAAAACAAAATAGAAATAAGTCGTTGTATCCTGTTTCTATCGTACCGGATTTTGCAGAAAAGACAAGTGCGTACCTGAAAGTGACATGGTTTCCAAAAGATACTAATGGACTTCGAAATTAAAGAATCAGCTCCTGTTCCCGGAACAGTGCGTCGACCGCCTCTTCATACTCGGCAAGCCGGTTCGCCTTTTTGATCTTTTTCAGATATTTCTGTGGATTGGTAAACGACATTCCAAGATAAATCCAAAGTGCTTTTAATTTGAACAGCACATTTTTATCCCCGGAAATCACACACGCATAACCGGCGCAGAGATCCTCACAGAACGCGTGCAGCAGCTCTTTATCGGGAGCAGAGGCTTCGCCGCCTGCCGGATCTGCACTGCGCAGCATCCCAATCAGCCACGGATTCTGCAGTACCCCGCGTCCGAGCATCACCTTCTCCGTGTCCGGAAACTCACGGCAGAGATTCTGAAAATCATCGGGTGAGAAAATGTCACCGTTGTAGCAGAGCGAGCAGCGGCTCGTCTCATACGCTGTCCGGTAGCACTCCATGCGCGGTGTGTATTTGTAAAAATCCTTCTGAATCCGCGGATGAATGATCAGTTCCTCGAGCGGATATTTGTCGTAAACCGTAAGCAGATCCTCCCACTCGTCGGTATCCGTTGTGCCAAGCCGCGTTTTGATCGAGATGCGGCAGTCGCACGACGAAAAAATCTCATCGAGAAACGCGTCGAGCGTATTCGGCCACGCGAGCAGCCCGGAGCCGCGCCGCTTGGCGACAACCGTGCCGGACGGGCATCCGAGGTTCAGATTGACGGTATCGTAACCGTACTCCCTCAGTTCCTTTGTCAGGGACAGAAAATCCTCCGCCTGATTAGTGAGAATCTGCGGAATCACCGTCATTCCTTCGTTGTGCTCCGGGAGAATATCGTTCCGTTCGCGGGAACTCATTTTTTTATTTGTAATAAACGGCGTGAAATAACGGTCCGCCGCCGGAAAATATTTGTGGTAAGCATTCCGGTACACATATCCGGTCAGCCCTTCCATCGGGGCGAGATAAAACTGCATGATGATAAAATCCTTTCGAAAAATAGTCAGGGAACTGCAGAAAATGACTGCATTTCCCAATATCCAAAAGTGTACCACAAAACCATGGAAAACGACAGAAAAAGTTCCTACAGAAAGTGCAGTCAGACACCGAGAAGCACGGAAATACAAAATATACTAAAATAGTGGGAAAAATAGAGAAAAAATGCAGAAAAGGTCTTGACTTTAAAGTGTACTTGAATGATACACTGATTCCAGAAGGAAACATAAGGGAGGACTTTCAAGATGGAAAAAGTAAAAAAAGTAGCCCTTTCCGGCATGATCTTTGCGATCGGCCTGATCCTGCCGTTCTTCATCGGCCAGATCCCGGCAGTTGGAAAAATGCTCCTGCCATGAACGGCTGGAAGCATACTACGATAGGAAGGTCTTCCTCACGATCGATCCGATTGAGCAGATCCAGAGAATTGAAAAGCGGAACGGGAGTGAAAAGGCGGTGGAATTTCAGAAGAAATGGATTCCGCTCGAGGAGCTGTATTTTGAAAAATGCCGCACCAGAAGCCGGTGCGGCGTCTGTTTTACAATGTGTGATGAGATGTAGAAAAAATCCGATACAGAATCTTTTTTGAGGGGTCCTCAAAGATTTCTGTACCGGATTTTTCTAATTCTGCATATGAATCTGCTCGCCCGTCACCGGCGCAAAGCAGCGAAGCGTTTCGCTATCGAGATTCTCGCGGTGCATATCAACCGCAGAAATCTGATGATTGTCATACGTCGTATAATAGTAAATTCCCTGCGTCGCATTGCAGCAGGAAGTATAGAGCGTGATCTCATACTTTCCGTCCGCCACCTCGCAGCATCCTCTCTGCTGGTCAACAGAATTTAAAATATGGAAAAACTGGCTGACACTCTCCGTTTCGCTGTTTCCAGAGATCGAGTTCTGCTTTACAAACGCTACGCGTGCAAAGCGGGAAGCAGACGAGAGGTCGCCCGGCAGTCCAAGACCGCCCATGCCACGGCTGTACGTAGAAAGATCGAGCTGGTTGGAAAACGTGTTGGCCGGCTGTTTCGGTGACAGATGCAGGTAATTGTTCAGTGAGAACATCTGCATTGGAAACGGCGGATTGTTTGTCAGAACGCCGACCGGATTGTCGTAGACATGCAGACCGTCCGCCGTGGATTCCACGGTGATGGCACCCGATGCATCTGCGATGATCCAGTGAAGCTGTGCGAGCGGAAGATTCTTTTTAAAAGGTGTGCTGATGAGATTGATACGGGAGAGGGATTCTTTTGCTTCCGCAAGCGAAGCACATGTACCGAGAATCCACGGGATCAGCTCAAACTGCGCGATATTGTCTTTCTCCGGTTTCGGATCGAAATAAACGGCATTTCCTACAAAATTAAGGCCGGCGATACCAAGCCCCTTTTCATTGAACGCCTCATAATAGAGCGGGTAATCATCCATCACACACGCCATGCCGATCATTGCATAGTGATGGGAAAGGGACGGCATATGAAGAAAGGAAAACGGGTAATTGCGAGGTGTAACGGTGATCTGGTCGCCATAGGAAAATTCATAATCGAGTGTGCGACCCATATAAAAGTCGCGTGTTTGATAGGTTGCTGCTGTACACATAGAAAAACTCCTTTCGATGGACGGGTTGTCATTGCTGTAAGGTATCATAGCACAGAAGCGGAGGAACGAACAGGAGAAAAATATGAAAAAAGTATAAAAAAGGATCCTGTCAGGCAGGATCCTTCAGAGTGGAGACAAAACCCTGCTTTTGCAGGGGTTGCTATGGGTGTTTTTTGAGGGATGATTGCTCAGATACGCTCCGGGTCACTGACCGGTACCTGTTTCGAAGCAGCAGATCAGCCATAGATGCTGTGATTTGAAAGGATGCTGCAGGAAGAGGTGGAATTACGCAAGATGCTTCCGGAAGCGTTCTATGACAGCAACGGATTCTGCACTGACAGGTTTCGGAACAGCGGACGGTTTTGCAAGAAAATAGCCCTGCAGGAGATCAACATCCAGCTCCAGTACCTTCAAAAGCTCAGCAGGAGTTTCCAGACCCTCGGCAATGATTTTCATGCCTCTTTGATGTGCATAGGAAACAATATTTTCTACGATCTGCTGCTTGTCCGGATCGGAGTCGATATCGCGGATGATGGAAAGATCCAGCTTGATATACGCCGGTGCAAGCTCCAGAAGTGTTTTTTCATTGCTGTAGCCGCTGCCGTAGTCATCCAGGGCAAATACACCGGAAAATCCCGGCATCTCACGTTTTTTCAACAGAGCTGTAAGATCTGGTGAATCCTCCTCTGTGATCTCGATGACAATCCGATCCTGAAGAAAGCTGTATTGTTCGACGTAAGCCACCGCCTCATCGTGATTCATGTATTGGCTTGCAATCGAATTGACAAAGAGAAGCTCATCACCGCGTATCTGATGGGTGGAGAGGAATGTGGCATAGGATTTTGCAGAGAGAAACATAGTCAGACGTTCTATTTCATGCAGGCACTCTTCCTCGTGAGCCAGCTGCAGGATCTGATCCGGACGAGTAAGTGCCGGGAGATTTCCGCGCATCAGCGCCTCGTAGGCGTAGATACTGCCGTCCGCAGCGGAAACAATTGGCTGGAAGTAATACGTAAACAGCTCTTCATTCAACATTTTATGGAACAGGCGGCGCATCTCGGTTTCCTTTGCATTTTTTGTAAAAAGCTCCAGATCGAATTCGGTAATGTGCCCTTTTTCTGCTTTCTTTACCTGGTACATTGCGAAATCCGCATATTTTTTCAGCGTAGACAGATCTGTACTGTTTTCCGGATACCAGGAAACTCCGCCGGAAAGGCGAAGGGGCAGTTTACGACCACTTGGCAGCTCCAGAGCTGTGTTTGAAACCGCAAGGGAAAGATTCTGCAAAAGTGCTCGAATTTCTTCCTGCGACTGGTAGCCGTAGAACAGAAGATTAAATTCATCGCCGGAAATACGGGCACAGAGCGTTTTAGCCGGCACAGAGGAGATAAAACACTGTCCTGCCTGCCGGATATAGGCATCGCCCCAGTCGTGGCCGAAGGTGTCGTTGGTGCGTTTTAGATTGTCAAGGTCGATCATCAGAAGGGCAGCGTGACCGAGAACTTCCGAATGCTCAAAAAGAGCTTCACTTTCCCGCTGAAACGCGCGTCGATTGTAGAGACCGGTCAATGCATCGTAATCACGCTCGTGCTCCATGCGCTGCCGTTCCAGCATAACGGAGGTAAAGTCTTCGACAAGTCCGATCTGTGCATAGCCCTCGCGGGAGGTCTCCATACGGATGTAGCGGATTGTTCCGTCAGAAAATGAAATTTCATACACCTTGGAATGCCCGACCCATACGGTATGAGAATGTGTCTGATCAAATTCACGCAGCATCGGCTGGAAATACCGGGTGGAAAGCCCGGAGACATCTTCAGATGGAAGGTTGAGCATGGGAAAAAAGTTCTTTGTGACATAGACCGTGTTGAGATCAAAACGCATCTCATAGCCACCCAGTTCAATACTTGCCATTTCCATGATACGCAGGAATTTTGTGGAGGTTGTCAGAATAATGTGGATACTGCCGTCATCGGAAAAGTCACCTTCTTCCAGGTAATTGGGAAGATAGGCAGCCTTTTCTTTCTCTGTAAGATAAGGGGAAAGATCAACGACCTGTCCCATCTGCTCAAGCGTATAGGCGGTATCGGCGTAGACGGAAAAAATATTTGGCATGGCAAGGGCACCAACCCTTCCTTTGGCGGCATCGAGAACATTTTTTTCCAGGTCATTGATGCTGCTCTGACTGGAGGCTTCGACCGTAATATGCTCTTTTTTTCCGATCGTTGTATTGAATTCCTCAACAAGACGTTCAAAGGAAGCTAACTGATCTCCGTTGTAATACGTCCATACGGTCAGCGTAACGGGTTTGTCGGAGGCGCGGCATCCGCCAAGAAGCGATACAGCGAGAACAGAACTCAAAAGAACGGTTGTGGCTTGATTTAAAAAAATTATAACATAAAGGAACAGGAGCCGCAATCGAAATTAAGCCGTGGAACAGAAAAGTTGTTACAGTTCACTGGTTCCCAGCGAACTGTAACATTCGCAGCCCTCATTTAAAGTTTTGCTTCGCAAAAGGAGGGCTGCTCACGCCTGAATCACTTTCTTACGCAGCGAAACAGCAAGTGTTTCACTGCTGAGTGAACTGTAACGAAAAGTTACCTGTTGTTTGCCGGGTACCGGTAAAGTGTAATGCAGCAGGAAAGAATCCGGTAAAGGAAAAAAGCTCCGCCGGAAAAAAAAGGTGGTATTTCCGGTGGAGCTCTGTGAAAAAAGTGATCAGAATTTTACTGATGATAATAAGAGAGGAAGTCGGTGAGCTTTCCAACCGCATCCTTTAAAACTTCAATTCGCGGCAGGTAAACAACGCGGAAGTGATCCGGCTGTCCCCAGTTGAAGCCGCCGCCGTGGACGATCAGAAGTTTTTTGTCGCGCAGCAGATCGAGAGCAAATTTTTCGTCGTTTGTGATATTGAACTTTTTCGTGTCAATTTTCGGGAACATGTAGAACGCAGCTTTTGGTTTGACTGCGGTGATACCCGGAATATCGCAGAATGCCTTGTAAACGTATTCGCGCTGCTCGTAAATCCGTCCGCCCGGAACGATGTAGTCGTTGACGCTCTGGTGGCCGCCAAGAGCGGTCTGGACAACGGACTGGGCCGGAACATTGGAGCAGAGACGCATGTTAGAAAGCATTTTGAGTCCTTCAATATAGTCCTTTGCGATAGCTTTATTTCCACTTAAGATCATCCAGCCGATACGGAAGCCTGCGATCATGTGCGATTTGGAAAGACCACTGAAGGTGACACAGAACAGATCCGGTGCGAGGGATGCAATGGAAACATGCTCAAGACCGTCCATGACGAGCCGGTCATAAATTTCATCGGAAAAGATGATCAGCTGATGCTCTCTGGCGAGATCGACAATCTGCTGCAGTACCTCTTTCGGATAGAGTGCACCGGTCGGGTTATTCGGATTGATGATAACGATCGCTTTTGTGCGGTCGGTGATTTTTTTTCGCATATCATCGATGTCCGGATACCATTCGGACTGTTCATCGCAGATGTAGTGGACGGCTTTTCCACCGGCCAGCGTTGCGCAGGCGGTCCAGAGCGGGTAATCCGGGGATGGGATGAGGATTTCATCACCGTCATCCAGAAGAGCGGACATGCAGAGGTTGATCAGCTCACTGACGCCGTTTCCGGTGTAGATATCATCGATAGAAACATTTGGCAGTTTCTTTAACTGCGCATACTGCATGATCGCTTTTCGTGCAGAGAAGAGACCCTGGGAAGGAGAGTAACCCTCGCAGTCGGTAAGCTGATGGCTCATGTCGTAGATGACCTCATCAGGAGTACGGAAGCCAAATGGAGCCGGATTTCCAATGTTCAGTTTCAGAACCTGTGTGCCGCACGCTTCCATGCGGTTTGCTTCTTCTACGACAGGTCCGCGGACATCATATAAGACATTGTCGAGTTTCGATGATTTTTTAAATTCTCGCATAGGGGAACCTCCTGTTTTTGTCTGGGAAAGGGAAGCGGCAGATGGATCAGAAAAGGATTCTGCCGGATCGGAAACCGTATCTGCCGTATAGTTTACTGTGGAATCTTTTGCAAGCAGCCAGTCGGGATCGACCTGGAGCACATCGGCCAGAAAGTGAAGAATGTCGGAGCGCGGAACCGTTTTTCCGCTGACATACTGGCTGACATGGCTTTTTCCAAGTTTCACACCGCGCCGCTGGGCCGCTCGGATCAAATCGACCTGCTTGAACTGTTTCGCCTGCATGGCCAGTTTCAGACGGTCGGAAAAGGTTTCATTTGTCATAGAAAATCTCCTTAAAATAGAATGCAAAATAAAGAAAGTTCAAAACTGTGCTTATTGTAGCATGAGTGGGAAGAAAGTTCAATAGAAAAGCTGAAATTTGTAAAAAATATTGAAAAGTTCAAAATAGAAGAAAAATAAGTTCAATTATAATATTTGTCTATTCTGTACAGGTAAAGCGTTAAACCTTGCGCATTTTGCAAATTGACAAACGATGAGATTTCGGTAGAATAAAAAAATAGGATGTTATGCATTTCTGTTGGGATCCGCCAATAGAAACGGGAGAGAAAGGAAGGAAAATGTATGGGGGAAGGTCATAAAAAATTGAATATTTCTGACTGTATGGGACTTGCGATCGGACAGATCATCGGTTCGGGCATCATGGTACTGACGGGAATCGTCATCGGTCTGACAGGACACGGCATTGCCGCAGCGTTTATTTTAGGTGCCGTGCTTGCCATTATCACCTGTGTACCGTTCATCATCCTGACGTCCGCAATCCCGTCATCAGGCGCCGGCTTTACTTACATCCGACGATTGATGGGTGAAAAAGCCGGCTTTATGTACATTGCGATGTTTGTCTTAAGCCAGGTTCTGATCGCAACGTACGCGAAAGGCTTTGCAAGCTATTTCTGCTCGATTTTTCCGCAGTTTGGCGAGTCGGCTGTCGCAATGGCAGCACTTGTAATCTGTACCGCCGTCAATCTCATCGGACTGAAATCGAGCGCACTGGTGCAAAAGGGCATGGTTGTGCTGCTGCTTTTAAGCCTGTTCTTATTTATTGTATTCGGGTTGCCAAAAGTAAGCTGGGATGCCCTGACACCGACGGTAGCCAACCTGATGCCGAACGGTCCGAAGAACTTTTTCACAGGCGTGGCACTTTTGAGTTTTGCGTGTGGAGGCGCAAAATTCGTTGCGGAGAACGGAGACGATATTGTGGAGCCGTCCCGCACAATTCCAAAGGTTATCGTGCTTTCCACGAGTATCGTTGCTGTATTCTATGTGCTGATCGGTATCGTGGCAGGCGGCGTGCTTCCGGTCGAAACGGTTGCATTTCAGAATTTGACGCTTGTCGCACAGGAGATTTTTCCAACCTGGCTGTACCTGTTTTTCGTGTT
>OLNR01001832.1_pt1 | contig 11429 bp, 8 predicted proteins | sample 1672231 | NCBI WGS metagenome assembly OLNR01 (sample SAMEA3136662, study PRJEB25190) | human gut metagenome
CAGGTTCTTGGCAGGGTTTGGGACAGCGTCCCAACGTCTCTCCCAACGTCTCCCCCAACGTATCTTTTATTCAAAAAACGCGCATGCTGTGCTTATCACCGTTTTCGGAGGATAAGTTCCATGCGCGTTTCTTTTTATGCCCAGCCGTCCCATATCCCGCCCATCGCGCCGTCGCCTGTTCAGGCCGCGCCGCCCGCCCCGGCGCAGTTTCTGCCGTTTTCTGCCGAGGCGTTTCAGCAGGCGCGCACGCGCGACGTGCCCGTGCTGCTGTTCATCAGCGACGCGCCGCCGACGCTTTCGGACGCCGCGCTGAGCATGCAGATCGCCGAACGCACCGTGCCCGTCTGGCTGTACCCCGGCATGCGCCCGGATGTGGAATTGCTCTGCCAGCGCGCGGGCGCATTGTTTTCGGAGGAAGGCGCGCTTCCCCTGTGCGCCCTGATGCTGGAAGACGCGCGCGTGTTTCTGGCCGCGCCGCTGCCGCCCGCAGGCTTTGCGCTCGATCCGTCTCGGCTGTACGTCTGGCTCTCGCAGGCAGACCGCCGCTTCGCGCAGAACCGCGACGCTTTCATCCGTCAGGCCGTGCAGACCCTTCGCTCGTTCCGCGCCGAACCGCTGCGTAAGCCCTATTCCCCGCACGACGCGGCGCACGATCTCGTCCGCGCGCTGTCCGCCGTGCATGACCCAATCAACGGCGGCTTCGGCAAGCTCAAGCAGCCGCTCTGCCCCGCTCTCCGCTTTTTGAGCCGCGCCGCCATCGGCAGCCATCAGGCCCGCACAGCGCTCGACCAAACGCTGGAAGCGATGCTCGCTTCCGACCTCTACGATCCGCTGGACGGCGCTTTCTTTCGCGCGACGCTGACGGAGGATTGGCGCGTCTTCGTGCCGGAAAAACCGCTGGCACTCAACGCTCTGCTGGCGCTGACGCTGCTGGAAAGCGGCCGCCGCGCCGAAGCCGTCCGCGCGCTGGATTTTCTGCTCTCCGCCTTTTCTGTGCCGGGCGGCATGCTGAATCCCTGTCTGACATACAGCCGGGAAAGCTGCGCCTTTACGCCCGAACAGGTCTGCGCCGCGCTCGGCGGAGAGGACGGCCTGCGCGCCTGCCGCCTGCTGGGGCTGCGCCGCCAATACGCGGGCCCGCCGCCCAAAGTCACGCCCAGCCGTTTTTCGCCGGTTGAGGATGCGGGGCAGACCGATCTGCCCCGAACGCCGACGCTCCCCAAATCCCTCACCCCGGAGGACGCGGCCTTTCTGCGCCGGGTCATGCCTCAGCTTTTGCGCGTCCGCGCGGCCAGAACGCCGCCGACCGCCGCGCCCTGCGTGCTGACGGAGGACTGCGCCCTAGCCGCGACGGTGTTCGCCCTGTGCGGCAGACGGCTCGGCGAAGCCCGCTATATTCAGCTGGCCCAGCGGGCCGTCGGCGCGCTGACCGCGCTTTCGCCCGGCCTGCCTCCGTCGTATACGCCCGTGAGCGCACTCAACGCCCAGCTCACCTGCGGCGCGGGTGCGGCGCTGGCGCTGGCGCTGCTGACGCTGGGGCAGGATGAAGCGCTGCACGCTTACCGGGAAAGCGGTCTGCGTCTGCTGGGCGCGGCGCTGCATCTGTTCATCGCCCCAAACGGCATGCCGATGCACACCCCGCAGGACTCGGCCGCCTTCTTTCCCCGCATTCCCGCGATCTTTGATTCGGAACTGCCCTCGCCCGCCGCGCTTTTGCTCCATGCGCTCGCCCTTGCCGACGCCATGCGTCCGCAGGCGGGCTATCTCGATGCTTCCCGCGTCCTATGGGAAGCGGCTGCCCCCTTTGCCCGGGAACAGCCGCTTGCCTGCGCGTCGCTCATCGACGCGGCGAATATCACGCTTTCAAAATCTCCCTGAGCGCCGACGCATCGACGGTAAACAGCGAATCCTCGCCGAGCAGCACGCCGTCGCTCAATTCCTTCTTCTCCCGCTGAAGCAGCACGATGCGCTCCTCGATCGTTCCGGAAGCGATCAGCGAAAAGACCTGTACGCCCTTCGTCTGTCCGATACGGTAAGCGCGGTCGGTCGCCTGATTCTGCGCGGCGGTATTCCACCACGGGTCATAGTGGATGACCACGTCCGCGCCGGTCAGGTTCAGCCCCGTTCCGCCCGCCTTGAGCGAAATCAGAAAGACCGGAATGTTTCCGCTGTTAAACTGCTCAACCAGCCTCATGCGCTCTTCCTTGCCGGTCGCCCCTGTGAGCATCAGCGTTTCAAGCCCTTCTTCGTGCAGCGCCGTTTCCAGCAGATCGAGCATCGAGGTGAATTGCGAAAAGAGCAGCATGCGATGCCCCTGCGACGCCATGTCGCGAACCAGCTCGATGGCCTGTTCCAGTTTGCCGCTTCCGGATGCATAGCCCTCCAGGCAGAGCCGCGGGTCACAGCAAATCTGCCGCAGACGCGTCAGCCCTGCCAAAATCTTCATGCGTCCCTGCGCACTGTCCATCTCGCTCTCCGCTTCACGCATCAGCCGCTCGGCATACGCATGATAGACCCTGCTCTGTCCAGCGGTCATCTCGCTGGTCATCACGGTTTCAATCTTATCCGGAAGCTCCGTCAGAACATCCTTTTTCATGCGGCGCAGGATGAACGGCGCCACCATCATGTGCAGGTCATGCCGCGCCTGCTCGTCGCCCTCCACCACGATGGGTGCCTCAAACCGCGTCTTGAACTTTTTATAGGCATACAGATAGCCCGGCATCAGGAAATCAAAGATGGACCACAGCTCGCTGAGCCGATTCTCAATCGGCGTTCCCGTCAGCGCAAAGCGATGTTCCGCTTTCAGCGTTTTGACCGCCTTCGCCGCTTGCGAAGCGGCGTTTTTGATATACTGCGCCTCATCCAGCAAGACGTGCGTCAGCTCAATGTCGCGATAGGCTTCCACATCGCGCTTGACCTGGTCGTAGGAGGTCACCAAAACGCCGTCCTGCCACCCGGCAATCTGTCGGGCACGCATCGACGCCGTACCCATCAGCGCCTGACAGGGCAGGCTCAGCGCAAACCGCACTGCCTCGTTCTGCCAGTTGAATTGAAGCGACGCCGGGCAGACGATGAGCGCACGGACAGCCCGTCCCGCTTCCTTCTCCCGCAGGAAGAGCGACAGCGCCTGAACCGTTTTGCCCAAACCCATGTCGTCAGCGAGGATGCCGCCAAAGCCCGCGTCGCTCAGCGCACAGAGCCACGACAGCCCCGTCAGCTGATACGGACGCAATTCGGCTTGCAGCGTTTCGGGCTGCTGTGCCTGCGTCTTCTGCGCCTCGGTCAGGCGGGAAAGCCACTCGCGAAGCGCTTTGGGCGCATCCAGCAACACATCCTCCCGCCCCTCAAGCGCCTGTTCCAAATACATCGCACGGGAGAGCGGCACGCCGCCGCCCTGCGTCAGCTCTTCCGCGCTCATGCCGACGCTGTCCGCAAGCTGATGAACCTGAGCCGCCTGTTCCAGCGCGTCTCCGGAGAGGAACGTCCCGCTTTGAAGCCGCACATACTTTCGCTTTTGGCGATAGGCGGCATAGGCGGCGTCCAAATCCGCCTGCGTCAGCCCGCCCAAATCGGCACGGATGAGCAGCTGCGTTCCCTGCCGCTTCATGCCGAAGGACAGCGCATGCTTTACGCTGATGTTCATCGCCGCCAGCCTGTCGGAGATCATCACCTCACCGAACCGCTCCAAATCATGCAGCTGTTCGGTCAGCAGGGCATACATCGCTTCCTCATCGCCGGAAAAGGCGTATTCTCCGGCGCCGACCTTCCCCGGGAAAAGCGATTCCACCCGGATTTCAATGCGCTTTTCCGCAAACGCGTCACGGCAGATATGGGGGTTTTCCTCGCCCGGGCGCAGTCTGGCAGCGCCGTAATCCCATTCGATCCGGCAGGTCAAGCCGCCGCCCTCCGCGATGTCGATATAAAACCGCGCCTTCATCGCCATCGGTATATGCTTTTTGACGACCTCGCGCCCCGAAACGATCGTCGCGCCGGATGGCGCGATGACCTGCGCACAGATCGGCGCAATCTGCTCTTCGCTCAGGTTCAGTCCGTCGGGATATTTCTCCGCAACGCTCAAAAGCCCCGCCGCACGCATATAATCCGCGTCAAACGCGCAGACAACCCGCTTGAGCTCAAACTTATATGCGCCGGTCGCGCCCATGACGGTCATGCCGCTCTCCACGCCGTCGTCGCGGCCCACGTCCAGGGTCACGGTCTGGTTGTACGCCTCCACGCTCTTGCCCACGATGCGCGCGGCCACGCCGTCGATGTCGTAGGATTTCTTGAGGTCGAGCAGGCCCTCCAGGCGCTCGGCCTCCTGCTTGTACTCGTCGGCCTCGGCGAGGCGGCGGCGCAGCTCCTCGTTGCTCTCGCGCAAACCGGAGAGCGTCGACTCGTCGGCCGTGAGGTTCTCCACCCCCTCGCCTACCGAGGACGCGCCCGCGCCGGCGGCGGCGCCGACGAACTTGAAGGGCCCGACCGCCACGGCCACGGCGCCCTGCACGGCGTGCAGCGGCCCGTCCTCGCCCTCGCGCGCGTACAGCGTGGCGAGGGCCAGGGATATCACGAGCAATACGACGAGCAGCACCCGCTTCGCCGATGCCGATCCGCTCTGTTGGAAGTTGAGGGCCATGCGGTGAGGGGCGCTGCCTTACTTCGACCGCATGAGCGTCTGCTTGAGCGCCGTGGGCGTCTCGAGCACCTTCAGGCATCCGGTGACGACGTTCGTGAGCGCCGTCTCGCTCGTCCACACGGGAATCTCCAGCTTGTCGGTGAGATAGCGGTCGAGACCGGACAAGAGGCCGCCGCCGCCCGTCAGCAGGATGCCGTTCTGAATGATGTCGGAGGCGAGATCGGGGTTCGTTTTCTTGAACGTCTCCTTAATATGCACGACCATCTCCTCACAAGGCTGCACGAGCGCGGAGCGCACGTCCTCGGATTGGATGGTGACCTCCTTCGGCTGCTCGGTGATCACATCCTGGCCCGAGATAATCATGTCGCGCTCGCGACCGTCCTCGAACGGCAGGATGGAGCCGATCTTGATCTTGATGATCTCGGCTGTTCGCTCACCGATCTTGATGCCCAGCAGGTCGCGCAGGTGCATGGCGATGGCCTCGTCCATGCGGTTGCCGGCCAGGCGCAGCGACGAGGAGGTGACGATGCCGCCGAGCGAGATGACGGCCACTTCCGTGGTGCCGCCGCCGATATCCACGACCATCGAGCCCGTCGGCTCGGTGACGGGCAGGTCGGCGCCCATGGCCGCGGCCATGGGCTCCTCGATGAGGTATGCCTGACGAGCGCCGGCCTGAACGGCAGCCTCGAACACCGCGCGCTTCTCCACCGAGGTTGCGCCGCACGGGATGCAGATGACGATGCGGGGCTTGGCCTGCCAGGGATACTTGCGCGGCGCCGCTTTGCTGATGAACGCCGAGATCATGGCCTCGGTCACGTCGTAGTCGGCCACTACGCCGTCGTGCAGGGGATGCTCGGCCGAGAACGCCTCGGGCGTATGGTTGATCATGTTCTTGGCTTCGTGGCCCACTGCGAGCACGCGATGGGTCGCCTTCTCGATGGCGACAACTGAGGGCTCGTTGACAACGATGCCCTCGCCCGGGATGGCGACCAGTGTATTTGCAGTTCCGAGGTCGATCGCCATATCGTATGACGATGACGACGAAGCGCTCTGGATAAAATCAAAAAAGGACATGCGTGTTCCTCACGGTCTTTATCGTGCAGCTTTCGATTCTATCATAGGCACCGCGTACGCAAAAGGACACGGTGCATGAGTGGAGCTTAATGAACGCTACAGGAAAGGCACGGGTCGTAGGCACGGACGAGCTTAGCGATCTCGGAGCGGATATAGCCTTCGTCGAGGCCTGCTTCAACGAGCACTTCGACCAGGTGACGCGTATCAGCTTCAAGCGAAGCGAGGTTCTGGGACGTTGGCGTGATGATAGAAGCGTGCAGAACGCGGCCTTCATCGTCGAATTCGAGCTTGTGGAAGACCACACCGCGCGGCGCTTCACTCATGCCCACGCCGGTGCCAGCACGCACTTCGAAGGGAACCGGCTTCGAATCGCCCTCCCCTTTCGCCAGTTCACGGCAGATCCCCGCGCAGCGGATAAGCGCATCTAAGATCTCGATAGCTTGCGCCAGATTGTTCTTCATGGGGTTCTTCTCTTCAGGACGAAGACCCGCCTTCGCAGAAGCGAACTTCGCCTCTTGTGAAAGATGATCCCACGAAGCGTTCAAACGAGAAAGTGCGGAGGTGAAGACAGGCTTGCCCGTTGCTTTCACGCGTGTGAAGAGCGCACCGGAATGCGGTACTTCATATTCTTCAAGGTACGACTCGAAATCATGCGCATCGAAGCGAACATGCTCATCGATGAGCTCGAGCGTGTTCGAAGACTGCACCGGGTAGTAATCGTCTTCGACCATGGCCAAAAGATCAGAAGCGGTATGGATCTCGGTGATGCGGAACGAAGAGAACAGATCGACCGTTGCTTTCGCGAACGGGATCGCCGCTTCGAGCCGATCGGCGAGCTCAAGGTATTCCTGCGCGCTGATCTCATGCGTGAAACCGCCCACCACTGCCGTGATGGGATGGATCGAGCGCCCGCCCACGAGCGTGCAAAGATCGTTGCCGAGCTTCTTCAAATCGAGCGCCTGGTTGAACAGTTCAGGGTCTGATTGTGCGAGCGGGAATACGCTTTCCTCACCCACGAAATCAGGCACCACGAACACGAAGAGATGAGAAGCGTGATTCTGCAGGTAGGAGCCATACACGAGCAACTCGCGCAGCATCTTCGTACGCGGCGAGACTTCGATGCCGAACGCATCCTCGACCGCTTTAAGGTCGGTCACGCAATGGCTCGGCGAACAGATGCCGCAGATACGCGAAGAGATATAGGAGCAATCCTTGTAACTCTGCCCGCGCACCATGCTCTCGAACAGGCGCGCTGGCTCGACGATGTTCATCTCAACGGTCTTCACCACGTCGTCTTCGATGACCACATGCACATTGCCATGGCCCTCGACGCGCGCGACATGATCGATATTAAGCTGGGAGCGTGTCATGTGATTCCTTGTCTTCTGCGGCAATGAGCGGATTGGTTTGGTTGAAGATCGTAAGCTTGCGATCGAACTCTTCAGGAGAAAGCCCGAAACGCTCGACCGCCTTGCGTGCTGATGCGAGGTTGGCCTTTGGTGAAAGACCGCGGCATCCCATGCATGGCCTACCCAAGCTCGGGCAGCGCGCCATGCAGCCGCCGTTGGTCACCATGCCCAGACAGATCTCGCCACGCGGGTAGAAGCACAGGTTCTCCTGGCGTTTGCATTCGGCACACATCGTCGTGGAACGGCGATGGCGGTTCGACCCATGCAATGCCGCACTGAGCACTTGCGCGAACTCGTAGAAATCGATCGGACAAGAGAGCACCGCATAATCGACATCGATGACATCCTTTACCGCACGCGGTTCGATCACGGTGCCACACGCCTCGGGAAGCGTGTCGTAGACTTCCCCGATGCGTCCCTCGAAGCCTTGCGCTGCCATGCCGGGAATGCCGGCGGTATGCGCGCACGCTCCGATCGTGATGACGATCTCCGCCTTTTCGCGCAGCTGTTTTACCTGGCGAACAGCCTCTTCAGTAGTTACCGCGCCCTCGATGATCGCGATATCGAACTCTTCTGGCATCGGCTCGCTCGAGGCAAGCTGCCAGTATTCAAGATCGATGCGCCCGAGGATATCGGTGAGGAAATGCTCTTGGTTGGTGATCTGCAGCTGACAGCCGAAGCAGCTCGCCAGGCCCACGACCACGACGCGCAGCGGCTTCTGTTCAGCACAGGATGAGGACAGGGGTTGTTTTTCCATGCTACATCGACCCCTGAATGTTCTTGGCTTCCCAGTAATTGAACACTGGCCCGTCGAAGCAAACGTATTGATGCCCGATCTGGCAGTGTCCGCACCGGCCCATGCCGCACTTCATGTGACGTTCGAACGACATGAAGATGCGATCATAGCTGATGCCTTTCTTCGCCATCTCTTCGACCACGAAGCGATACATCACCGGCGGTCCGCAGATGGCGCCATAGGTGTTATCGGGGTCGACCTCGAGATCCTTGAAGGCCTCGGTGACCAGGCCGACGTTACCCTTCCAATCGGGATGGGGCTTGTCGATCGTGAGGTAGAAATCGAAATCGGGTCGGTGACTCCACATCTCGAACTGCTCGCGGAACATGATCTCTTCCGGGCTGCGTGAGCCATAGATGATCGTGACGTTGCCGAATTCGGAGCGTTCGTCGTGGATGTTATTGATCAGCGATCGCAACGGCGCGATGCCAAGACCGCCTGCCACGAGCAGAATATCGTGCCCCTTCATGTCCTCAAACGGGAAGGGATGGCCATACGGGCCGCGCAACCCCACGATATCGCCACACTGCATGTTATGAAGCGCGCTCGTGACATCACCCGCACGACGCACGCAGATCTCGATGAAGCCGCTCTTCGAAGGCGAAGATGAGATCGAGATAGGAACCTCGCCCACGCCGAAGACGCTCACGCATACGAATTGTCCAGGCTTGTGATGGAACGCATCGCGGATGCGATCATCGATAAGGCGCAGCTCGAACAGTGTTTCCTTCTCCGTGAGCGGCGTCATGGATGTGATGCGCGCCGACCACGGACGATACGGATTCGCCGCCATCATCTCTGCGCCATCGAGCGGTGCTTTGTAGTTGTAGTGCCCTTTGACCGCGAGCTTAGTAGGTGCTGTGCGACGTTTACTCTCCATCTGCCTCAGCCCCCTTGCGGTCGAAGAACTTCAAGACCTCGATCGGATTGATGTTGGCCTTGCAGGCATACACGCAGCGCCCGCAACCAACGCAGAGCTGGTAGTCGTGACTACCCGTGAAGCCGTTGAGCTTGTGATAGAAACGATGGCGCACACGCTTGCGATTCGTGTCGCGGAAGTTATGACCCCCTGCAACGAGCGCGAACTCAGGCGAAGTGCATGAATCCCACACGCGGATGCGGCTGCCATGCTTGCCATCAGGATCGAGCTCGTCGTAGATATCGAAGCAGAAGCACGTAGGACAGACTGCGCTGCAGGCGCTGCATGATTGGCAGCGCTCACCCATCTCGGTCCAGAATTCATCGCGATGGAACACATCCATCATCATGGCAACCTCTTGCACATGAGGAATGTTGGTGTTGAAGCTCTCTTCACGCTCGCGCGTTACGCGACGGAACTCACGACGGTCTTCGTCGGTTGCATGCTTAGGATCGCACGATGCTTCGAGCACGCTCGCTGCCTCAACGCCCGCAAGCGAGACAAGGTACTTATCGCCGATCTTCTGCAGGAACATATCGGTACCCATGCGCGCTTCATCGGTGCCGCACAGGTTGCAGAAGCACGCAGGCCCTGGCATGCAGCCCAGTCCGACGATGAGCGTGTTCTCGCGCCGCTTCGTGTAGTAGGGATCGGGATACGCGCAGTCTTTGTACACCAGGTCAAGCCGATTGAGCGCGTTGATGTCGCACGGATGCACGCCGAAGAGCACACGCGGCTTAAGATCGATCGCGAAATCGGTGACCTCGTTCTCCTCTGCATCGAAGCGCATGAGCACTTCTTCTGAAGGAAGGAAGAATTTCTTAGGTGAAGTGATCGTGGTGGTGTAGTCGAACTCCACTTCATCGGGATCATGGATGACAGCAAAAACATAGCCCTGGTCGCGTTTGACCGGGGCTATGACTTCATAATCATTCATGAAACCACGAACGAGTGAAGAAAGCTTGTCTGCATCGATAACACGATAGAGCATGTACGCTTCCTTTCGTAAGCAGCCTCACGAGCAGTGTTGCGCAGGGTTGCGCACGGCCGAGACTTACGCGAAGAAGATCGCCATCTCGCGCTCGGCCGATGCGACCGAGTCAGAACCGTGGATTACATTTTCGTCCATAATCAGGCCGAAGTCACCACGGATCGTGCCGGGGGCCGCCTCAGCTGGATTAGTGGCACCCATGAGCGAACGGCACTTCAGCACCGCGCCATCACCAGAGATGATCATCTTCACGACCGGACCGGAAGTGATGTAGGTGATAAGGCCATCGTAGAAGGGCTTGCCTTCGTGCTCCTGATAGTTCGCTGCTGCCTGCTCGGGCGTGACATTACCGAGCTCCATGCGCTCGATCGTAAGGCCAGCGCGCTCGAAGCGATTGATGATCTCGCCAATGTGACCATTAGCGACGCCATCGGGCTTGATCATGATGTAGGTCTTTTCCATTGCCATGTATGATTTCCTTTCGTTCAAAGGCTTTTAATGCTGAGAGGTGAAATAGAGCGTTGCGCCGGTGATTTTCCAACCGACACCATCGCGCACGAGTGAGATCTCATAGGGCACCGTGCCGCCTTCAGGGGTGGTGGCGTCCACATAGACTTTCGCGGTGGTAAGGTCGTTTACCTCGCCCACGACTGCAACTGAAGAGCCCGCTTCGATGCAATCTGCAATGCGAGCGCGCTTCGTGTCATCCAGATCGCCACTGAGCACATCGCCATTCGTAGGATCAGCAAAGAGCTCCGTGATGACGTCCTGCTTCGTGGGAATACCAAAGCCCTGCGTGACCACATAGGCTGCCCCACCAACGAGCGCAGCTACGATGATGATCACGATGACCGCGACAACGATGCCCTTCTTGCGCTTCTTCTTCGTGGCCGAGCGCGCCCAATCTTGCAAACGCACATCGTTTTCGTTGAAGAAGTTCGTGTCATACGGATTGCCATACGCATCGACCTGATCATTGATGTCGTGCGAAGAGAGCACCATTGTGCCTGCTTCAGCAAGATGCTCGCGATCGTCTGCCACATCGAACGGAACCGCACTGCCCGAAACATCAAGTCCTGAAAGGTCCTTCTCTTCCCGTTCAGGTGCGTGCTCTTCTTCGGTAACGCCAGAAGCGACCGCTTGGATCGCGCGCTGGTAATCCACGTTGGCCGCATCGTTGAAAACGTAGGTCTGATCAGCGAGAGCAGACTCGAACGCCTTCACTGCTTTTGCCATCTTGCCTGCGGCGACATAAGCCTGACCCATGTTCGCGAACAACTTATTGCGTGTGGCGGGGGTCATGTCGAACTGGAGCGCGCTCTCATATGAAGCGATCGCATCCATCGGGCGATCGAGCGCCATGAAGCATACACCCAAATTCAGGAGCGCTTTGGTGGGATCGGGATTGGATTCATCGAGCGCCGCAGAGCGGAACGACGCGCCTGCTTCAGCTGATTTGCCGAGCTTCAGGTAGGCATTGCCGAGCCCCATATAGGCTTTGTAACCCGTCTTGTACTTCGGGTCTTCAAGCGCCTCAGCGAAGAACGGGATCGCATCTTCGTAATCGAGCTGTGAAGCATAGACCGTGCCAAGGTTGTAAGCTACTG
>OLNR01001859.1_pt1 | contig 11271 bp, 8 predicted proteins | sample 1672231 | NCBI WGS metagenome assembly OLNR01 (sample SAMEA3136662, study PRJEB25190) | human gut metagenome
CGCCGATGCCCTGGCTGCGCGCCCATTCGATGTACTCCTGCACGATGAGGAAGTAGGCCGGGAAGCCCTGCTGGATGATGATGCCCATCTCGTAATCGGCCTGCTTCTGCTCGCGCTCGGGCACCGGGGTCCCGTAGCGCTTTTCCAAGCCCTCTTGCACGCGCTTGCGGAACCACGATTCCTCGGTCTCACCCTCGGGCAGGGGGAACTTCGGCAGGATGGGCTCGCGCTCTAACGTGACGTCGCACTTCGCCGCCACTTCCACCGTGTTGTCGCAGGCCTCGGGGAAGTCCTTCATGGCCTCGCGCATTTCCTCTTCGGTCTTCATGTAGAACTGGTCGTTCTCGAACTTCATGCGGTTCGTCTGGTTGACCGTGGAACCGGTGCCGATGCACAGCATGATGTCCTGGGCCTCGGCGTCTTCCTTCAGCAGGTAGTGGAAGTCGTTGGTGGCGATGGTCTTGAGCCCCGCGGCCTTCGCCACGCGGGTGAGCTCGTGGTTCAGCTCGGTCTGGGTGAAGCCGGCGTCGGTGCGGATGCCCTGGTTCTGCAGCTCGATGTAGAAGTCGCCTTCATCGAAGCAGCTGGCGAACTTCTTGGCCCATTCCACGGCATCGTCGAAGCGGCGCTCGTCGAGCAGCTTCGGGATGACGCCGGCGATACAGGCTGACGAGCCGATGATGCCGTGGCCGTACTTCTGCAGCATGGAGAAGGTGGTGCGCGGCTTGTAGTAGAAGTTGTCCACGTGGGACTCGCTGACGAGTTTCAGCAGGTTGTGGTAGCCCTCGTTGTTCTTCGCCAGAAGCAGCAGGTGGTACAGCTTCGGCTTCACGTCCTTGCGCAGCGACTCGTCGGGGGTGAAGTACACCTCGCAGCCGAAGATGGGCTTCACGCGCTTGCCCGTCTCCTTCTCGACGGCGTCGCAGGCGTCGGAGAGCTCCACCATGCCGGACATGACGCCGTGGTCGGTGACGGCCACCGCCGGCATGTCCAGCTCGGCGGCGCGGCGCACCATGTCCTTGATATGGGTGAGCCCGTCGAGCAGCGAGTATTCCGTATGGTTGTGCAAATGGACAAATGCCATCGTCAGCCCCTTCGATAAGGTCGGCGGCGCACGAGTTCGTTTATGGTGTGATTATGCGCACTGTATCGTGTCATGCTAGGCCGAAAGCGCGTAGCTGACGCGAGAACTTCCCGCTGCTCCGCTTCCCTTCCGACCGCTCTTATGTTCCGTCATTTTCTCGGCTGCCATGATACCAGCCTGTCGCCCCACGGTGTGCGAACAAACAGTGAGTTTTGCATGGAATGCCCTCCGCCCGGAGAGTGCGGAGGGCACGGGCGACCATCTAGCCGCAGAAACGGTAGGTCGGCCGCTCGTCCTCCGATTTGTTGATGCAGTCGTCCATGAACGCGAAGGCCGCTAACAGGGAAAGCAGCAACTGGGACTCCAGCTTATCGGAAGACGACGCGCAGGCCATCACTCTATCGTGAAGGGCTTTGCAGAGCCCCTTCGAGCGATAGGACGAATCGGCCTCCTTCTCGAACCCGACCTCGTAGGCGATGAACGCTTCGAAGTCGCGAAGCTCGAGAGACGCATCTGGGCGCTCTCGGGACGCCCAATTCCTGAGAGCCCTCCACTGCTCGTCCCGCGCCGCAACGCTCGCCTCCCGGGTTCGTTCCGTGAAGGGCATCGCCGTCTGCATGATCTCGTGGCGCATGAGCCGATCGGTCGGGAAGAGCGGTCGAGACCGACCGCCCTGTTCATAGGTGTCACGGGCCGTCCACGCGGAATCTTTCCTCCTCAAGCCAGGAGCTTCAAAGCTGGGCACCAGCAGATCGGTCACACAGCGGGACTCAGCGTTCCGGGCGAGCAGCGCCTCCCCGCAGGCGAGTTTCTTACCTCGAATCGTCAATTTCGGCTGCAAGGCTCGAGAGGGCCAATACGGCTCTTTCAGCTCGATGGTCGCATAGGTGAAAAGCGGAAGCGAGCTTTCGAGATCGAAGCCGTTTACAAACCGCTCCCCCGCATAACCGAACAGCAACGTAGCGCGCGACTGCGCGGCAATTTCATTGAGTTCATTGAGAGCATCTGCGAATATCGCCCCATTCCATTCTTGCAAGTACGCCTCCAGCAGAGAATCGATGACGATGAGTCTGGGTTTCCTCGAAAACGCCCCGATGAAACCAACCGTCTGCGTAATGGCACGATGAAGATCCTGCAAGAAGCCCTTGGGGCGGTCATCGAACTCGATGAACTGCAGGTCCCAGCCCTTGATTTTCCCAGTCGCCCGATCGAGCGCCCTCGCCTCTCCTTCGCTATACGCTCCGCCGAGCAGACTCGCGAAGGGCACTTGCGAGATGGCCGAAGCCAGAGCGAGCGCTGCCCGGGGCGCGCTTTTGCTCGTGCAGTACAAGACCGATGCCCCCTCCATCGCGGCATTGCGGGCTATCGCGAGGAGCGTGTCAGAAACGACCCCACAGCGGCCCACCACCCCTACGGTCTCGCAATGGGGCAGATCGCCGAGCATGCCATCCAACGCACGAAGTCCCGTGCGCAGGCCATCAGTCCCCATCGGCCTCGGCCTGACCGATTGCTCCTGAATCACACCCTCGAGGACATCTCCGATACGCCTCGTAGAACCATTTCTGTTTTGCTGCTGCAACGTTATCAGTCCTCCCTAATGCACGATTCTCAGAGGAACGTCGTATTCCGCGCGGAGCGCCCCCACAAGGGTGCCAACCGCATAGGCGAACCCCTTGTCTTCCCGAACGCGCGATTCAACCGCAGAAACGCTGTGGAGAACGGAGAGGCAGTCGCAATCGAACTGCTCCCACACCTCGCAAGGGGACAGCTGGGCAAACTCGATGCATAGGTAGATGGCTGCTTGACGAGCACCAACCACGCCCGTCTCTTGCTGATGACCGAATACCTCCTCGGGACTCACCCCGAACCGCTCCCCCACTGCTCCCACAATCGCGTCTGCGATATCGCACCTTTCGGCGAATTCCATCAAGACCTCCTTTGCATTTGCCTCGGCACCCCAGAAGAATAATCGCCCGAAAGCCCAAGCAAGGGCCATCAATGGCCCACGCTTGAGCGTGCGAAATCTACTACAGCATTCCGTAGCCCTGAATCGTACAACCGATTTGCTCCGTCTCTAAAAAGGGTGCGGGCAATTCAATGGTCACCGGCAGGAGACCGCCGTAGCTGTTCTTGAGAATGCGCATCTTCACATCCACCACAGCATCCGATTCGTACGAAACAACCTCATCGAGACTGACAAGAACGTCGCAATCCTGGTCAACAAAAAACGCACCCTTAACAAGGCCGTAGGAAAAATCATAGTCTTCAACGGTCGACAGGTCGTGATACCTCGAACGCCTCGAAACCCAATCGGAAGTCACAACCGGCGCGTTGCAGCCCAGCGAAATGGCCCGCAATTCAAATGATAGGCGAGCAAATTCGCTTTTCAGATCCCAGATTCTACGAGTTGTATCCGAGGGGTCTTTCCCCACACTCCCCATTCCTCCTACATCGAAATATACATCGAAATAATCAGGTATCAATTTGAGATAGTTTATAACGACGAGCATATCTGCCTCTGGCCCAATCCCTACGCGCATGTTTTCTGCGGACAAACGAACGTCATCCAATGTTTGCACTGGCGAATCTATGATCTTCAATGGCAAATCTGACATATGCTCTCGAGTCAATCGCATTCTCTTTAACTGCGCTTCCGTGGGTTCTGCGCAATGCTCGTCGAAACCGAAGGCCGCCTCGGTGGAAGGCTTTCTGAGACTATACGCAGCTATTCCCCTCGGATCCACGCCCGATCTAAGCGCCAGAAAAACATTCTCAACTCGCTGGCTACGCTGCTCAAGCGAGAGAAAAAGCACATTTATACCCGACTCCGCTGCGCGCAATGCCAACTCACAAAGGACGAACTCGCGACAACGGCACGGAGCGCTTCCGAAACAAGTTATGCTTCCCGCTCGCAGACCACCAATTGCGTAGTCGAGCCCCTTAAAGCCGGTTGACAAGCAAGCAGGATGCTCTGGGAATCCACGGACTTTGCTCATTCTCTTTTCCACGGCACGCTCTCCTTCCTCCTATCGTCGGCAATCATCCTATCCGAAGGAGAGGGCGGATCTGACCCATCTATGGAACACATCGGTTTTAGACGCAGCCTGCAGGCAGACCACTCAGCGTACCGCTCACTCCTCGTAAAGTGCGGCGATGTCATGCAGGTGCGTGCGGTACGCCTCCACGGCCCTCTTGGAGCCGAGAAGCTTCACGTGGGGTCCCAGCTGGAAGAGCCAGCCGAAAAACTGCGGGCAGAGGGGCGCCCTCGTATATACCTTCGCACGTCCGTCATCGAGCGGGTACATGTCAAGGTCTTTCCCGAACTTGTCCACGACCGTGCAAATGCGGGGCTCGTCAATCTCGAAGACGACAGGTTCTTGAGGCGAGTTGCCGAACACCCCGAAGCTGAGGCGCACATCGTCCTGAAGCTGCCAGGTCGCCACGGTCTCGTTGCGCGTGGCGGCCTCATTGGACACTCCCACATCGACCATACGGTCAACACGGTAGGGCGTCATGCCGCCATAGCGGTCATTGTAAGCGAGCAGATAATACAAGCCGTCGACGTACACCAGCTTGAGGGGCGTTGTCTCGCTGACGCGCCCATCGCGGCTGAGCACCCGGCTACCATCGGCGGCGAAGCGGAAGTAGCGGAACTGCACCTTGCGGCCGAGATACATCGCCTGCTGGATGGCATCGATACTCCAGAACACCTCGGGATTGTCCATCTTCACGTATTCCGCCATATCGAGCCGCTGATCGAGCCGCTCTTCCTGACTCTCGCTGGCGAAACGCTTCAGCTTCTTCACAAGTCCCAAAGCCATGTGCTCGGTAAGAAACGGCGCGCTCTGTACGGCATCGACGAGCATGACCAGCTCTTCAGCCGAAAAGGGGCGCTCGGCCAAAAACCACCGCTTGGTAGAAGAGTCGAAGAGAACGTCCCAGCCGTACTCACGCAGCACGTCGAAATCGCGACAGACGGACTTGCGCTCCGCATCGATACCGCGCGCGGCCAACTCCCCGAGAATCTCGTTCATAGAGATGCCCTCGCCGACGTCCGCCTTTTTCAAGAGGATTTCCAGCAAGTAGAGCAGCTTGAGCTTCTGGTTCGGCTGATTAGACACGGGTGTCTCCTATCGGACGGGCTTGGCGATGCCTCTAGTATAAGTCCCACTATTGGGAATGATGAGGAAAATCGACACCTTATGATTCGAGTCGGTGAATGCGCCGGCCACGTTGCCGCCAGCCGTCCGCCCTCGGTCGCCAAACCCATAGATCGCCCGGCGGTCTGCCCTTGTTGACGGCAATGCTGACTGGTACAATCACCCTTGCCAAACCCAGAAACGCCCTGCCTGCAGGGTCATAGAAGTTGCCGCCAGGCAACCGCAACGGAAAGCCTTCGGATGGAAGGGCATCTGCTCATTTTGAAGGCTGCTGTTGCAACTTTCTGGGTTTGGCGACCGAGGGTGGATGCTCTTCTTTCTTGTGCGCACCTTGCACGACGTGACGGCGCCTCTATCTTCGGTGTTCCGCAGACCCGTCGAGCCTGCAGGCTCGATAGTATGCCCAACATTATCCGAAGGGAGCATCGATATGGCCATCGACAAGGCAAAACTCGCAGAACAGCAAAAAGCCCTCAAGAGCTCACTCGTCACCTACCTAGAAAACCAAACTGATGACAGCCTTGCAGATCTCGACAACTTCACTTACGAGGCGATACCCCGAGCTCTCAACGGCCTCGCCAAGGGCCATGCCGAACACTACACGAAAAACGATTTTGCTCTCATTGAGTACTTGACTATCATTCCCACTGCCAACAGCAACGCAAAGCTGCTCGAATACCTCCAGAACGGCTCTATGGACGGCGAAGACAAGGCCGCCTTTGAGGCATTCATCGACAACGAGACAAGTGGGAGACCCCGAGGGTTCTTCACCTCCACCGGGTTCTTCCCCATGTTGACATACCTCACTGAAGAGCAATGCTCGCACATCGTGAGCACTTGCATCAACATCAACGAGACGAGTGCCGACGACGCCACGAGCATCTACGCGGCGGCCCGAACAATTTGCGGGATCAAGCACTTCGGAGCAGGCTTTCTCTCGGGGCTCCTGCATTCCATCAAGCCCACCCTGTTTCCCATTCTGAACGCCCCCGGTCAACGTATCTACCGTCCCCTCGCAAAAGATATGGGAGTCAACCCTAAGAAACTAGGGGACACGAGCCTCTACGCCGACAATGCCGAGAAGATCAAGCGATTCATAGACCGGTACTCCGTGGTCAATTTCCGCGTTGTCGACCGGGCTCAGTTCGAAGATCCGAACGTTCGCGCCGCTCTCGACATATCCGTAGAAAAGGAATCTCCCAACGAAGAGCCCATCGGCTTGGAAAGCGGAGGGTCTCTCTATGACGAGCTCAGCCGGAGAGACGGGCGCCGCAGCCAGCAGGAGCAGGGCTCCCTTAACACCATCCTCTACGGCCCTCCGGGTACGGGCAAGACGTACCAGACGGTCACCTACGCCGTCAGCCTCTGCGACCCCGAGTTCTTCGCCGAGCACGAAAACGACTACGGCGAGCTCTTCCAGCGATACGAGGAACTCGTCTACGAGGGGCGGGTGGTGTTCTGCACCTTCCACCAGTCTTACTGCTACGAGGAGTTCATCGAAGGCATAAAACCCGTGGTGGACGACAGCGCCTCCGTGCGCTATGAGATTCATTCCGGCATCTTCAAGACTCTGTGCGACAAGGCCTTGGCGGATGAGGAGAGCAACTACCTCCTCATCGCCGACGAAATCAACCGCGGCAACATCTCCCGGGTATTCGGCGAGCTCATCACACTCCTGGAGCCGAGCAAGCGCCTCGGGGCGCAGGAGGAACGCACAACCGTCCTCCCATACTCCGGGGAGCCCTTCGGCGTACCCGACAACCTCTACGTACTCGGCACCATGAACACGGCCGATCGCTCGCTGACGCAAATCGACACCGCCCTGCGCCGCCGCTTCGAGTTCGTCGAGGTGTCACCCGACCCCTCACTCATCGAGCCGGCGATCCTCGAAACCGACGAGGGCGCTATCGAGCTCCGACTTATCCTGGAGGCTATGAACGCCCGCATCGGGGCCCTCTACGACCGAGACCATGCCATCGGGCACTCCTACCTCATGGGCGTCGACTCGTTCGCGGAGCTGAAGAACCGCTTCGAACTGAAGATCATCCCCTTGCTGCAGGAGTACTTCTACGACGACTACAGCAAGATTCGCCTTGTCCTCAACGACAACTCGGATACGGACGGCTTCGTCGTGAGGGAAGGCCTTGCCGCACAGTACTTGGGCAATCTCGGCACCATAGAAGAGCCCCTCGTTCTCGGCAGGAGCAGAAACTGGCGTCCCAACCACTTCATGGCCATTTACGGAAGTGCGGCGACGGACACGGCGAGCGAGTAGTCGACAGCTATGCACAAAACGCAAACTCTCTTTGAATACGACCACCTCTGCGCCGACCCCGGTCTGGAGGGCATCGTTCCCATCGACGAGAGCACCTTCGAGGCGCTCGAGCTGTTCCTTGCCTCCCTTGCCGCCGGTTCGGAAGATACGGCCGAGGAGATGCACGACGTGTTCCGGCTCTCCAGCCGGAGGGGCCGCAAAACGCTGGCCGTGCAAAACTACGTCGGAGTCATCTCTGCAGCCGATACGGCCATCGAAGTGCTCCCGAAGATCGGGCGCCCCCATCGGGACAGCGTAGAAGACGTCGAGCGCGTCCGCTCGGTGTTCCTCTCCATGTTGTCCGAACTGCGCGACACGCAGTTCAAAAACCTGGGCCGCACCGGATTGGCAACCGCGAAAATGCCCGTCCTCGAGGTGTTCATATCGGCGTTCTTAGACGAGATCCGCGAGATTTTGAGGCGGGGCATTCGCTCCGACTATCGGGACTGGGCGGGAAACGAGCGCTTCCTGAAGGGCAAGCTCAACTTCAGCGAGCACGTGCGACTCAACCACACCGATCGCTCGCGATTCGCCGTGGAGTACAGCGTCTACCATGTCGATCGCCCCGAGAATCGCCTCATCAAGAGCACCCTCGACTATCTCGGAAGGCAATCGCACGATTCAGTCAATAAGCGTCGCATCAAGATAGCCCTCGACCACTTAACCGAAGTGGGGACAAGCCCGGATACGCGTGGCGACTTTGCCGCCTGCAAGAACGACCGCAACACCGCCCATTACGCCAACGCACTCATGTGGTGTCGCATCTTCCTCGGTGGCGAGGCACCCACATCGTTTCCTGGCATCGTCACCGCCGATGCCCTCCTCTTCCCCATGGAGCGCATCTTTGAGGACTACGTGGCGGCTCGGCTGCGCACGGCGTGCCATCCTCACGGCATCTCCGTTCAAGCCCAAGACCGGGGCCGCTACCTTTTCGACAGCCCCAAGCAGTATCGACTCCGGCCCGACATCGTCGTCACCGATCCGGTCGGACGCCGCATTATCCTTGACACCAAGTGGAAGATTCCAAAGGACGGCAAGCCGGGCCAAGGCGATATGTACCAAATGCTCGCCTACGCAGCGCGCTACGGGATCGACGATGTAGTGCTCGTATACCCCACCACGGAAGACGGCCCTTGCGTCGAGGGAGAAATCTACCGCACCGACATTTCAGGCCGCATCGTCCGCGTGCACACGTACTTCTACCGCCTCCCCGAGGACGCGCTCGCTGATACCACTTTTGGCGATGGCGCAGACGAGCTTGCAAGATACATCGAGAACCTGACGAAATGCCAAGCAATCACCGCCACCCCCACCTCCTGAGGAGGCACAAGGAGAGACCATGGAAGACAAGCGTGCAGTGGGAGAATCGTTCGACCCGACCCCTATCGGCAGCGACGCTATCGCTACCGGAAAAGCCAGGGTCCCCTTGCAACGGCGACTTATCGACAGCTTCCGATATTTACGAGAAGAGCGGCACGTCAAGAAAAGCCACGACGAGGTCAACGCACGACTCCAGCAGCTTCGCTCGCAGCTGGAGCGGGACGGGGCAACTTATCAGGACAATCTATACATCCTGGCAAACCACAGGGATATCATTGAGCAGCAGGAAGCGAAAATTGCCACTGCGGCAAAAGACCGCACGATGCTGCAATCTAGACTTGTTGCTGCCGAAGCAGCCGCCGTGGCGGCGTCAACCGCTCTGTATGACGCTAAGGCAAAACGCGACAAAGAACTGGATCCGCACAATGAGCGCCTCGATGAAGCCTCGGAGCGAATAGGCGAGGTAAAGCGCGCCATCCGAGACATCGAGAGCGAAATACGCGAGCTGCGATCGGAATGCGCCAATGCCGCCGAGGGCAATCGGCGCTCTTTAGATTCTCGGATTGATGCAAAATACAGGAAGATTGACGGCAAAAGAGACCGCATCAAGAAACTCGAGGAAGACCTTAGCGAAGTCAACGCCAAAATCAGTAAGATCAAAGGCAAGCACCAGGTAGACATCAGCATCAAAACTGCAGCAGTCACCGCAGCGGGAGCTACGGTGGCCAAACTCTCAGCTGACATAGCCAAAAAGGGGGAAATGATCGAAGGCGCCCACGCTCGCATCGATCGCTGCAATTACGTGGTTGCGCATCCAGAAGAAACACCGGCGCTGAAGACGAAACTGGAGCGAGACAAGAAGACGATCGCCCAACTCGAACAAGAGGCTCGCAGTCTTGAGGAACATTTGCGCACGCTTGCAGAGGGAAGCAAGACGGCCAAGCGCTTCATCGTAGTATTATGCTGCGGTTTTTTGGGCGCTATTCTTCTTGTGGGCACCTATGCGTGCTCAGAAAAACTTCCAAAGACAGTGGAGGCCGCATCCCCCCACTTCCTCCTCATCGAGCTATGCCCCTAAGACGGAAGGATCCTCCGCATCCCCAATGCACACGCGAATGGAATAGGCGCAGCGAGCGATGCAGCTGGAAGTAAATCGAAAACCCATTCCGAAAGGTACCATCATGGAAAAAGAAGCGCTCGTAAATCTTCTGGATCAGATCTCGATCCAATGTGATCCCGACAATATTGACTATACGTTTCCCACAGTAATCATCGAAGACGACAATGAGGCGCGCCAAGTTGAGCAACGATACCTTTTATCAGATGCAGAAACGGCCGAACGCGCCTCTTGGCTAAAGGCTCAATGCCAATCCGCAGAAGCGGCCCTGGACAGCATTTCCGAGCAAGATTTCGCCTCTTCTTCCCAATCAGTGAACAAGGACGTCACCCCTGAGGCGCAAGCTGCCACAGAGATCCTTCATCCTTATGAGGAATTGATCGATTTCCTCGATTGCCTCAAAAGCGAGATGCAGGAGAGTCAGAAGGCGTATCTGTCCGAACGTAAGGACGTTCGTATTCTAAGTTTTCTCCTTGATAACGAGCAGGCTATGCAAGAACTTGTCTCGATAGTTTCAAAATCACCTACAGAACAGAATATATTTTCTCTTTTTTGGGGAGACAACGACTATCTAACCGTCAAGAAATACCTTGCGGAAAATCAACAAGGTACGCCCGCTTTCAAATTGGCCTGCACTTTATTTACCGAAACGGTTCTGCCAAATGCCGATGTTGCGAGAAAGACACTTGAAAAGAGGAAGGCAGCCCTGAATCAACTCGAGCAGGATGCGATCAAAAAGCAGTTCATCTTTTCCTGGGCTCGCTACTTGGGCAATCCGGCTATTGCCAAGGCGGGCAATTTCGCCCACACAGTACAGTTATCCCTCATCGCCCAAGAATTAACAGGTTCGATGGAGAGAGCTGGTTTTATCGATCGCATAAAATTGCGTGAAAAATATGGAGAAGATTTTTCGTGGTATGAATTTACAGGAAACAATCTCCGAAAACAGATATTTGAAAATCGTTTGAGAACTGAATTAACACCAGCACACAGTTTATTTGAAAAGGGTAAAGATTTAGTAGCTGTTGCAAAAAGTGAAAGAAATGATGATGTTCTATTTTGGGACGGAGTGGACTATTATATTGTTCATTTAACCTGGGGGAAAGGAAACGCTCATTTTCCAATCTATAAAATCATTCATCAGAACGATATAATTGAATATTTAGAAAATGATTATCTCTATGGATAATCCTTAATTTATCAGGCAGACAGGGAGGGAGCGCATGGAACTATCCATACAAGAACGATTGAAAGACCTGCGTGTGGAGCGTGGGCT
>OLNR01001869.1_pt1 | contig 11241 bp, 10 predicted proteins | sample 1672231 | NCBI WGS metagenome assembly OLNR01 (sample SAMEA3136662, study PRJEB25190) | human gut metagenome
AAGACACGGCCGGAAGGCAATGCATCGGACAGATGAAGCAGGAAAGAAGATAGAAGGGAAGGCGTAACCGGGTCGCAAGACTGAAAAAGCCTGACGGACTATCGGAAGCCCGTGACTTCAGTCATGGGTTCTTCACATGCTGTCATTCTTATGGGATTCCGGCAATTTTTGTGATAAGCATCCGGCTTTCTTTGCATTGGACGGCCATCTGGACGTTGACAAATTCGCAAGATATGATGTCCTGATTTCTTCTTACAAGACCAATCCAAGCGACGAAGTTTATAAAATCCTGAAGAACTCGGTCAAGGAAATCGCTTTGGATTACAAAACAGCCCTCGCTGAAAATACGGTATCAGGAGAAAGATGTATTGCCAGACTGACAGATTTAAGAAGTCTCGGTTTCCTGTCATTTATGTAAAAAACAACCCTCCATGCAGCATTCCACTGCATGGAGGGCTATTTCTTGCAAAAATACATTCCTGCTTCCGCATATGCTTTTGCCTGTTTTAACTGATTTTTCCGTATTCTTTTGTTCGCTTCTTCTGCCAGCCGGTCATATTCCGGAGATGTTATTTTCTCTACTCTTTTTACGTTCTGGAGTCCTTCGTAAGAAGCCTGCCTCAGGTTTAATTTTTCTCCCATTTTTCCACCTTCTTTTGTTTTTTACGATATATTCTTTCCGTATCGTACGGGTCGCTGTTTTTTTCTCAGCAGCCAAGCCGCAGGTCTGTTCTCCTGCCCCGCGCGCAGGCCAGCAGTGTGTATCTACAATATGCAGGATTTTTTAGAATTTGTTTTTTTTGCGAAAACAAAAGCACCACATCTAGTGATGTAGTGCCTGGTGTTACTTCAGTTTTTCGTCCAAAAATTTCAGCATATTCCGCAATGCCTTCCCGCGATGGCTGACTTTGCATTTTTCCTCAATTGACATTTCGGAAATCGTTTTTCGATATACAGGAAGATATACAATGGAGTCATATGCAAAGCCGCTTTTACCATCAGAAATCTTCTCTGCAATCTTGCCGTACAACTTTCCAAATGTAGTTTTTGTGCTTCCATCAGGAAACGCGGCTGCAATACAGCACACATACTTGATGTCTCTTTCGTTGTATGGAACATCCTCCAGTTTGTCCAAAATGTAAGCATTTTTAACTTCTTGCGGCGTCTGCTCTCCAAGGAATCTGGCTGAAAAAATGCCAGGCATTCCATGCAGGGCTTCTATCTCCACCCCTGAATCATCCGCCAATGCAATCATACCAGTTTTTTCGCATACATACCTTGCTTTCAGTAGAGCATTCTCTTCGTATGTTTTTCCATCTTCCACAATGTCTTCGCCGATTCCTGCTTCAGCCATGGAGATGAAGTTAATATTTTCCAAACTCGGAAAATTTTTAACGATTTTTTTAATCTCCTTTATTTTATTTTCGTTGTGTGTTGCGAAAACGATTGTCTGCGGGCTTTTCTGATATGAGATTGTCATACAGTAATCCATTCTTGTCCAACCACCACTCCCAGAAATTTTTGTTATTTTAGCTTTTTTGATTTCTTCCGGAAGAGATAGCATATCGAATTCTCCATGGCTATAACTCCAAATCTGATAGTCTTTGACAACTCGCCGTTCCGGCTCGTCGCCAGACTTCGAAGTTAGGACCGTAGCATTTGACCCGCGGACGACTTTTTGTCGGCCTGAGATTTCCCGTTCTTCGATATGCGCAGAGAAAAAAGAATCGGGATTATCAGAAATGAGGAATTCGCCCCAGTTATTTGGGTAAATTTTTAGTACATCGTTAATGAACTCTTCAACAGTATATTCCTGGTCCATCAGTATTTCGTAGTCAGCAGTACTGTCGCCATATTCTTTACTTATTCTTTTTGTGTTAATCATAACCATTTTTCCCTTTCGTTTTTTTAATTTTCTTTTTCAGGTTTAATATGCCAAATTTTACAAAAGTAAGAAAATATAAAAAAAGACCTGATGCAATCGCACCAAGTCTATCGTTTCAGCCTTTCAGGTCTTCTTTGTACCAGTATTCATCCTCACAAGACACGTGCTCCAAGTACCAGTCTACTATTTCTGCGTCTCCGAGGTTGGCCCCGCCAGATTGCATAAGCCAAACTCCGTGTTCGTATGCTGCCTGAGGACTTTTTTCAACGACATTACAATAAATTCTTCCATCTTTAAGGACATAGTTTTCGCCTGCCTTTGTCAATCCGTTGCATTCGATGCATCCGATATCATCATCCTTGTTCTGAACATATCCAAACACAACAAAAGCGACTTCATAAGTCCTTACAATGCTTGATTCTTTTGCTTGAGATTCCAGTTTTGTCATGTTTTCTATCATATTTTTTCTCCTTTCTTTGTACTTTCTTTTTATCCCCTGCAATATGCAGAATTTTCCATTTATACAAAAACGCGCATATTGCAAAAAACGAAAAAAAGGAGTAAAAAAATGAAACCAATTAATACATATCGTTTACAGGTGGATATGTTCAGGAACAATGGATTTTGCTACCGGGACATGAAAGACTGGCTGTATCAACGGCCAAATGTCAAGGGAGTTTATTTCGTCGGCGCAAAATCACTGAAAGAGGCCCGTAAATTACTCCAGAAACATATTGGATTTGGAGCAATTTGCATTCCGCGGTGGCAGGATAATATTCCTGATGGGTATCATATGCCGTACAAAGGAATCAGAAAATATCGCATGCCTGGAGACGAATAGGGACAGAAGCAAAACAAGGAAGAGTCAATATTCTTCCTTGTTTTTTCCTATTTGCAAAAATATCCTTCTGCTTCCGCATATGCCCGCGCCTGCTCCAGTCTGTGCTTGCGTATGCGTTTCGTCGCTCCTTCAGCCAGATTATCGTATTCCGGCGCAGTCATTCTTTCGCACCTTGTTGCATTTGGCATTTCTTTGTATGCTGATTCGTTCAGTGTTAGTCTTTCCATCTTTTTCACCTCATTTTTTTAACGCTTTTTCATATGCAATATGCCGGATTTTTACAAAACAAAACCGGCAGCCATTACAGCCACCGGTCCTGCCAAACAAAGAAAGGTACAAATTTAAATCAGGATGCCAGGCACCCAGGAAGGCGATGGCAGGAATTGAACCTGCCATTTGGGTAGAACCTGTTCGAAAAATAACCCAAATTCACCAGAATCGCCGGCACATATCGTGCAAAAACTTAATACAAGATATACATATGAAAAAATTATTATGCGGTCCGGAAGGTCTGTGGAGTTCCTCCCTGACAAGTACAGTATGCCATACTCTTTCTTTTTCTGCAAATTTTGCGAGTCTTTTTTTGTTTTTGTAGTTTAAACCAGAAGTGTTAGTTTAAAACTTTCGTGTAGGTGTCGGCGACGTTAGAGGGAAACGTTCCGGAGGTGAAGGTTTCACCGGCGGTGTTCTGCCAGGTACCGGGGAGGGTATAGTTTGTTCCGACGAATTTGAAGGTGGTGCCGGTGGTGAGACTGGTCAGGCCAGAGCAGTCGTAGAACATGGAATCCATATACCTCACCTTTGATGTATCCAGCAGAGTTAAATCTAAACTTGTCAGACCGGAGCAATGAGAGAACATGCAAGTCATATTCGTCACCTTCTGTGTATTCAGTGGTGTCAAATCCAGGCTTGTTAGACCGCGGCAGCCGGAGAACATGAACCCCATATTTGTCACCTTCTGTGTATCTAATGGTGTTAAATCTAGGCTTGTCAGACCGGAACAGCCGGAGAACATGGCGTTCATATTAGTTACCTTCTGTGTATCCAGCGGAGATAAATCCAGGCTAGTCAGGCCAGAGCAGTCGGAGAACATTTCTCTCATATCCGTCACGTTCTGTGTATTCAGCGGCGTTAAATCCAGGCTCGTCAGGCCAGAGCAGCCAGAGAACATGTCACTCATATCTGTCATGTTCTGCGTACTAAAATTGGATATGTCGATATTAGTCAATTTATTGCAATTATAAAACAGTCCACACATGGTTTTTACTTTAGAAGTATCAAGATTTGATAAATTTAAATTCGTTAAACTACTACAGTCATAGAACATTCCCTCCATTGCTGTAGCCGTAGATGTATTTAAGTGTCTTAAGTCTAAATCAGCTAAATTTGAACAACCCGCAAATAATGCTCTAAAATCTGTTACATTTCTTGTGTCAAACGAAGACAAATCGATTTTTTTTAAGTTTTTACAGTTCATAAACATGCCATTCATTGTTGTCACATTTTGTGTATTTATATTTGATAAGTCTATATTTATCAAATTCACGCAGGAAGCAAACATACAGTTCATATTAGTTGCCGAAGATGTATCGAAACTGGAGACATCTAAGACCGTTAGTTTTCTGCATCCGTCAAACATACCGCAAAAATCTCTGACATGTGATGTATCAAATGGGATAATCAAAGCCGTTAAAGAAGAACAATATTCAAACATCCCTGCGTGTGCTTTGTCACCATAATATGTCTCTTGAAAATCACCATTCTGTGTTAACCAATATTCAAAGTTCCCACCCATTGTAGTAACATTGCTTGTATCAAAATTAGACAAATCCAATTTTGTAAGATTACTGCAGCCATAGAACATACCACTCATATCTGTCACATTCTGCGTATCCAGCGGTGTCAAATCTAGGCTTGTCAGGTCAGAACAGTCGGCGAACATGAAGTCCATTTTTGTCACCTTCTGTGTATTCAGCGATGTTAAATCCAGACTTGTCAGGCCCGAACAACCGTAAAACATACTGCTCATATTCGTCACGTTCTGTGTATCCAGCATCTTAAAATTGATTTTTTGAATCTCGTTTCTGCCATAAAACATATAGCCACTGCCTTTTGCCGCCTGCACTTTCATGCCCGGAATCTGCGTAGACACTTTCATGACTGTCTCTGCGTCGCCATCCAGCCATGCGACAACGCCGCCATCTCCGTCTGCGTCTACATCAATAATCTCTTTGTCTTTTGGTTTTACTTCATCAGTAAAGATGATTTCGGCCACAGCATCCGGAATCGCAGCGTTGAATCCGTTGCTGTTTTTTACTCCTGAATCGTATCCTTTAAGCGTAAAGGTCATCTTTTTCGCCCACAAATCCAAATCACCGGACAACTCAACCTGAGGCACGCCGTCATCAGAAATCTCTACTTTCTGCGTAAGTGCCTTATCACTGTACCATCCAACCCCGGTCCCTACCGCTTCCTTATAACTCCCCTCCACAATCTGCCCGGAAGAGTTATAGACCACCATATTCTCGTCGGTCCCGTCCGCAAACTTCAGCCCGTTCCCATGAAAGGTAATAGTATATCCTTTCGTGCTTTTGCTCGGCTTTTCAGTGCTTAAATACATATCCGGAATTTCACGCTCAGCATTAGTCAGCCCGTCATCCCATTTCTTGGTGATGGTCACGGTACCGGTCGTCTTATTATCCTTGAAGTCGTAGATACCTTCCCCGCTCTCCGCGCCAGCTTTAGTATCACTCTCTTTGTTGCCCGCTTCGTTTGTCTTACTTACGCCATCTTTACTCCTGGTACCCCCCCCCGAAATATTCTGACTATTCTGATTATTCACGTCTGCAGCATAAGCCATAACCACCAGCCCATGCCCGCTTCCAGGCAGCATCGCTGCGCCGGCCATCACCGCCGCCGCCAGCGCCATCCCGGCGGATATCTTCTCAAACATACATTTGTTTCTCATTTTTTTTCTTCGGCTCTTTCGCCGTCCTCCTTTTCCCTTTTTTTGTAGTTATTTTTTTGTAGTTCGTTCCTGCCTCCAGTATGCCAAATCTTCCTGAAAAACTGCGGGCGTTACTGATTTTTTTACACAAAAAAAACCGTCTGTCATTACAACAACAAACGGTTTCTGTTCCTATGCGGCTTCTTCTGGTTTCTTTCCTGTCTTTTCGCCAAAAAGCCTTCTCTCATTCTCTGTCTGAAGGTGTTTTGCAAATACTTTTCTGTCTTCGCTTTTCATCTTCTTAAAAGACTTAACCTCATATTTTTTAAGCAGCATGTCAAAAGCCTCATTGCAGGTATTCATAAAAGATATCGCATCAATATATCGCACTTCTCTTATGTTCCCGGCGAGAATACAGTCATCAATCCCTTTCCCGTATCCGATTTTCCAGATTGCAAATTTAATCTTTAAATCCGGGACTTTCTCCATCAGCATCCTTGCCATTTCTGAGATGGTATTGAATACCTGTCTATTGCCAAGGATGTCAGAGTCAAACATCAGATAAATACTTTTTATCTCGTGCTGTTCTCTAAGTTTATTGATGATTTCGTCAATCCCCTTCCATGAGGAAACGCCCTGGATTGAAATAGTGATATTCCTGTTTGCTGCCAGGATTTCGGATTTAAACCGGCCTTCTGTTATACACAGGCAGCCACGCGGGTTTTCCGGAATGATAATATCCTTTGCTGCCCCAGGTGTGCTGCCGCCGTCATAATCAATGCTGTCAACGGCAAAAATGGAAGTGAACCAGCAATATCTATTTCCTTTACTTGCCGTATCCCGTCTGATTTGAACTGCAACTGCATACCCGTCAGCATCGTGGATTAAGATTCCGATACCCGCGTTATTGCACCACCTTGTGCCGTGAGACACCGAAGGAGTGTCATCTCCGGAATAGTCAAGCATACCTGTTCTTTTGTCGATAAAAAATCCGGGGACATACTTCAATACATCTTTCGTGTACCCAGTCAGTTTTGAAATCTTACGAACGACTTTTGCACGTTCTTCCGGTGCGACAACCATCCTCATGTAATCTTTTTCAATCCGTTCTTTGGACAGTCCCCTCTTTTCTTTCAGATATTTTTTATCGGCCTCAGTCAAAGGTGATAACATCTTTAAAGTCCTGTATACTTTATCGCAGACTTCAGGCTCCGCCCGTTTAATCTCGGAAGACCTCGTCCTTCCCTGTTTGGCCGGTTTTATTTTTGGCCTTTCTTTTGGTTTTTCCTTTCGGTCATCTACATCGATTCCGAAGATGTCACAGGCAAGGTTGAATGTTTCCGGGAATGATGTGGTATTATAATCCCATTGAATCAGGTCAAAAATGTTAACATCACATCCGCATGCGAAACAATGGCATTTGTTTCGTCTCCTGTCATAATGCATACTTGGGGAATGGTCCTGATGGTCTGGGTTCAAGCAGGTGAATTTTCTTCCACCGGAAAAGTTAACCCCTTTCTGAGCCAGGTAATTTGGAAGGCTCGCCAATATAATCTCTTTAGCCGTATCTCTATCCATAGTTCCAGCTCCTCTCTTTCTTTGTTATTTTTGTCTCTTCTTTAATATGCAAAATCCAAAACGAAAAAGAAAAAACAGAGCACAGTTTCCTGTGCTCTGCATAAATTTCTCTTTATAGATTTATTCCTGGTCTTCATCCCAGAATACAGACATAGCCCATGACGGAACATCGTCACGGTTGTTGTAATCCTGCAGGAAAGCAAATGCCGTTTTGTATGGTGTTGGCTTTGTCGGATATGTTCCATATCCATCAGTAAAGTAGATGAGTCCACAAAGGTTGTCAAACTCTTTGTTTTTGATAAGGGTATCAACGTACTCAAATACAGGTCTGAAGTCTGTTCCGCCGAAGCCATACAGTTTCATGTTCTGCATGAATTGTTCCATTTCTTTCATGTTCGTGATTTTGGTATCATTCTGGATAGCCGCATCACACTGGATGATGTGAATGTTTACACGGGAAGCAAAGCTCTCAGTCTCTTTTAAAATGCTGTAAGTCTTGTTAAGGAATTTCTTAACAAGTTCTCCTGCACATGAATCAGATGTATCAATGGCGATAACAAAGTCTTTAATGACTTTGTCTTCCTTGTACTCCAAAGGCTCAATCAGCAGCACTTTTTTGTCTACCACCTTTTTTCCATCAACGCTTGGTAATCCATTCAGTCCGTACATATAGTACATATTGTCAAACTCATCCTGATTGACCATCATTTTCTCCTCCATAACAGAGAATGTACGGAGAAATTCTTCATAGTCCATCTTATCCTGGGTCAGGAAGTCAATTTCTGCTGCGATATCTCCGGCATCTTTTCCCTGGTGGTGGAAATTCTGCATGTCTGAAGCAACCTGTCTTGCAGCATCCTGCCATTCCTGCTGTTTCTGCTGAATCTCACGGTCCGTGTGCTGGGAACTGTCGCCGCCTTCTGGTCCATCATTATCCCCATTGCCGTTACCGTTGCCCCCACCGTTACCGTTTCCATCGCCGTCGCCGTCGCCGTCGCCATCGCCGTCACCGTCGCCGTCACCGTCGCCATTATCATTGCCATTACCATCGCCATCGCCGTCACCGTCACCGTTTTGATTATTCGGGTTTTGGTCTTCCAGCCAGTAATGGTCATCCATATGGAACAGAGAGATTAACTCTTCAAAATCATAATTCATAGAATTATCCATCAGCTCTTTGTATACCAAAGCCGGAATAAACATCTTAATCCGGCTCTTGATGTCGTTAATGATACGGCTTCGGTCGTTGTCCCCAGCAATCTGTTTCGGGTTCAGTCTCTGGACAGCGGCCTCACTGCAGATATCCATAGCGATATTCCAAACACCGGTGTCAATGTTTTTTACCGGCTGGAATGGATGAAGATAGATACAATGGAACAGCATATGCAGATACGCCCTGCTCAGTTCATCCTGTGACTTTTTATATCTCAGGATGACATCCATTGGGTCCGCATATATCCTTATAGCATCAGTGCCAAAGGCCCCCGCTCCAGGTTCTGTAAACTGGATTGGCATACGGTAAATTACCGGGCTTAACGCTTTGTACTGAAAGTACAGTTTGTTTTTAATCTGTTTCAGGCACTTGTTCGCAATTGCCTCAAAATTTGTAAGATTCTGTCCTGGTGCTACAGTTGTTTTTGCTTTGTTGATTTTTAAATCCATAATTTTTTTACTTCCTTTCTTTTTGTTTGATTTTGCTTCTCTTTTAATATGCTTGATTTTTAACAGCACAAAAAAAAGAACCCAGGGAATAATCCCCGGGGTTCTTTGTGTGTTTTGAGAGAACATTAGACTGCTTCTTCAAGCACAGTTTCAATCTCATTGTTGAGTTTGTCATCCTCGTTGTAGATGAGCAGACTCTTGTTATGCTTAAAGTAGGACTCACTGCCGTGTTTCGTAATGAAGTTTGCGATGTTTTTATTGATTGTTAACTCCGCAACAAACAATGTCATCTCCTGTTCGTCACCAAACGCTCCTTCCATATATTTGAAAGCGTTCTCCATCGCTGCAGTCGTCTTCGCTGCAGAAGCCTTGTATTTCTTGATATCTTTGTCGAAAGTCGCCTTCAGCATAGCGAACTGCTCTTTGTTTCCAGCAGAAACCAGTTTCTCTTCTTCAATCTTATTTTTATAAGACTCATAGAGATTGATTTTTCTGCGCATGATGGATTTCTTTTCAGAGGACAGTGCATTTGCCTGTTTGTCCTTCTCCATCTCATCCTTTACATCTGCGATGTCGTTTGCAAGCATCTCATAGACGCTATCGCTACCTGCAAGTTTTTTCTTTACTACACGCAGGTTCTTGACAACCTGTTCGAATGCTTCACCATCAATAACAACGGATTTCGCTAATCCACCGATTGCTTCCATTAACATGGAGATGATAGACAGTCGTTCATCAAATGGTGCATTCTGTGCTTTCTGGATGGCACCGGAAGAAATGTTACCATTCAGGATATCGGAGATTGCATAATCTACACGGTACTTTTTAAATAAGTCGTAATAAACTGCAAATTTACGGGCACATTCTTTGTCCGTAATATACTCCATGATGAGGTCCTGGCTTACAGGGAATCCCATTCTTTCATATGCCTGAATCTGGGATGATAAATCTTCCCAGCCACGTGCTGTAATGTACTGCTGTCCATCAACAGTCGTTTTGATGCTGTAGAACCACTTTTCATTGTTAGCCAGGAATGCCATGATAGCCGGGTGGATACCTGCGTTATACGCATACTCTTTCCAGCATCCGAAGTCCGCGTCAATCGGAACCATCTTCAGACGGTCCTGGGTAGCCACATCAAATTCTTTAACGGATTTGTTGAACTGTGGCGGGTTACCAGCGGTAACGACAACCCATCCTTCCGGAACCTGCTGATTGCCAAATACTTTATACTGCAGGAACTGCAGCATAGCCGGAGCCAGTGTTTCGGATACACAGTTAATCTCATCCAGGAATAGGATGCCTTCTTTTCTGCCAGTCTTCTCCATCACATCATATACAGATGCGATGATTTCAGACATTGTATATTCGGACTTGGTGAATTTCTTTCCACCATATTCAACTTCCTTCAGATATGGAAGGCCGATAGCAGACTGTCTTGTATGATGAGTCATAGAGTAGCTGACCAGAGCAAGGTCAAGGTCTTCTGCCACCTGTTCCATGATGGCTGTTTTACCGATTCCAGGTGCACCGACCAGGAACAAAGGTCTCTGGCGAACAAGTGGTACACGGTACTCACCATTCTCATCTTTCTCAAGATAAACCTTAACTGTTTTCTCGACTTCCATTTTTGCTTCTTTAATGTTCATTTTTAAATCTCCTTTTCTTTGTCTTTTCTATTTTCTAGATACACAATTAATATGCTTAAAAAATACGTGCATAAAAAACAAAGAAAAAAATATTTTTTTGCTGCCTTTTTTTCGCCAAAACGGTCTTGCCGTTTCTTTTTTATTTCGTCTCCCTTTCGGCATATTGAATCTGTCACAAAGTAACGAAAAGGAACGGAAAGAAAAGGAGAAAAGAATTATGAGAAAAAACGAAATCGTAAGAGCAAAAAGAAATCAGGTTGCCATCGTAAGACGCGGACGCCGCATTATGCATGCGATTGTATCTGAGATTGCTTGGCAGGTCAACGAACTTGACCGCCGGACAGATTTAACACACCAGCTTCTGGCTCATACCATCATTGACGATGATGATGCAGATGACTTCTGTGACTATGAAAGTGATTTTCACTTCGGACTTGTCAAAGCTGGCGCTGTACTGTTTCTCCTTTGGGGAATCAGTGTTGTAGCCACCGGGCTGCTGTAAGATTTCCCGCAAATTTGCCGACCACGAAAGTGGCCGGCTCTTTTTTTTGTGTTTTTGCAAATTCTTTTTTTATTCTTATATTTTTTCGGCATATTATTATTGTCTTAAAAATAAAAAAGAAAGGAGTTTGTTGTAGCGATGAGATTAAATACCGTAGACTTTCCTTCTGGGTTCATC
>OLNR01001882.1_pt1 | contig 11198 bp, 9 predicted proteins | sample 1672231 | NCBI WGS metagenome assembly OLNR01 (sample SAMEA3136662, study PRJEB25190) | human gut metagenome
TTATATGGGGATTTCTGATCAGAAGTGAAGATGTATATAAGTTGAAGATTAAGGAAATCCGCTGCTATGACCATCTGCTTTCCAAAATCATCCGTATCGGAATCCCGACGGGAATCCAGAATATTGTAATTTCACTTTCGAATCTGATCGTACAGACGAGCGTGAATAGTTTCGGGGCAACGGTTATGGCCGGATTTGCGGCATATATAAAGATTGATGGATTTAACATTCTTCCGGTATTGAGCATCAGTATGGCCGCAACTACATTTGCGGGACAGAATATTGGCGCCAGAAAGCCGAACAGGGTCAGAAAAGGAATGTATATATCTACTGTGATGGGGGCTGGCTATTCGGTGTTAACCGGGATTATGTTGCTGATATTTGCTCCACAGGTGATAGGTGTCTTTACGACGAACCAGAAGGTTGTGGAGTATGGTGTATATATTATGAGGTATTTCTGTCCGTTTTACTGGATGCTTGGAATTCTGCATGTGCTGGGAGGAACGATACGGGGAACAGGCAAGACGATGCAGGCAATGGTCGTATTTCTGGTATCTTTGTGTGGATTCCGTGTGATGTGGATCGCGGGAACAATGGCATGGACAAGAAGTCTCGGACATGTGATGATGTGTTATCCGACGTCCTGGCTTCTGGGAATGCTACTGATGCTTTTGTATGTATGGAAAGGAAAATGGATGGATCTGTAAGGCCGGGCAAAATCCGTCTGTTCTAAAATTCGTACATTTGCGCTAAAGGTAATTGGGATAAAATAAAGTATCTTCCCTTGTTTCATCATATTTTTTATGATAAGATAATGAGCATAATGTATAGTTAAAACCTAAGGAGGACACCATGGGAGAAGAAACAACAGTTTCCAAAAATTTTATTGAACAGGAAATAGATAAAGATCTTGCAGAAGGAGTGTACAGTGAAGTATGTACAAGATTCCCACCGGAACCAAACGGATATCTGCATATCGGACATGCAAAGTCTATTCTTTTGAACTCAGGACTTGCAAAGAAGTATAATGGAACATTTCATCTGAGATTTGACGATACGAATCCGATGAAAGAAGATATGGAATTCGTAGAGTCTATTAAAGAAGATGTAAAATGGTTAGGCGCTGACTGGGGAGATCATCTCTATTTTGCATCTAACTATTTTGATCAGATGTATGAGTGTGCCGTAAAACTGATTAAGAAGGGAAAAGCATTTGTCTGTGATCTGACGGCAGAAGAGATGCGTGAATACCGTGGAACGTTGACAGAGCCTGGAAAGAACAGTCCGTACCGTGACCGTTCGGTAGAAGAAAACTTAAGACTTTTCGAAGAGATGAAAGACGGCAAGTATCAGGACGGAGAGAAAGTCTTACGTGCAAAGATCGATATGGCATCGCCGAATATTAACATGCGTGATCCGATCATCTACCGTGTGGCTCATATGACACACCATAACACCGGAGATAAATGGTGCATCTATCCAATGTATGATTTTGCTCATCCAATCGAAGATGCGATCGAACATATCACACATTCTATCTGTACGCTGGAATTTGAAGACCACAGACCATTATATGACTGGGTTGTGAAAGAATGTGAATTTGATCCGGCACCGAGACAGATTGAATTTTCAAAGCTGTATCTGACAAATGTCGTTACAGGTAAGAGATACATTAAGAAACTGGTTATGGATGATATCGTAGACGGATGGGATGATCCGCGACTGGTATCAATAGCAGCCCTCAGAAGAAGAGGATTCACACCGGAATCTATCAAGATGTTTGTTGAGATGTGTGGAGTATCCAAGAGCCAGAGCTCTGTAGACTATGCAATGCTTGAGTACTGTATCCGTGAGGATCTGAAGATGAAGAAGCCTCGTATGATGGCAGTTCTTGATCCGATCAAACTGGTAATTGATAACTATCCGGAGGAAGAAGTTGAGTATCTGGATGTAGAGAATAACCTGGAGAATCCGGAACTTGGTATGAGAAAAGTGCCATTTGGTCGTGAGCTTTATATTGAGCGTAATGATTTTATGATCGAGCCGCCGAAGAAGTATTTCCGTCTTTTCCCTGGCAATGAAGTACGTCTGATGCATGCATATTTTGTAAAATGTGTAAGTTACGAGACGGATGCCGAAGGAAATGTAACGGTTGTTCACTGTACTTATGATCCGGAGACAAAATGTGGAACAGGATTTACCGGGCGTAAAGTGAAGGGAACAATCCACTGGGTAAGTGCTCCACAGGCAAAGAAAGCAGAAGTAAGATTATATGAGAATCTGATCGATGAAGAGAAGGGTGTATATAATAAAGAAGACGGTTCCCTGAATCTGAATCCGAATTCACTGCAGATTTTAAAGGAGTGCTATGTAGAAGACAGCTTTAACGAAGCAGGTCCGTGCGACAGCTTCCAGTTTGTAAGAAACGGATATTTCTGTATCGATTCGAAAGATTCTACACCGGAGAATCTGGTATTTAACCGTATCGTATCGCTGAAGAGTTCATTTAAGCTGCCTAAAAAATAAGAAATAATGAACAGTAGAATACATTAATAAAGATACTGTGATTAAGATGGAAAAATAAAATGAATGAATTAACGATAAATCTAGACAGTCGTTCGAAGAAGCCGCTGTATGAGCAGATTTATGATTATATCAAGTCTGATATCCAGAACGGGAGGATTCCTTACGGGGAAAAACTCCCGTCTACCAGGGCTTTGGCAAAGCATCTGGAAGTCAGCCGCAGCACGGTTGAACTGGCATATGAACAATTATTATCAGAAGGATATATTGAATCTGCCCCATACCGCGGTTTTTTCGTGGCTCAGATTGATGAATTATATCAACTGAAAAAAGAAGAAAAGAAGTCCGAACGGAAAATAGAAAAGAAAAAAGTGTATCAATATGATTTCACGCCGAATGGAGTTGATCTGAACAGCTTTCCGTATAATGTGTGGCGAAAACTGTCAAAAGATATCCTGATGGATGACAGGACAGAATTATTTCGTACAGGGGATCCGCAGGGCGAATATGGTTTCCGGAGTGCTATCAGTAATTATCTGTATCAGGCGCGGGGAGTGGACTGTACACCGGATCAGGTTCTGATCGGCGCGGGGAGTGATTATATTCTGATGTTGCTTGGTATGATCCTCGGAACAGAACATATGATCGCATTTGAAGATCCGACTTATAAACAGGCATACAGAGTGATCCATACACTTGGGTATGAGACGGTTCCTGTGGCGATGGACAGACATGGTATGAAAATACAGGATCTTGAAAGTACGGGAGCTGATATTGCTTATGTAACGCCATCCCATCAGTATCCGACCGGGATTGTTATGCCGATAGGAAGAAGAATGGAGCTTTTGAAATGGGCATATGAAAAAGACGGAAGATATATTATAGAGGATGATTATGACAGTGAATTCCGCTATAAAGGGAAACCGATTCCGGCATTACAGGGATATGATGCGGAAGATAAAGTCATTTACCTTGGAACATTCTCCAAATCCATCGCACCCGCAATACGTCTGAGTTATATGGTATTGCCAAAAGATATTCTGAAAGCATATCGGAAGAAGGGAAGCTTTGTGAATTCTACGGTATCAAAAGTGGATCAGACGATCGTGCAGCACTTTATTGAAGAAGGATATTATGAACGCCATCTGAATAAGACCAGGGCGTTATATAAAAACAGGCATGATGTGTTGATCGAAGCTTTGAAACCACTGGGAGATATCTGTGAGATATCGGGGGAACATGCAGGGGTTCATATCCTGTTAACATTTAAAAACGGACAAAAAGAAAGAAATCTGATCGAGAAGGCGAAAAAAGCAGATATCCGGGTATATGGGCTTTCTGATTACCGGATTCGCAAAGATGAAAAGGAAAAAGCAACCATCCTTCTGGGATATGCGAATATGAGAGAAGAAGATATCAAAGAAGCTGTGGCAATTCTGAATCAATGCTGGAGAAAATAGAAAGTGTTTCCAACATTTTAGAAAGAAAAAAGAGCGGTATATAATATCAAACAGGGAGAATAAAAAGATTACCCTGTTGATATCATATACTGCTCTTTTATACTTGTGTATGCAAAAAGACTATTGGATACAGAAATGTCTTCTGCAGTAAAGGTAATAAATACCGATTAATCCTCGTCATCCCCGTCGTCTTCGTCAGTGTCTTCGGAAGTATCCAGAGTGTCCTTAGCATCAGCATCTTCGGAAGTATCTTCTGTACTGTCATCTGCTGCATTGTCCTCTTCGGTAGTTGTTTTGGCTGCATTCAGATCGACATATCCACGGTCAACTGGTTGGAGGTCATTATCCAGATCGAAGTCTTCGTCTTCAAAATCATCGTTGAAATCATCGTCCTCATTTTTCTTTGACTTCTTTAAATAATAAACCAGACCTGCTGCGGCACTGCCGATTGCTGCAAGACCTAATAATTTTTTGCTCCATTTTGCCATGATAATCTGACTCCTTTCCGTTCTTTCCCTTATCATAGCACATATTATATGCTTTTTTCCATTAAATTAAAATAAATTATTGCAAGTTGAGAAGAAAATAAAAATATGATACACTGTATCATATCCTGGCTGTATCAGTACCAGAAGGGAGCCTGGGACGGCAAAACCCGGTGAGAATTGTATGGTCCTGGATAAAGGAGAGAAAAAGTATGAAAGAACAGAGCAAAAAGACGGTGGCAAAGAAGAAATTTTTTAAAATGGTGTTCAGCCGTGCCGGGATTTTTGTCATATTGATTCTGATACAGTTACTGGTATTCTTAGGAATTCCATACTATCTGAAAGAGTATGCAACCTTTATATACAGTGCGATGAGCGTGATGGAAATCGTTGTTCTTGTATATATCATTAATACAGAAGGGAACCCGGCATTTAAAATGACCTGGATGCTGTGTGTGATGGCACTTCCGGTTATAGGAACGGTATTTTATATCTATGTACATCTGCAGCTGGAGACGAGATTTGTACAGAACAGACTTGCGGCACTTCGTATGGAGACAGAACCTTATATGGATCAGGATGAGAAGGTTACAGAGGCACTCTGGGCAAGCAAATCGGCAAATGCACAGCTGTCTTATTATCTGTCACATCAACTTGGATTTCCGACCTACCGCAATACGGAAGTCGAATATTTCCCGGTGGGAGAGGATAAATTTGCTTCTATGATTAAAGAGCTGGAAAAAGCAGAGAAGTTCATTTTTATGGAATATTTCATTGTAGAGGAAGGAATTATGTGGGATACAATCCTGGAGATCCTGAAACGGAAAGTGAACGAAGGTGTAGAAGTCAGGTTCATGTATGATGGAATGTGTGCATTTGATCTGCTGCCGTACAGTTACCCTAAGAAACTTCAGAAATTCGGGATCAAGTGCAAAATGTCCAATAAGATCCGGCCTTTTGTGTCTACAATCCAGAATAACCGCGATCATAGAAAAATCTGTGTGATCGATGGGCAGACAGGGTATGTAGGTGGTGTGAATCTGGCTGATGAATATATCAATGAAAAAGAACGATTCGGTCACTGGAAAGATACAGCTGTTCTGTTAAGAGGAGATGCGGTCCAGAGCCTGACAATGATATTCCTGCAGATGTGGGATGTAGATATGCGTGGTGTTGAGCCTTATGGAAAATATCTTACAAAAAAAGCGGAATCACTGAATGACAGACTGGGATACGTGATCCCATATGCGGACAGTCCGTTTGACCATGAGAACGTGGGAGAAGAGGTGTATTTCCATATCCTGAATCATGCGAAGAAGTATGTGCATATCATGACTCCGTATCTGATACTGGATAATGAGATGCTGACAACACTTATACGTGCAGCCAAAAGTGGTATTGAAGTGATCATCATCATGCCGCATATTCCGGATAAATGGTATGCATTCGCGGTAGCAAAGACATATTATAAAGAATTGATTGAAGGCGGAGTGCAGATCTATGAGTATGCACCTGGATTTGTACATGCGAAAGTATTTGTATCTGATGATGATACGGCAACAGTAGGCAGTATCAATCTGGATTTCCGGAGTCTCTATCTGCATTTTGAAAACGGAGTATTTATTTATGATAATCCGGAGGTTCAGAAAGTGGAAGAAGACTTCCAGAATACCCTGGCAAAATGTCACAAAGTGACAGTGACTGAGGTGAGAAACAGAGGAGTTTTTATGAAGGTAGCCGGGCAGGTGTTAAGACTGGTTGCGCCTTTAATGTAAAGAATACAGGAAATCATATGTATTTTCTGTAAAAATATTATTGAACCAAGATAAAATGTATAGTATAATGCTTAAGGCGGTTTGATTAGACTCGCTAAAGTAGACTGATAAGTCATGTTAATAACGCAGGAGGAATGGATATGGTTAAAGCAGTAGTCGGTGCCAACTGGGGCGACGAAGGAAAAGGTAAGATTACAGATATGCTGGCTGAACAGGCTGATATCATCGTAAGATTCCAGGGAGGCGCGAATGCAGGTCATACAATTATCAATGATTATGGAAAGTTTGCATTACACACACTTCCATCAGGAGTATTTTACGGTCATACAACCAGTATTATCGGAAATGGTGTAGCACTGGATGTACCGGTGTTATTCAAGGAAGTGCAGTCTATTATCGATCAGGGAGTTCCGATGCCGAAGATTCTGGTATCTGACCGTGCTCAGATGGTAATGTCTTATCATAAGAATTTTGATGCATACGAAGAAGAGAGACTGGGAGGAAAATCTTTCGGTTCTACAAAATCTGGTATTGCACCATTTTATTCAGACAAATATGCAAAGATTGGATTCCAGGTCAGTGAATTATTTGATGATGAACTGTTAAAAGAGAAAGTTGTCCGTGTGGCAGAACAGAAGAATGTATTACTGGAGCACCTTTATCATAAACCATTGATCAATCCTGATGATTTATATAATGAACTTCAAGAATATAAAAAGATGATCGAACCATTCGTATGTGATACATCTCTTTTCCTGAACAATGCAATCAAAGAAGGAAAAGAAGTATTATTAGAAGGTCAGCTTGGATCACTGAAAGATCCGGATCACGGAATCTATCCGATGGTTACTTCATCTTCTACATTAGCAGGATATGGAGCAATCGGAGCAGGAATCCCTCCATATGAGATCAAGAAGATCGTAACTGTATGTAAAGCATACTCAAGCGCAGTAGGAGCAGGAGCGTTCGTAAGCGAGATCTTCGGTGATGAAGCAGATGAATTAAGACGCCGTGGTGGTGACGGTGGAGAATTCGGAGCAACAACAGGACGTCCGAGAAGAATGGGATGGTTTGACTGTGTAGCTTCTAAGTATGGATGCAGAATGCAGGGAAGCACAGATGTTGCATTTACAGTATTAGATGTACTTGGATACCTGGACGAGATCCCGGTATGTGTAGGATACGATATCGATGGAGAAGTAACAACAGACTTCCCGACCACACATCTGTTAGAGAAGGCAAAACCGGTTCTTAAGAAACTTCCGGGATGGAAGAGTGATATCCGTGGAATTAAGAAATACGAAGATCTTCCGGAAAACTGCAGAAACTACATTGAGTTTGTAGAAGAGCAGATCGGATACCCAATTACAATGGTATCGAATGGTCCGGAAAGACATGATATCATTTACAGAGAGTCAAAACTTTCCAAATAAGATAAAATATTTCGAATCATGAGATGAAAAACAGGGATAAAGCAGGCCATGTGTCTTTTGAAGACAGGAGAGCTGCTCTATCTCTGTTTTTTAATACCAGAGTATGAAAGAGAAGTTGCCGGTGGCAAGTTCTGTAGATTGTTATGTTTTCCTTAAGAAATTTCTTATGCTTTATTCAGATTTTTTCCATAATGTTGACACATTCTATGCATATAATGAAACCATCGTAAATATAATAATAACGTCGGTGTAATCAGACACCAGAGACGTAAGAGGGGATAAAAATAATCAAGATGGAGGTATGCACTATGAATACGAGAGACTGGACAAAAGAGGAAGCAGAAGTGATTTCAATGGAAGAATACCTTGCTAAGAGAAAGAAGATCAGAGAAGATGAAAGAAAACATAAGAAAAAAGGATCAGACGATCGCGAAGAAAGTCTGATGCCCTTTGAGTTTTATATGGTATCATCGCTTGCCTGGTCATGAGACTGTGACAACTTAGATACATCATCTGAGCTGTGGCTGTGAAAGCTGTCAGCTGAATCATCAGATGGAGTATTATGCCGGGTAAGCTTGAATACCAGCATATAACCATAGAGAAGTACCGGAAGCACAATCGTACATGCAATAGAGGCCCAGAGAAGGTCGATGGAATGCGGACTCCCGATCAGGGCAAATATTAATGTACTGAGATACATACCAAATAATAAAATGGCGGCAACAAGTGCCAGAATACGTTTTGCATTTTTCATAATAATCATCCTTTACAATGAATCAAGACTTTAGTATATTATATAGAGAGCAGTGAAAAATTGCAAATGAATATCGTACAAAGGAGTATAGAAATATGAGTACATTATATCAGCAGTGGCAGGACCTCGCTTATGATGAAACTGCAGACAGAAGTCAGTTAGAAAAATTCTGGGGAACTTATTTCCAGATTGAGAAAGAAATTTATGAAAAGCTTCTTTCTAATCCGGATGAAGTTGTAAAAGGAACAGTAAAAGAATTGGCTGAGAAATTCGGACAGGAAGTTCTGACAATGATCGGTTTCCTGGATGGTATCAATGAAAGTCTTCTGATCGAGATCGATCTTGATACAGTAGAAGAAGATACAGTAGTAAGTCTTGCATTTGACAAGGAAAGACTGTATAAGAATATGGTAGCGGCAAAAGCTGACTGGCTGTATGAACTTCCACAGTGGAAAGAGATTTTCTCAGAAGAAGAACTGAAGAAATTCTACAAAGAACAGAAGGAATCTACAACAATCCGCAAACCTAAAAAGATCGGAAGAAATGATCCATGCCCGTGCGGATCAGGAAAAAAATATAAAAAATGCTGTGGCAGATAATATTTCTGGTTACAGGTATCCTGAGTCTCATTTATTACAGTGCGGTCTGTATCGCACTGAAAAAATGGGACTCTACTTTTTCCAGATTCTGGCTGGCGACCGGAATAGTGGGAATTGCAGGGAGTGCGCTGATCCGTTTATATGGAATGCCGTGTATCGTAGAAGCAATGATTGGTATTTCGGTATGTTTTCTTCTGATCGCAGAGATAAAGATCATAAAAGGAATGCACAGAAACCCTTTGGGAAAAAGAAAAGAACACTTTGAAGAAGACACAAAAACAGGATCCGCTACAAGATGGATCATTGTACTGGGAGCGCAGGTAAGAGGCCGGAAGATTACCGATTCACTGAAACGAAGACTGGACTGCGCGTCAGAGTATCTGAAAGAGCATCCGGATGTGCATGTGATCGTCTCCGGAGGACAGGGAAAAGATGAAGAAGTAACAGAAGCGTATGCAATGGCACGTTATCTGGAGTGTGAAGGGCTTGACCGCAGGCGTATTGTGCAGGAGGATGTGTCGGTAAACACACTGGAAAATCTGAAGTTTTCCAGAAACCTTATTGCAGATGTAGATACACCGGTAGGAATTGTCTCGAATAATTTCCATGTATATCGAGGGTGTGTATATGCAAAACGTGCAGGATTTAAGGAGCCGTTTCCGATACCGGCAAGCTGCCATCCATTATTATTCCCAAATTATTTTGTGCGGGAATGTTTTGCGGTCTGGAAACTGTGGCTGAAAAAATATTGACAAAGCAAAATGCCGTGTTATAATGAAAATGTATGAGAAAACACGTTGAAGAGAAGAGTAGGCTGGGAAAGAAATGCCAGAGAGAGAAGCCACGGGCTGAAAGCTTCTTATTTTGGAACCTTCTGAAAACTACCTCTGAGTGGCTGCAAAACAGTCCGGTGATTCCGTTATCGTCATAATTAAGAGGTTCTGGCATAAAAGTCTTTGGTGAATAATATAGAGACTGTGAAGTGTCAGTTCAAACAGGGTGGAACCGCGAGATAACTCGTCCCTTACAGTGATTATCTGTAAGGGGCTTTTTTTTCGCCACGCGTTCGTAAGGAGTGGCCAGTGGCAGGTCCTGTAGATGCCATGCGTTTAGAAAAAAGCAGCAGATTACGGATGATTGCTGAACGGGCAGGAAAGAAGATACATGCCCGAGGATAGGATATAAAAATAAAAAGAGAGGACATGATAATTATGAAAATTACATTAAAAGATGGATCTTTCAAAGAGTATGAAGGAAGTATGTCAGTACTGGATATCACAAAAGATATCAGCGAAGGTCTGGCAAGAGTGGCGACTTCTGCAAGAGTTAATGGTGAAGTAGTAGATCTCAGACACGTTGTAAGCGAAGATTGTGAACTGGAGATTCTTACATTTGATAATGAAGAAGGAAAGGGTGCATTCTGGCATACAACATCTCACATCATGGCACAGGCAATCAAACGTCTGTATCCAGATACAAAGCTTGCAATCGGACCATCAATCGAGAATGGATTCTACTATGATGTAGACCGCGAGACACCATTTGTAGCAGAAGATCTGGAAAAGATTGAAAAAGAGATGAAGAAGATCGTCAAAGAGGCTCTTCCGATTGAAAGATTTACAAAGACAAGAGAAGAAGCAATCGCATATTTCAAAGAAAAAGACGAACCATATAAAGTAGAGTTGATCGAAGATCTCCCGGAAGGAGAAGAGATTAGCTTTTATCAGCAGGGAGAATTTGTTGATTTATGTGCAGGACCACACCTGATGACAACAAAGCCTGTAAAAGCATTCAAGCTTACAAGCCTTGCAGGTGCTTACTGGAGAGGCAGCGAAAAGAACAAGATGCTTACAAGAATCTACGGTATCTCTTATCCGAAGAAAGCACTGTTAGACGAATATCTGACCATGCTTGAAGAAGCAAAAAGACGTGACCACAGAAAACTTGGTAAAGAACTTGGACTTTTCATGATGTGCGAAGAAGGTCCTGGATTCCCGTTCTTCCTTCCAAAGGGAATGGTTCTTAAGAATACACTGCTTGACTACTGGAGAGAACTTCACAAAAAAGCAGGTTATGTAGAAGTATCTACACCAATTATCTTAAGCAGACACCTCTGGGAGACATCCGGACACTGGGATCACTATAAAGAGAACATGTACACAACACAGA
>OLNR01001886.1_pt1 | contig 11174 bp, 8 predicted proteins | sample 1672231 | NCBI WGS metagenome assembly OLNR01 (sample SAMEA3136662, study PRJEB25190) | human gut metagenome
GTTGTATAATTACTGTTTTTGATTTCTATATTCATAGTTTTATTATACAAACAAGTGTTCTTGTTTTCAAGTGTTTTCCGAACATTTGTTCTTTTCATCTACTATACATGCCTGCTATCTTTATTTTTTCAGAAAATGTTCCCTGTTCGGATATACCTGCCTGAAAGCCTCAAGCGCCGCCTCCTGTAACAGCGCAAACTCTTTCTCCATATGAAGCAGATGCGGTGCACGAAAAGCGATCATACTAATCTGCTGCGCAATCTTTTTTGTCACTCCTTCTTCTGACATCTGTCCCATTCCAAATACAAGTGACGTAAATGCTCTTCCTCCCCTGCTGACTTCAATGAATTTCAGAAAGACATTCTTAAGCTCCTGCAAAAGAATTTCCTTATATATTTTTTCCTGAAGCAGTGATTCTGACAGCCCCAAAGTGGCAGCTATCTTCGCTCCCTGCTTTCTCCGTTTTCCTCCCAGATCCACTGTCGTACCCTCTGCCAGATATTTCATTTCCATAAGGCATCTCATAAATTCATCTTTTACGGGTGTTCGTTTTCCATATCTTGCAATCCATAACTGTTTCCAGTATTTGTCTTTCTCCGACTCTCCGTCGCCGGTATTTGCTTTTAATAACTCCAGTCTTTTTACCGGATCTGTTTCTTTGTAAAATGCAATTATCCATGCGTTATCCATTTTCTATTTCCTCATTATTATTTCAAAAAATGATCTACATTACTGCTATCCACACGGCAATATTCGGAGACATAATATCTGCCTTCCTTTAAATGTTTCCGATTTGTGTCTTTTCCACAAACAATCTCTACCGATAATTTTGCCAATTCCATTGCCTGATCCTCTTTATCATTATAGACGGTTCCCTTCATTTTTCCAGTCTTGATTGCCCCCAGCGCATCGTCCAGACCGTCAATTCCAAATATGACAGGCCAGTTCCGGCAGTCATATCCGGCCTTCTGCCAGGCTGCCACTGCTCCCAGTGCCATCTCATCATTATTGGAAATAACCAGTTCTATCTCATCTCCATATTGTTCAATAAGACGACTCATCCTGTTTTCAGCCTGTCCACGGTTCCAGTCTGCAAACTGATAACTCAATTTTTCAAGATTAATCCCCTGTTCAAGCAAGGTCTTAACCGAATAGTCTGTTCTGCTGATGGCATCCTGATGTCCGGCCTCTCCTTCCAGAAGTATGTACTGAATCTTCCCATCCTGATTCTTATCAACTTCCGGATGATTCTTAATATAATCCGCCACAATTTCTCCCTGCATGATCCCGGACTGCTCTGCGTTACATCCTATATAATACAGCTTCTCCCATTGCATCAGATCCTCCCTGACCGGCTCCCTGTTAAAAAAGAGAACCGGGATATCTTCTTGTTTTGCCATCCTGATAATACGGGATGGTGCCGTTCTGTCAACCAGATTCACACACAATACATCACAGCCGGCGTCAATCATCTCCTCAACGATCTCATTTTGATCCTGCTGATTATCATCGCCGTTTTTTACCGTTGTGATGATTTTCATATGATCTGTTTCCATTTTTTTCAGATTCTCTTTTAACTGATCCGTCATAGCATTGATAAATGGATCATCCTGCGTATAGGTTACAACTCCTATCCGGATGATATGATCTGTCTTTACACTCTTGTCTTCACATCCGGTAATCAGAAAAGCAATCAGCAGGATAACTGCTATCATACTTCTTCTTTTTCTGTTTTTTTTACTCATAAGAATATAAGAACCTTTCCATATTATCATTTAATGAAAATTCATCTCTGTCAAACACCTTTATCTCTGTCTTATGGCCTTTTAGCCTGTAGAATCTGTGTTCCAGCTTTTGTGCCATTTCCCCGACACTTTTATATCCGATCTCATAGGCATCCGGAACCACCAGTCCCTGGATATTTCCGTTATCCAATAACACTACCGCTTTTACACTGCTCCCAATGCCATATATGTCCGCTCCCTGATATGAATCTTCATCAGACTGCTCGCCTAGTTCTTCCAATGCATGTGGATCCAGAACCACTATTGCATCTACTTTATCTTTTTTACTCACTTTTTCATAGATATTCTGATCTTTTTTCCGGTAACAATACCAGTCGATCTCACTTTTGGTATCTTTCAGCGAATCCTTTAATCCCCGGATCGCATCCTGATCTGACTTTGATTCTTTCCAGTTTGCGACAACTCCGATTTTCTGCCGCTTCTTTCCCAGCTGCTTTCCAAGTTCAGAACCTATCTTATAATAATCCGGTCCGATTACCGGATTACCGGAATTCCCGCCTTCTTTGGAATATACATCCTCCATGATCAGTGTGTATGGCGTCTTGGCACACTGTTTTTTTAACATGTCTTTCGTATCACTTCCCGGTGCCGGACATATGATAAATGCATCTATATTGTTGTGCTTCTGCTCTTTTATAATTTCTTTTTCCATCTCTGCATTTTCAATTTCATCTGTATTACAGATAATCATATGAAGATTGTTTATTTTCGCCGACTGCTTCATCCCTTTAATCAATGAATTCCACCGGTTATCTCCTGATTCCGGTAAGATCACCGCCACTCGTTTTTCCGGCACATCCCGGTCAAAAATCTTCCATGCAAAAAATAATGTCAGTATCAGGAAAATACACTCCAGTATCAGGAATGTAATTTTATTCTTTTTCATCTACATCCCTCCCCTGTATATATTTCTGCATCTCCAATTGTTCCGCATTCTCCTTTGTATATGGAATTGCCGGTATATGGATAACAACCCTGGTCCCCTCATCCGGTTCACTATATATCTCCAGGCCATATTGCTCACCAAACATCAGCTGAATTCTGGAATGCACATTAATCACGCCAACACCCGAACCATGTTTTGGAACTTTATTGTTATCTTTCAGGATATTTTCCAGAACTTCTTTTCGCATTCCCATTCCATTATCTTCTATAATAATGTAAATATCGTCTTCTTTCTTTTCTCCCCGGACTGTGATTTTTCCTTCATCGTCCTCATCCATATTTCCCACGCCGTAATAAATTGCATTTTCGAGAATCGGCTGAATGACTAATTTTACAATACAATAATCTTCTATCTCTTTATCCGTCTGAAATTCCATTTGAAAACGTTCTTTATAACGCACAAGCTGGATATTCATATAGCTTCTGCTGTGCTGAAGTTCATCTTTAACCGGAATGATCGTCTTTCCGCGGGATAAACTGACTCTTAAAAGCTTTGCCAGTTCAGAGATCATAATAACTGCTTCTTCATTTTTCTGTGCTTCGATCATCCAGGTAATAGATTCCAGTGTATTATACAGAAAATGTGGATTAATCTGACTTTGTAATGCATCCAGTTCACTTTTTCTCCGTTCATTCTGCTGACGGATAATTTCCTCCATAAGCGTCTCAATCCGTTCATATGATCTTTGAACAGAATAACCCAAATGTCGTATTTCTGAAGAACCTCCTATGTAAATATCCGTTTTTCCTCCTGCTTCATATGTTTTAACCGATTCATCCAGTTTCCGGATCGGTTTGGATATTTTTCTGGAAATCAGCCTGTTTCCTTCCAGAAGCATCATCATAAGAACCATGATTGTTGTAAAGATATAATATCTGAAATTGTTAATTCTTGCAGTCTGCACGCTCTCCGGTACAACTCCGATCAGTTTCCATCCTGTATAGGCAATGTTGCCAACCACTACACTTTCCTTGTGTCCATTTGTTGTGATCTCATAAGTGCCCTCCTCATACCCGGAAGCCTTCAGACTATTCTCTTCAAACAGTCCTCTGGCCATCTCTGTTTTTCTCGGATGATAGATCATCTGTCCGTCACGACTGATCATATAATAATAGATTCCTTCCGAAGAATCATTAATCTGCTTTAAGACATCTTCGATCACCGAATATTTCATATCTACAAGAAGGACTCCGCTTCCCGGAATCTCCCCATCGTTTATATCCACGTAACGGCTCAGTGAAACAACCCAATGATAACGATACAGACCATCTTCATACAAATTCTGAATATGCGGAATGGAAAAATGTACATTTTCAATTGCACTCTCGGCATTCTTATACCAGTCCTGTCCTTTTACATCTATATTTTCTTTTTCAACAGCAACCGGTTCCGAAGCAATCAACCGGCCTTCATTCCCATATAATGCCAGACTCTCGATTTTATCCGAATTCACCTCATATAATAAGCTGAACTGTTCAGCAAATTTTTCGCTGGATATATCAAATTCCTGAACGATATTATAATTCGCTGCATCAAAAATCTGCCGGATATCTAACAGGTCCGAATTCACCCTGTCTACTGTGCTTTCCACCGTCGCCTCTGTATTTGATACTGCCATCTTATCAATCGCAAGTTTAAATCTTTGATACAAAAGGAATCCCATAGTTACAATCGTGACAAGTGTAATCGCCATAAGAACAGACATGATGATCGACTGTATATTAAATACAACATTTTCTTTTAAATCCGAATCTTTTTTTCTTTTTTTCACGCTTTTTCCTGTTCCCTTCATACGCATTACTGTTCTACTTTACAGATGCTCTATACTTCGAAGGAGAAACTCCGAACTTCTTTTTAAATACATAACTAAAATAATTGGCATCGAGATACCCCACTTTTTCTGCTATTGTGTAACTTTTCTCATCTGTATTTAATATCATCTCTGCCGCAATATCCATTCTGTAATCTGTTAAATAAGAGATAAACGATTTTCCCGCTTCTTTTTTAAATACAGAAGAAAAATAAGAATTCGATACACCGAGAACCGCACATACCTCGTCCAATGATATATCCGCCTCCATATACCTTTCTTGCACAATGTTCTGTGCTTCCACAATGAGCCGTCTGGCAGAACTGTTTCTTGCACATTTCAGCTTTTCACTGATCGTTTCCGACATCTGCACAATCCATGCTGTCAGTGAACTCTCATCCATCTGCGATACTTTTTCGTAAATATTCTGCATATTACCGGATATTTTATTGAAATCCAGCGAATTATCTGTGCAGAACTTAAAAAATCCACTGACGATCTCCATTGTAGCAAGATTATACTGACTCATGGTTTCTGTATTTTTATGAAGCTTTTCCATCTCTCCATGTGCTGCCCGCTCTATCTCTGCCGAATCTCCTATACGAATTGCACGAAACAGCGTCTGCATCCTTGACTCTTCTGACTGAACCGGTTTGATCTGTTCCTTCGGAACAATCTCTCCAATATTAATTGCCCGTTTTGTTCCGTATAAAACCCTGTAAGAAACTGCTTCTCTTGCCCGTTCATAGGAAAGACTGATCTCATACAGGCTGTCACACACGGTTCCGATTCCCGCTGTAACAACTGCACCCATGATGCGGTACGCCCACCGACAGAATCTGTCACAGGCATCTGTTATCTGGGTAATCTTATCTTCCGCATCCAGTTCCAGAATCAGCAGTGTATTTCCCATATATATAAATTCTCGACAGTTCCACTGATCCATCAGTCTCTGCTTGATCTCTCTTTCTACCGACATGGATAAAAGCAGTGGGTTCATGCCTTCTGGCACATGGTTCTCCGATGTGTGGAAGATTACACAACCAAAGAGAGGTCCTTTCATATCTACCTGATATGCCTGTAAAAACCTTTCATAATCATGTTTTTCTACTCTTCCTTCAATTAATGAAATAAAAAAATTGGACTGTAATTTCGGAAGTACTTCCTGAAAATAATCATTTAATTTTTTTACATTTAATTTTTCTTCTCTTTCCCTGTCCAGCGTATGTTTCAAATTAGTCAGACTTTCTGACAATTCTGTTGCATTGACCGGTTTGAGCATATATTCCTTGATTTCCAAATGCACTGCTTCTTTCGCATATTCAAACTCATCAAATCCCGTACAGAGCATGATATAAATATTCGGATATTCCCGATTCAGCCTTCTGGATAACTCTAACCCGTCCATATAAGGCATCTTAATATCCGTCAGCACCACATCCGGCTGGAGTTTTTCTACTAATTCCAGTGCTTTCACCCCATTTGTCGCACTTCCTGCCACCTCAAACCCCAGATCATTCCAATGAATTTTTTTCTCTATTATATCGATGACTTCGGCTTCATCATCTACGAGAATCACTTTATATCGTTCCATCTTTTTCCCCTTTTTCATGGCCGCTATACGTTTATTCCAGTATAACAAATTTACGCCTCTTATAGCATATCCAAATACAAAATCTGCCTTCAAAATTTTTTTACTCACAAATTCCTTTCGAACGCATCATGTTGAAAAAACCGTCCCTTTCATCTTTCCGATGAGCAGGACGGTCTACTTCTTTTTGTATAAGCCTGTATAAACAGTCTTTTATTTATTATTTCTTCTGTACATATTTCAGACAGTCAAGTGTTACTGCTGCCAGAATAATGATACCTTCAAAAATAAACTGAAGGTTTGTATCAATACCAAGAACCGTCAAAGAATAGGTCAATGATGTAAAGATCAGTACACCTGTCACAACTCCCGATATCTTACCAATACCACCGGTAAAGGAAACTCCACCAACTACGCAGGCTGCAATGGCGTCCATATCCCATCCCTGTCCGTAAGCGGCACTACCGGATCCAACCATTCGTACACACTCCAACCATGAACCGAATCCATAAAGGATACCTGCAAGGATAAATGCTCCCATCGTTACTTTAAATACCGAGATTCCTGATACAGCTGCCGCCTCTGGATTTCCACCAACTGCATATAAATTTTTTCCAAATGTTGTCTTATTCCAGATAAACCATACAACAGCAATCGCAACTACTGCCCATAAAATAATCATCGGAAAACGTCCTGCCTGTGGAATAAAAATATTCGGGATTGTCGGATCAATCGCACCAAAAGAAACTCCTTTTGTAGCATATGTAACAAGACCAAAGATGATCAACATATTTGCCATCGTTGAAATAAATGGATGCATCTTAAATCTTGCCATGAAAAATCCGGCTGTCATTGCAAATACAGTTGTGAAAAGTATACACACACATAATGCTAATATAGCTCTTGATGCCGGTGCCATACCCGAAAAATTAAAAACATGTCCAAACACAGTACCTGTGTTAATTCCGTTATGCATGATAATGGTTGCTGTAACCATACCCATACCAACCATACGTCCTACAGAAAGGTCTGTACCTGTCAGAAGGATCAGACCGGCAACTCCAAGTGCAAGGAACATTCGCGGTGAAGCCTGCTGCAAAATGTTAAGGATGTTTGTGGTTGTAAAAAGCTGTGTATTTTTCACGAATGGTGTAATAATACACAATGCGATAAAGATCATGATAATTACAATATACAGACCGTTCTTATACAAGAACTGTGTCATATTAAATGTGTACTTGTAATTTTCAAAATTCTGTGCCTGCTTCTGTGCAAATGTATATTTTGACATTCTGAGCAGATCGATCAGGTGGAACTTATGCATGTATGCATCATGTTTTCTATCCTTGATCTCCTGGATCCTGGATTCATGTGTCATCTGCGCATCATATAATTTATTCTTATATGTGTATTTTTCAGCTTTGATCTCTTCTGCATCTTTCAGGCTACTGACTGCCTTCTTATGTTCTTCCTGCAGATCCGCTTTTAATTTTTCAAAATTACTGTTTTCCGCTTTTTTCTCTGCTTCGCAGCTCTTTGCAACAATGTTATAATACTCACTGTTGTAATGTTTGGAAAGAAAACCTTCAGCATCTGCGATCAGTTTTGCAATCTGCTGTTTATTTGCATCTTCTGTTGCTTTTGCCTTCTCCAGATTCTTCTTACATTCCCCGATAATCTTATTCTGTTCTTCTTTTGTTAAGTTCTTATTCTCTTTTGCTATTGCAATCTGATTTTTTAAACTGTTGACTTTGTCAGATCCTTCCACACGCAGTGCATCGATCTGCTCCTGTATTTTTCCAACATATTCGTCAATCGGTTTCAAAAGTATTGCTTCTTCTTCAGCCGAAATGATAATGCTTTTTTCTGCCATCTTCCATACCCCTCTCTGTTACAGATATTTTGCACTGAGTCTCAATAATTCTTCCTGGTTCGTCTCTTTTGTATTTACGATTCCGGCCAGTCGTCCGTTTGACATAACACCGATACGGTTCGTAATACCAAGAATCTCCGGCATCTCAGAAGATACAACAATAATTGTTTTCCCCTGCTTTGCCATATTGATGATCAGTTCGTAAATCTCATATTTTGCACCAACATCAATTCCTCGTGTCGGATCATCCATCATGAATACACTCGGTGAACGCTCCAGCCATTTTCCGAAGATTACCTTCTGCTGATTTCCTCCGGAAAGACTTGTGATCATATCATCCGGGCCCATACACTTTGTATGCATGATTTTAATCTCTTCCGCAGTTGCACGTACCATTCTGTCATGTGACAGCACTGCACCATTCTTATAATGGTTCATGTTAGCGATGGTCGTATTAAATGTAATATCGCCTTTTAAGAACAGACCATTAGCTTTTCTTTCTTCTGTGATCAGGGCAAATCCATGATCCATTGCATCTCTCGGCGATGAAAAGTTCATGATCTTTCCATCGTATATTACATTTCCTTCTGCTCTTGTGCGGATTCCGAAAATTGTTTCTAAAAGTTCCGTACGTCCGGCACCAACCAGACCGTAAAATCCAAATATTTCTCCTTTTCTGATATCAAAGGATACATTTTGAATCTTTGGTGCATATTTTGACGAAAGATTCTGTACAGAGAGAATCTTCTCTCCGGGCTCATTGTCAACAGGTGGAAATCTGTTATCCAGCGAGCGCCCAACCATTGCCGATATCAGTTCATTCATATCTGTATCTTTGCACTCTTTTGTCATAACCAGACTACCATCTCTGAGCACAGATATCTCATCACATATATTGAATATCTCATCCATCTTATGTGATATATAAATCAGCGAAATCCCCTGTGCTTTCAACTGACGCATCATCTTGAAAAGTTTCTCAACTTCCGGTGCTGTCAGGGATGAGGTTGGTTCATCCAGTACAATTACTTTGGAATGATAGGAAATAGCTTTTGCAATCTCACACATCTGCCGCTGGGACACAGACATTTTTTTCATTGGCTGTGTCAGATTTGCTGTGATTCCAAGCTGTCTGAAGAGATTTGCAGTTTCCTTTTTCATTCTTCCTTCATCGACAATTCCAAAAGAATTCTTTGGATATCGTCCAAGAAACATATTATCTACAACGCTTCTTTCAAGACATTGGTTCAATTCCTGGTGTACCATCGCTACTCCGTTTTCCAGTGCATCTTTTGGTCCCGAGAAATTTACTTCTCTGCCGTCTAATATAATTGTCCCCTCATCTTTCTGATAAGTACCAAAGAGACATTTCATCATTGTCGATTTTCCGGCACCGTTTTCACCCATAAGTCCCATAATGGTCCCAGGTTTGACATTCAGGCTTATATGTTTCAGAACTTTGTTTCTACCGAATGACTTACTCATGCCATTGATCGATAAGATGTATTTATTCTTATCTACTGTCATAACTCTGCTTCCTTTTCTTGATGAAAGAAGGGTATCATCTCTGACACCCCTCTGCGTTTCATTCATTTACCATTTAACCAGTCTCTTATTTTGAGAGAAGTGATGTGTATGCTGATGCATTGTCTGTCTTAACCATGTTAATTGCAAATGCATCATATTCGTTTGGATTTCCGAGACGGTTTGTGATGTTTGACTCTGTCTGTCCATCTCCACCGATGTAATCAACCTTCAGGTTAAGGAGATCATCATAGTTCTCAAGAAGTGGCTGGTATGTTGAGCTCAGGAAGTTGTCTGATGCATTGTAAATATCAAGCCATACTTTCTTAGATGGACTCTTGCTTGAATCAAGCTGTTTTGACACTTTGTCATAAATCTTTGTTGAATCTGTAAAGTCTTTGTAATTATCAGCTGTTACTGCAACATTTAATGCGTAGTAAGATCTGTCTTCTTCGCTGTATCTGTAATCTTCACCTTCTGTCAGGCAGTTACCGGCATCATCTGCTGTACCAATACCTGTATCCACGTCTGCTCCGTCAAGTGCGTTACGGAGTACTCTTAATGTCAGATAAGCCTGAACATCTGCATGCTGAGAGATTGTTCCGCCGTATCCATCAGCGATTGCTGCAACAGCGTCACTGTTTGCATCATATCCGAATGTAGGAACTTTGTTATCTTTTGCCCATGCATTAAACATTGACATTCCCATACCATCATTGTTAGAAACAACAATATCGATCTGATCTCCGAAAGAAGCTTCCCATGTTCCGATTGCGTTACCTGCTGTAGCCGCATCCCATGTTGCCCCTGCTGAGTTCTTCATTTCCTGAGAAGCAAGCTCACGGACTGTAAATTCTTTTCCGTCTACATCAATCTTAGCATCCTGGACAACTTTTGCTTTTCCGTCTACGTTTGTTCCTGCCGGCTTGGAAGCAACTTCGTCACCATCTTTAACTCCTGTTCCAAGTGCCGCACGAACACCACGTGTACGTGCGATAGAATCATTATGTCCGATGTCACCGATTGCAAGTACGTATCCGATAACTCCATCACCATTTCTGTCAATCTTATCAGCATTTGCTTTGATATAATCAACAACCATCTCTCCCTGAAGTTCTGCTCCCTGATTAGCATCAAATCCTACATAATAAGTATCTTTGTTGAAATTCAACGCTTCTTTGTCCAATTCCCCTGTTGAACTATTAGAAGGTTGACGGTTAAACCAGCAAAGCGGTTTGTCCTTATTGGCTACAGAACTGCTGTCTGAAGATCCTGATGATTTTGAATCACCTGACGAAGATCCTCCGCAGCCTGCCAGTGATAATGCAAGTGTTGCTGCCATCATGAGTGCAAATACTTTTTTCTTTTTCATTTTCTTTCCTCCTGTTTTGTGCGTTTTGTTTTTAATCGCGTCTAACTCATTGACTAATCTCATTATAATTACAACACTATTTTTTTGACATAGAATATTTTTGGATTAATTATCAATATTTTTATATTGATCTATATTTTTTTATACACTTTATCCAATTGTGCACAATCTGTCTCTACTATATAAAATATAAAACAAAAAAAACTGCGATAATAACCTTCACGCTATTACCACAGTTTCTCTTATATGTTCT
>OLNR01001890.1_pt1 | contig 11147 bp, 7 predicted proteins | sample 1672231 | NCBI WGS metagenome assembly OLNR01 (sample SAMEA3136662, study PRJEB25190) | human gut metagenome
AGTCCTGCAGAGGAATTATAGCATGAAAAATTAAGAAATTCAATTTTACATTTCCTACATACACTTTACACACATTTAACAATTCGCAGATTTTGGATTTAACATATGTTTTATAAGATAGCTATTGTCGAAAGCGACAAAGAAAAAAATCAGAATAAAAAAAGATGAGAATCTAAGGAGAGTATGATTATGAAAATGAAAAAGTTTATCGCAGTTTTATCCGTAGCAACAATGGCAGCAGGACTTGCAGTTGGATGTGGAAGTGCAGATAGTGGTTCTTCTGATGATAAGAGCAGTAAAGGTGACTGGGATTCTTCGAATGATATCACAATTGTTTCAAGAGAAGATGGTTCAGGAACAAGAGGAGCATTCATCGAACTTTTCGGGATTGAAGAAAAGAAAGACGGTGAAAAAGTTGATATGACAACAGATGATGCACAGATTACAAACAGCACATCCGTAATGCTTACAACAGTAGCCGGAGATGATTATGCAATCGGTTATGTATCACTCGGATCATTAAATGATACAGTAAAAGCTTTAAAGATTGACGGAGAAGAAGCTACAGAGCAGAACATCAAAGATGGAAAATATAAAATCTGCAGACCATTTAACATTGCAACAAAGAAAGGTGCAGATAACGAAGTGGTAAAAGACTTCATTGCTTATATCATGAGTAAAGAAGGACAGCAGGTAATTTCAGACAACGGATATATCGGAGACGATTCAGCAGAAGCTTATGCGGGAAGCAAGCCATCCGGAAAAGCAGTTGTCGGCGGATCCTCTTCCGTATCACCGGTTATGGAAAAATTGATCGAGGCATATAAGAAAGTTAATACAGGAGCAGAGATTGAGCTTCAGACTACAGACTCTACAACAGGTATGACATCAGCAATCGACGGAAGTTATGATATCGGAATGGCATCACGTGAATTACAGGATGAAGAAAAAGATAAACTGGACAGCCAGGTAATTGCTACAGACGGTATCGCAGTTATTGTAAATAAAAACAATACAACAGATGAACTCAGCAGTGATCAGGTAAAGACAATTTACACTGGTGATGCAACCACATGGGATGAGGTAGTGAAATAATATGAAATCAAAAGCATGGACAGAGAAATTCATGCAGGGAGTGTTTGCAGTTGCCGCCTGTGCTTCGGTACTGGCGGTTGCACTCATTTGTATTTTCTTGTTTGCAAATGGAATTCCTGCAATGAGTAAAATCGGATTCGGGGAATTCCTGACCGGTGAATTATGGAAACCAAAGAATGACATATACGGAATCTTTCCGATGATCATTGGAAGTCTGTATGTAACGGCCGGCGCAATTATCATCGGTGTACCGATTGGAATCCTGACAGCAGTATTCATGGCATTCTACTGTCCGAAAGTAATCTATAAACCACTGAAGATGGCAACAGAACTTCTGGCAGGAATCCCATCCGTTGTCTATGGATTTTTCGGTCTTGTAGTTCTCGTACCGTGGGTAAGAGAAATCGGAAGAACACTTCATCAGGGGGGGAACGGAAGCAGTATGATCACAGCATCCATTCTTCTGGGAATGATGATCTTACCAACGATCATCGGACTTACGGAATCTGCGCTTAGAGCAGTTCCTACACAGTACTATGAAGGTGCGGTAGCACTTGGCGGAACACATGAAAGAGCAATCTTTACTGTTGTTTTACCGGCAGCAAAATCCGGAGTAGTGGCAGCTATTGTTCTTGGAATCGGGCGTGCGATCGGAGAGACGATGGCAGTGATCATGGTGGCTGGTAATCAGCCGAGAATGCCGGAAGGAATCTTCAGAGGAGTCAGAACACTGACAGCAAATATCGTAATTGAGATGGGATATGCATCCGGACTTCACAGAGAAGCACTGATTGCAACCGGCGTAGTTCTCTTCGTATTTATCCTTCTTCTGAACTTCTGTGTAGCACTTTTGAAGAGGGGGAAGAATTATGAGTAGTAATGAAGTAACATGGAAAGATAAGTTAAAAGCATATACCAGAACTCCTGGATCACTGATCGTAATGCTTCTTGTCATGATTTCTGCAATTATGACATTTGCAGTACTTATATTTCTGATCGTATATGTGCTGGCGCATGGTGTTCCGTATTTGAAACCATCCATTTTCTCACTTCATTATACATCGGAAAATGCCTCGCTGATGCCGGCATTGATCAACACAGTGATCATGACCCTGTTATCACTTCTGATCGCAGTTCCATTTGGGATCTTTGCAGCGATCTTCCTTGTGGAATATGCAAAACGTGGGAATAAATTTGTAGAAGTGATCAGACTTACAACAGAGACGCTTCAGGGAATTCCATCTATCGTATATGGACTGTTCGGTATGCTGTTCTTTGTAAATACCTGTAAATGGGGATTTTCGATTCTGGCAGGAGCGTTTACTCTTGCGATCATGGTATTACCGCTGATCATGAGAAGTACAGAAGAAGCATTGAAATCCGTACCGGATTCTTACAGAGAAGGAAGTTTCGGGCTGGGAGCAGGAAAATTACGTACAGTATTTCGGATCGTACTTCCATCGGCGATACCGGGAATCCTTGCAGGTGTGATCCTGGCGATCGGACGAATCGTCGGAGAGACAGCAGCACTGATCTATACAGCAGGTACTGTTGCAAAGGTGCCGAAGAATGTATTGAGTTCAGGAAGAACCCTGGCAGTGCACATGTATAATCTGTCAAGTGAAGGCCTTTATATGAATCAGGCTTATGCGACGGCTGTAGTACTGCTGGTGCTGGTAGTTGTGATCAATACCCTGTCGGGCATGATCGCCAAACGGATTACAAAAGCATAGCAGCTGTACAGAGATAAATCAGAAAAAAACAGGAAGGAATCATACATGAGTAAAATAAGTATCAAGAACATGGAACTTCATTACGGTGATTTCCATGCTCTGAAAAATGTGAATCTTGAGATAGAAGCGAATAAGATCACAGCATTCATCGGTCCATCCGGATGTGGAAAGTCTACATTATTAAAATCAATCAACCGTATGAATGATCTGGTAGAGGGATGTAAGATTGACGGAGAGATTCTTCTGGATGGCAAGGATATTTTCCATGATATCGATGTGAATTTATTAAGAAAGAGAGTTGGAATGGTGTTCCAGAAACCGAATCCGTTTCCAATGAGTATCTATGATAATATTGCTTATGGACCAAGAACCCATGGAATACGTTCAAAAGCAAAATTGGATGACCTGGTAGAAAAATCTTTAAGAGATGCGGCAATCTGGAATGAATGCAAGGACAGATTAAAGACCAGCGCACTTGGAATGTCAGGCGGCCAGCAGCAGAGACTTTGTATTGCAAGAGCACTGGCGGTGCAGCCGGAAGTGCTCCTTATGGATGAACCGACATCGGCACTGGATCCTATCTCGACATCTAAGATAGAAGACCTTGCGATGGAATTGAAAAAAGATTATACTATCGTTATGGTAACACATAATATGCAGCAGGCGGTACGTGTGTCTGATAATACGGCATTCTTCCTGTTGGGAGAAGTCATTGAATATAATGAAACAGAAAAATTATTTTCGATTCCGGCAGATAAGAGAACGGAAGATTATATCACAGGGAGGTTTGGCTAGGATATGCGTAATCGGTTTGATCAGCAGCTGGAGTTACTTAATGAGCAGCTTACACGTATGGGTGAATTATGTGAAGTTGCAATCGGAAAAGCAACAACAGCATTAAAAGAAGGAAGTATGGAACAGGCACAGAAGGTGATCGAGGCAGATGAAGAGATCGATCAGGCAGAGACAGATATTGAAAGACTTTGTTTGAAACTGCTTCTCCAGCAGCAGCCTGTGGCAAGAGATTTAAGACAGATTTCAGCGGCATTGAAAATGATCACAGATATGGAACGTATCGGCGATCAGGCTTCGGATATTGCAGAGATCATCATTACAGAGGAGAAGTCGGAAGCACAGGACATTCCAAAGATCATCAAAATGTCAGAAGCGGCCGGAAAGATGGTGCGTGACAGCGTCAATGCATATGTGGAAAAAGACCTTGAACTTTCCAGAAAAGTTATAAAAGATGATGATGTTGTGGATGAACTTTTTGAAGAAGTGAAGACAACACTGATTGATTTTATTGCGGAAAATAAAGGAGAGCAGGGGGGAGAGGCGATTGATCTGATCATGGTTGCAAAATATCTAGAACGTATCGCAGACCATGCAACAAATATCGCAGAGTGGGTGGAATTCTCTATCACAGGAATCCACAAGGCTTCTGTAGTATAAAGAAGGAGAAAAAGGAATGATTTTTTGTGTAGAAGATGACAGTAACATACGGGAACTGGTGGTGTATACCCTGGAGAGCACAGGGTTTCAGGCGCACGGATTCGAAGATGGAAGTTCATTCCTTGAAGCTCTGGCATTAGAGACGCCAGAGCTTGTTTTGCTTGATATTATGCTGCCGGGAGAAGACGGAATGGAGCTTTTGAGAAAGTTAAAAGCATCTAAGAAAACGAGAGAGATTCCGGTCATCATGGTTACAGCCAAGGGAGCAGAATACGATAAGGTAAAAGGATTGGATGCCGGTGCGGATGATTATGTTACAAAACCATTTGGCATGATGGAGTTGATCTCACGTATCAAGGCGGTATTAAGACGCAGCGCAAATGGAAACATATCCAGTGAGGATACATTTGAGATTGGAGAGATCCGGCTGAATCCGAAGAAGCATGAAGTGACCGTTCACGGAGAAGTGGTGAACCTGACACTAAAAGAGTATGAATTATTGAAACGCCTGATGAAGAATTCGAATATTGTCCTTACCAGAGACCAGCTTTTGGAAGATATCTGGGGATATGATTTCGATGGGGAGACGAGAACCGTGGATGTGCATGTCAGAACTTTAAGACAGAAGCTTGGAGATGCAGGCGAACAGATTGAGACGGTCCGCGGAGTCGGATACCGTATGAGCAGGTAATAATATGAAACAAAGTATGAGAAAAAAGATCCAAAGCAGCATGATTCTTGTCATTACCCTGACGATGCTCATAGCTTATGCGATCACCACGCTGGTTGTATACCGCCAGACGATCCATATCATGGAAGGAGAGGTAAGACAGGAAGCGGACTATATTAACGTAGCACTCGACACTTCCGGGGAGTCTTATCTGAAGACGATGGATAACGTGCATGTGGACACAAGAATTACCCTGATCGATCCGGATGGTAAGGTGAAATATGACTCAAAAGAAGATGATGTAACCCTTCAGAATCACAAGAACCGGCCGGAAGTAAAAGCTGCGCTGAAAAACGGAAGTGGTCAGGATATCCGTGAATCGAATACATTGAATAAAGAGATGTTCTATTATGCAGTGAAATTGGAAAATGGAGATATCCTGCGAGTATCAAAGACGGTAGATACTGCATTCCGGACAGCAATGAAGGTATTCCCGGCGATGGGGCTGATCGCATTGATCATGCTGGCATTTGCGGGGATCCTTGTAAAATGGCAGGTAACGAGACTGATCCGCCCGATCAACAGACTGGATCTTGAGAATCCATTGGAGAATGACGTGTACGAAGAATTAACACCTCTTTTACAGAGTATCGACAAGCAGAATAAAGAAAAAGATGCAGTTGCCAATATGAGAAAAGAATTCTCGGCAAATGTATCTCACGAGCTGAAGACACCGCTTACGTCAATTTCAGGTTACGCAGAAATCATGAAAAGCGGACTGGTAAAGCCGGAAGATATGAAAGGTTTTGCGGAAAGAATCTATAATGAAGCAAGGCGTCTGATCACTTTGGTAGAAGATATCATCAAGTTATCAAAACTGGATGAGGGCAATGTGCAGCTGGAAAAAGAAGAAGTAGATCTCTATAAGCTGACGAGGGAGATTCTGACCAGACTTTCACCACAGGCAGCGAAGCGGAAAGTGCATGTAGAGGTGACGGGAGAACCGGTAGAGTATGTGGGTATCCGTCAGATCCTGGATGAGATGATTTACAATATCTGTGAAAATGCGATCAAGTATAACAAAGAAGGCGGAAAATTAACCGTCTGGGTAGGCAATACCCTGCAGGGAAAGAAGGTCTGCGTTACGGATACCGGAATCGGAATCCCGGAGAATGAGACGGACCGTATCTTTGAACGTTTTTATCGTGTAGACAAAAGCCATTCTAAAGAAACAGGTGGAACAGGTCTTGGACTGTCTATCGTAAAGCATGGAGCAATGCTTCATGGGGCGAAGATCCATGTGGACAGTAAACTGGGGGAAGGTACGAAGATAGAACTTATATTTTAAAAAATAACAGAAGTTTTTAAGAAATCTTAAGAATTATTTGCGCATGTCTTTAAGAAACGAAGCCTACAATAGCATCAAGAAAAAGATGAGGAGGCTTATTGTTATGGACAAGATCAGTATTATCATCCCGTGCTTCAATGAAGAAGAAGCATTGCCAATTTATTATGCAGAAATGAAAAAAGTCATGGACAGCATGAAAAAACAGACCAGTTTTGAACTGCTATTTGTAGATGACGGGTCATCCGATAGAACATATGAGATTATGAAAGACTTACACAGAAAGGACGGAAGATGTCAGTACCTATCCTTTTCCAGAAACTTTGGAAAAGAAGCAGCGATCTATGCGGGACTTCAAAACGCAAGCGGTGATTATGCAGCAATCATGGATGTAGATCTGCAGGATCCGCCGTCGCTGCTGCCTGATATGTACAGAATTTTAAAAGAAGAAGCATATGACAGCGTGGCAACCAGACGTTCAACAAGAATGGGTGAACCAAAGATCCGTTCATTCTTATCTAAAGAGTTTTACAACGTGATCAATAAGATTTCCAAGACAGAGATTGTAAGCGGTGCCAGAGATTACCGCCTGATGAACCGTAAGATGATAGATGCAGTGCTGGAAATGAGTGAATATAACCGCTTTTCCAAAGGAATCTTCGGGTGGGTAGGATTCCGCACCAAATGGCTGGAATATGAGAATATCGAAAGATCTGCCGGAAAAACAAAATGGAATGTAAAGAAATTATTCATTTACTCGTTGGAGGGAATCACGGGATTTTCTGTAGTTCCGCTGTCGATTGCAGCGTATATGGGAGTTTTGTTCTGCGGATTATCATTCCTGATGATTGTTGCGATCGTAGTCCGTACATTAATCTGGGGAGATCCGGTGGCCGGATGGCCATCGATGGTTTGTATCTTGTTTGGCGTGGGTGGTGTACAGCTTCTGTGTACCGGAATTCTGGGACAGTATCTTGCCAAGACATACCTGGAAGTAAAGAACCGGCCTGTATACCTGTTAAAGGATTCCAGTAAAGAAGAACAGCGGATCATGATGATGCCATTATCACAAAATCTGCGGAGGAAGAGTTATGGACAAGGTTAAGAGATACATTCCTTACCTGCTGCTTACAGGCTTAACACTCTTTTTTTGTTGGATGTTTGTGGGCAGATATGGAATCTTTGGAGCAAAGGTAGACTGGCTCAGTCAGCATAGTGTGCTGCCGGATTATTTCCGGCAGCAGTTTTATGCAACCGGAAAGTTATTTCCCGAATTTGCGGCGAATCTGGGCGGCGGCCAGAATATTTATCATTTTGCTTATTACGGACTATATAGTCCGTTGATCCTGCCGTCATATCTGCTTCCGTTTGTGAAAATGTCGGATTACATCATGGCGGTCAGCATAACAGGTCTGACTGCTTCGGTACTGCTGTTTTATTACTGGCTGAAAAGCAGAAAGACGGATACAGGCACTGCTTTTATCCTGTCACTGATGTTCCTGCTGGCAGGACCGATGATCGGTCAGTACAGCGGGCAGATCATGTTTGTGGATTATATGCCGTTCTTATGTCTGGCACTCATAGGTGTAGACCGGTATTTTGAGCAAGAAAAAAGTGGTCTTTTTACAGTTAGTGTATTTCTGATGATCATGACCAGTTTTTATTTCAGTATTGGCGGAATGCTGTCATTGGTTCTTTATGGACTGCACCGCTATTTTGAACAAAGAGAAGGAAACAGGGTCACAGTTCGCAGCTTTTTGCGGGACGGATTGTGTTTCGTGCGTTCGATGATTCTGGCAGTACTCATGAGTGGTTTCTTTCTGGTACCGACGGCACTCGCATTGACGGGTGGGAGAAGTAAAGAGCAGAACATATCGTTTGCTTCCTTTTTTATTCCGCAGATCACAGTAGAACGATTTGCTTATAGTATCTATGGAATCGGACTTACGACACTGGTGATCACAGTTCTGCTCACGGGATTGTTGTATCGGAAAGTATATGAAAAGGTACTCACATATGGATGTGTGATCGTACTTGTGATTCCGGTATTTGCTTACTTATTGAATGGCGGATTATATATCAGGGATAAAGTCTTTATTCCGTTTCTGCCATTGCTTTGTTATCTGATTTCCATTTATCTGGAAAAGTGCAGAAAAAGAGAACTGTCTTTTATTGCAGGAATCGTTCCATATATCATCACAACGATATTCGTTTATATAGCAAGGAATCAGTTTGTTTCAAAAGGCATAGGGGAAAGTATATGGAAAGTCCTGCTTGCAGAAAGTATTCTGTTTCTGATCTGTTACGTGCTGTATTGTGCGATGAAGAGATACCACAAAGAGAAGAAAGAGATTCTGATGCTGGCTCTGCCGTCGGTGATATGTCTGGCAGTCACGATGAACACTTTTTATCAGATGAAGCCGGACAGATATGTCAGCCGCAAACTGTACCGGGATGTTACAGGAGAACAGAACAGACAGGCCATAAAAGAAGCATTAAAAGATGATGCTGGATATTACCGTACAGAACAGATGGGAAGTGATGATGAAAATGCAGCAGATTTAAACCGGATCTGGGATGTGGATCAGAATATTACTTCCATCTATTCATCGGCATACAATCCGGACTATCAGACATTCCGTCAGAAGACATTCGGACTGGAAGAACCGTTCCGCAATGGGATGATGCAGTCTGTCTCGAAAAATCCGGTATTTCAACGGATGATGGGAGTGCGGTATATCGTATCAGATTCGGATGTGCCAGGATATACTCTGGTTAAGAAATGCGGCACAACCGGTATATATCAGAATAAAGACGCAGCACCGGTCATGTATGCAACAGATCGTGTGATGACGGAAGAGGAATATAAGAAACTTGCATTTCCATATAATCAGACGGCATTTCTGGAATATGCGGTTGTTGGAGAACATACGGAATCTTCAGATCAGAACATAATGACAGCCTATGCGCCGGTTAGTCTGAAAATGGACAATAATAGAACTACAGGTGGAGCGGAGCAGAAAACGATGCAGCAAGAGGGGAAGAAACAGATTCTTTTTTTAAGATTCCGGGTGGACAACGCACATCCGAATAAGGACGTGGCAGTCTGGATCAACGGAATCCGTAACAAACTAAGCGCGAAAGATCATGTATATTATAATGAAAATAAGATATTTACCTATGCAGTGCCGTTAAAGGATGGAGAAGATAATATTTCTGTGACATTTGGCAAAGGGAAATATCGATTAAGGCATGTACAGGCATATCTCGGCAGTCTGCCGGAACGGTCAGAATTGTTGTATCAGTCAGAAATCCAGGTGGACAAAAAGCAGACAGAAGATAACGTGATCCAGGGGACAATTCGTGTAAAGAAAGATGGATGGTTTATTACGTCCATCCCTTATGATAAACATTTTAAGATTTATATTGACGGAAAAGAAACCGAGATACAAAAAGTAAATACGGCATTTCTGGGGTGTAAGATTGAAAGTGGTAACCATGAATTGAAGATCATCTATCATGCACCGGGAACAACAGGAAAAGTATTGTCACTGATTGGAATAGCCGGATTCGTGTTAGTGCTTGTACAGGAAAAAAGAAAACAAAAAAATAATATAAGGTAGTATATGTTGATATCTATATACAGCAGCAGATTTGCGGAAAATTGCTGCTGTATATTTGCATTTTATAAAAAAGAAGAGTATGATGTTAAATGTTTTTTTATACTTGAATAAGGAAGAAAAATGGAAACAGACAACAGGGTAAGACGAGGATGAGAACATGAAGATCATAGAAACATATGGAAATTATATAGAAAAATGGAGTAATGAGAATCCGGGCAGAGCCAGATGGCTTTTAAAGACCGGATGGAAGGCACAGAATCTGAAGTTCCGGTTTGCCCCGGACAAAAGACTGATGCCGGCAGACCGGTATCTGGCAAGACTTATGATGGATACGATGCTTATGCCTTTGGAAAAACCACAGGAAAGTGCAATAGTCAGTATCTTTACTCCTTGCGAACTGTTGCAGGAGGCAGGAATCCATCCGTATAATGTGGAAGGATTTTCCTGCTATCTTTCTGCATCTAAGTCAGAAAGAGCATTTTTACAGCAGGCGGAGAATACGGGCATATCCGAGACACTTTGCAGTTATCACAAGACATTTATCGGAGCGGCGCAGAAGAAAGTGCTTCCGAAACCAAAATGTATTGTGTACACGAACCTGACTTGTGATGCAAACCTTCTGACGTTTAAAAAGTTGGCGAAAATGTATGAAGTGCCAATCTTTGCAATTGATGTCCCGATGCAGCAGAATGAGGACAATGTACAGTATGTGTCAGACCAGCTTCGGAAGCTGAAAGAGTTTATAGAAGAATGTACGGGTAAAAAGATTACAGATGAGGCATTAACAGAACGGCTTAGAAGAAGCAAACGGACACTGGAGAAGTTTGCACAGTATGAGAAAGAAAGTGCGGATAAATATGTTCCGGCAGATTTGGTTACACCTCTTTATGTAGGAATGACCAACAATCTTTTGCTTGGCACAAAAGAAGAAGAAGATTATGTGGACCGCCTTTTGAAAGATGTAAAGAATGCTCCTGCAAAAAAAGGAAAGAAAATCTACTGGATGCATACGATCCCATTCTGGTCTGATGCGGTGAAGAACGAGCTATGCTTTCAGGAAAAAGCACAGATTGTCGGCTGTGAACTGAGTCACGTCTGTGAGCCGGATTTTGATCCGGAGAAGCCTTATGAGGCAATGGCGAGACGTATGGTATATCATGCATTAAATGGAAGCGCGATCAGAAGAATCGAAGCAGGAATCCGTCATGCAAAGGAGACAGGAGCAGACG
>OLNR01001899.1_pt1 | contig 11103 bp, 10 predicted proteins | sample 1672231 | NCBI WGS metagenome assembly OLNR01 (sample SAMEA3136662, study PRJEB25190) | human gut metagenome
CGGTGTCACCCTCGTGGATGGCTGCCTTGGCGATGATGGGCTGCTTATCGATAGCAGATTTCTGGCTCATGGTAAATACCTCTTTCAAAAAAATATGGATTTGCCGAAAGCGCAGTAAGGGGTAGTTGGAACCCTAGAGGCATACGCCCCAAACCGAGCCACGGTAACAGTCATAAGTATACCATACCCTCCCCCAAATTACAAGGGGCAGGATGCAGGTATTTTACAATTATTTTGCAGACTTGTCCCCTGCCCAGCGCAGCGCGGTGATAAAGCCGACCGCAGCCAGGGGCAGCAGGAAAACAAAGAACGGGAAGCAGTAGCGGCTCTTGGTCTCCCAGACGAGCTGGAAGAGGAACCCTCCGAAAAACGCGATGCCAAGCAGCTGCGCCCAAACAGCACCGCCGGTTTTGCGGCGCAGCGCCAAAGTGCCGCAGCCGGCAAAGAGATACACAAAGGTTAGCAGTGCCCGCAACACGGCCTGCACCGGGGCAAACAGCACACCGCCGCCCAACGCGGTGGCCAGCCAGCCCACGCCCCCGGCCACCGTGATGGACGGGCCGTTCATCGTCAGGGCCTCAAACCAGGGGTCCAGCCATTGCCAGGCGGTCTTTTGCAGGAAGAACTTGACCTCCTTGGGGTTGTGCAGGTAGGTGTTCCAGTACTCGCCAATACCCTTGACCGCCGCCGCATTGGCGGCGGTGGTGTCGGCGTTGTTGTCCCAGAATAGGTTCCAACTGCTTCCATCGAAACCGCCTGGCCCATAATAGGTACCGCTGTGGATACCCATAAGCACCGTGGCGCTGGCAGGCATGCCGGTGGAGTATGGAATCGGCACACGGCTGAAAAATACCGATTGGCCGATATTTTCCACGGCTACCGGCACAGCCAGCAGCAGCGTTGCCAGCACAAGACCGCGCAGCAGCTGCTTGCCACTGTGCCCAAAGCCGGAAAACGCAGCCACGATGCAGACAGCAATGATAAAGATCAGTGCCGACTGATAGGCCAGTACGGCCAGTGGGAACAGCACAAAGGGCAGTGCCAGCCAGCTCGATTTTCCGCCTTTTATAAAACGCAGCAACCCGTAGCCGCCCCATAACACCATGGCCGGGGCCGGTAAAGTGCCGTACACAAAAGAGGCATACATCGGAATGGGAACAAACAGCAGGCAGAGCACTGCGCAAAGCAACTGGGTGCGAGGTTTGGCACCAAACTCCCTGACAATGCAGCAGAGCGCCAGCAGGCAGGTCGGGGCGGAAATGGCACCAAACAGCGACCATGCCCGCAGCGCACCGTTGCCGAACAACCGGATAAACGGCTCCATAAACAGTGCCATAGCACCCTGATAGGGGCAGGTCTGGAAATAAGTCCAGCCGTAACTGTCTGGTGCATAAGCAGAAAAATCCCCGCTCGCCAGCGCCTCAGCCATCTTCCAGACTGTCTCCTGGTCATTCGCCGGGTAGATCTGCTGGGAGAACACCCACCACAACGCCAGCGCAAATTCCAGTACAGCTGCCCCGGCAATCAGCCGGTTGGTTTTTTTCTGGTCATCCAGCCCGCGCAGCAGTCGGCACAGCCCGGCCAACAAAGCGGTCAGCACCACAAACAGCAACAGTTCAGGCAGCGAGATCCCCACCCGCAGAGCCTTGCCCTCGGCCAAGGTGGAAACATCCAGCAAGTCCATCCGCGCGATCAGCGAAGCCGCTGCCAGCCCGAACAGCACCAGCGCTGCCAGCCAGGCGGCTGCACTGCCGCAGAAGGACGCAAACTTTTCCAATGGGGACTTCCGCGTAAGTACGGCGGTTTTTCCATCCGACATCGTGCTTCCCTCCCCTTTCAGTGCTGTGCCGCGAAGTAAGCCTTGCTTTCCTCGGCGGCGTGGTGGATCAGGTCAGCCAGCTCGTCCATGGAGTTAAACTTGCGTACCGGGCACAAATATTTATGGAACTCCAGCAGCGGGGTCTGGCCGTAGACGTTGCCCACGTAGTCCGGCACAAAGGTCTCACAGGTGACGGCGGCATTGGCGCTGCTGTCCACGGTGGGGCGGCGGCCGATGCCGGTGGCGGCGGGCCGCCACTGCCCGTCCAGTAGAATCCGTGTCAGGTACACGCCGGTGCAGGGCTGCAGAGCCTCGGCCGGATAGTTCTGATTGATGGTAGGCGTGCCCAGCTTGCCGCTGCCAATGCCCTTGCCGTGGGTCACAGCCCAATCAATGGCGTAGGGCTTGCCCAGCATGGCGTTGGCGTCGTCCAGGCGGCCCTCCTCCAGCGCGGCGCGGATGCGGGTGGACGACACGGTCTGCCCGCCGTACTGGGCCATGGGCACTACGTCTACGGTGATGCCGTAGGGGGCACAGAGCTGCTCCAGCAGCGCTACATTGCCTGCGGCGTAAGCGCCAAAGGTAAAGTTGTCGCCACAGAAGACCGCCTTTGCATGGAAGCAGTCCACCAGCACGCGGCGGACAAAATCCTCCGGCGAGAGGGCGCGGAACTCCTCAAAGGATGGCTCCCAATACTGGGCGATACCCAGCTGGGCCACGCGGGTGTGCTTTTGCGCCAGTGAGAGGATACGCCCGCCCTTCAGGCTGTTGTTGCCGGGCAGCTCAAAGGTAAAAGCAGCGGCAGTCAGGCCATGTTGCGCCGCATAGGTAACGGCAGCGCCCAGCACAGCGCGGTGCCCGGAGTGTACGCCGTCAAAATACCCCAGCGCAACGGCACTGTCCTGCGGGGCGGGGGCCGGGGTCAAGGTGTGGTAAATTTGCATGGGCGTTCAGTCCCTTTCGCAAAATAGTTTTTCTACATTCAGTACGCCGCCGGTGATGGCCGCCAGCCCTAAGAACGCTCCGTCCGGGCCGTACACGCGGTAACGGCCGTCCTCGGCGGGATAATGGCTGGTAGGGCAGCCGTTCAGCAGGTGCTTTTTCACGGCATTGTCCACATGCAGCTGGGGCAGCGGTGCAAACACGGTCTCGATCGGCAGCATCCAGCCGTTCGATTCCAGCGCACCGCTCTCGGCGGCAGCTAAAATCTCCGGCAATGTATGGCACTGTTCGATGCCAAATTCTCCGGCCTGGGTGCGGCGCAGCGCGGCCAGCGTGGCGGGCACACCCAGGGCTGTGCCGATGTCCTCGGCCAACACGCGGATATAGGTGCCCTTGGAGCAGCTCACCCGCAGGATATAATCGCCGGGGGCGGAGCTGCCCAGATATTCAATGCTGTACACAGTGATGGGCCGGGGCGTGCGCTCGACAGTCTGGCCCTTGCGTGCGGCCTTATACAACGGCTGGCCGTTGATTTTGACCGCTGAGTACATTGGCGGCAGCTGCATCAACTCACCGGTGAACTGGGGCAGCACGGCTTTCAGGTCGCTTTCCCCTACTGTGACAGGGGCTGTTTCCAGCGCCGTGCCGGTGATGTCGCCGGTATCGGTGCGCAGGCCCAAGCGGATCGTAGCTTCGTAGGTTTTATCGTGGTTCAGCTGGCGGTCGGCAGCCGCGGTGGCTTTGCCGATAAACACGGCGAGCACACCGGTCGCCATAGGGTCCAGTGTGCCCGAGTGCCCCAGCTTGCGTGTGCCCAAAGCGCCGCGCAGCTTGGCCAGCACATCAAAGCTGGTCCAGCCTGCGGGCTTATCCACGGGCAAAATGCCGTTTGGCGTTTGCATACGCAGGGTTCCTTTTCTGTTTCGATTATAAAGCAGTCTTGCCTGCCGTGATTCTGTAGGGGCGGACGCGAGCATCGACCCCTACAAACAGATGGCAAAATTTACTGCTCTAAGCTGTTCTTCTCCGCCTCAGCGCGGTCCAGTTCCTTTTTGACTTCTTCCAGGATGGCATGCTTGGCGTTGTCCAGATTGCCGCTGATCTCGCACCCGGCAGCGCGGGGGTGTCCGCCGCCGCCTAGGCGCCGTGCAATGTTGCAGGCGTTGGTGTCGTGGCCGGTGCGCACGCTGATCTTGTAGCTGCCGTCCTTTTGCTGGCGCAGGGTCAGGCCGACCTCCACGCCCTCGATGGAACGCGGAATGCTGGTCAAATCCTCCAACTCAGCCCCGGCCACACCTGCGGCCTGGATTTGATCCCAGGTCAGGCAGATGAGGGCGCAGCGGTCCTCGTAGTAGAATTCCAGACTTTCCAGCGCCATTTTTTCGGCCTGGATGCGTGCATGAGAGCGGCACTCGAACAGGCGTTCATTCAGCTTTTCCACATCGGCCCCGGCCTCGATCAGCTTGGCAGCTGCCAGGTGGGTGTTGGCCGTGGTGTTGGTAAAGCGGAAGCAGCCCGTGTCGGTGGCCACGCCGGTGTACAGGCAGGCCGCAATCTCCGGCGTAAGCTCCACGCCCATCTGGGGGATCAGCTCGGTCAGCAGCTCGGCGGCTGCAGCCGCGTGGTCGTCCACCAGCGTTTCGTAGGCGTAGCCGCTGTTGGAGCCGTGGTGATCGATGCACAGGTCGACATGCTCGGCGTAATCCTGGATATTATTGTGGTCGCCGAACAGCTGGATACCAGCCACGTCCACCGCCACCACAAAGGCGGGGGTGAAGCTGCCGTCGTACACGGTGATCTGCATGTAATCATACATGGCAGGAATGGGATCACTGCACAGCACAGCGGCGGTCTTGCCCAGGTGCTGCAGTGCCTTGCACAGCGCAGCGCCCGAGCCGATGGTATCGCCGTCCGGGTTTTTGTGGCACAGAATCAGGATGTCATCGGTGCCCAGCAGGCGCGAAACAACGGTCTCGCGGTCTACATTCTGAGTCATAGGGTTCCTCTTTTCCAGAAGATATTACAACTGCGTAAGACGCTTACTCCGCGCCGCCGCCCTCCGCGACCGCCAGTTCGTCCAGCAGCTTGTTGATGTGGGCGGCGTAAGCAGCGCCCTCATCGGCTACAAAGACAAAGCGCGGTGCCTTGCGGATGTGCATACGGCGGCTGACCTCGGTGCGGACATGCCCGGAAGCCTTGTTCAGCGCCTTGACGACCGGCGCAGGGCCGCCCTCGCGGCCCATTACGCTGATATAAACTTTCGCCTGGTCAAGATCGGGCGTTACGTCCAGACGGGTCACCGTCAGCAGACCGCCCGTAATGCGGGGGTCCTTCATCTCGCCGATAATGGCGATCAGCTCCCGCTTCATATCCTGGGCCATACGGCCATGGTTTTTGGTAGGCATAGATTTGTTTCCCTCTTAGTCGCGGTACTCTTCCATCTTGAAGCACTCGAAGACGTCGCCTTCCTTGATGTCCTGGAACTTGGCCAGCGTGATGCCGCACTCAAAGCCCTCGGCCACTTCCTTGGCGTCATCCTTAAAACGCTTCAGGCTGGCGATGGAATCCTCACAGATGACGATGCCGTCACGTACCAGGCGCAGCTGGGCATCGCGGGTGATCTTGCCGTCGGTAACACGGCAGCCGGCAACGGTGCCAACGCTGGAGATCTTGTAGACCTGGCGGACCTGAGCCTCGCCCAGGGCAACTTCGCGCACCTTCGGGGCCAGCATGCCCTTCATAGCGTCGGAAACATCGTTGATAGCATCGTAAATGACGCGGTACATACGCATCTCAACGCCGGTCTGCTCGGCTTCAGCCTTGGCAACGGCATCGGGACGGACATTGAAGCCAATGATGATGGCGTTGGAAGCGTCAGCCAGAGAAACGTCGGACTTGGAGATGGCGCCGACGCCAGCATGGATCACGCGGACGCGGACCTCGTCGTTGGAGATCTTCTCGAGGCTTTGCTTCACGGCCTCGGCGGAGCCCTGGACGTCAGCCTTGACGACGATGGGCAGCTCCTTCATATCGTTGGCGGCCATCTGGTCGAACAGGTTATCCAGGGTGACCTTGGTGTAAGCGGCAAACTGCTTTTCCTTGGCCTCGGCGGTACGCTTGTCGGCCAGCTCACGGGCCAGGCGCTCGTCCTCAACAGCCTCGAACAGCTCGCCGGCTTCGGGCACTTCGGTCAGGCCGGTGATCTCGACGGGGGTGGAAGGACCGGCCTCGGTGATCTCGCGGCCCTTGTCGTCGCGCATGGTACGCACGCGGCCAACGGAGGTGCCGGCGATCAGGCAGTCGCCCTTATGCAGGGTACCGTTCTGCACCAGCAGGGTGGCGATGGGGCCCTGGCCTTTGTCCAGGCGGGCTTCGACGACAGCACCCTTGCCGCGGCGGCTGGGGTTGGCCTTCAGTTCCATGACCTCGGCCTCCAGCGCGATGCGCTCCAGCAGGTCGCTGATGCCCATGCCGGTGACGGCAGAGACAGGGATGCAGGCAACATCGCCGCCCCAATCCTCTGGCACGATCTCGTACTTGGTCAGCTGCTCTTTCACGCGCTCCGGGTTAGCGGTGGGCTTATCCATCTTGTTGATGGCAACGATCAGCTTGACATTGGCAGCCTTGGCGTGGTTGATGGATTCGATAGTCTGGGGCATGATGCCGTCATCGGCTGCAACGACCAGAACCGCAATATCGGTCATGTTGGCGCCGCGGGCACGCATGGCGGTGAAAGCCTCGTGGCCGGGGGTGTCCAGGAAGGTGATGAGCTTATCGCCGCTCTTGACCTGGTAAGCACCGATGGCCTGGGTGATGCCGCCGGCCTCGCCCTTGGTGACGTTGGACTTACGGATGGCATCCAGGATGGAGGTCTTGCCGTGGTCAACGTGGCCCATGACCACGACGACCGGCGGACGCTCGACCAGATCAGCTGCGTTGTCCTCTTCCTGTACAAACAGGCGCTCCTCGATGGAGACATGGACCTCGTGCTCGACCTTGGCGTGGAACTCCTCAGCGATCAGGGCGGCGGTGTCGAAATCGACGACATCGGAGATGGCGTGCATCTCGCCCATCTGCATGAACTTGGCAACGACCTTGGCAGCGGTCTGCTTCAGGCGGGCAGCCAGCTCGCCGACGGTGATCTCATCGGGGATGGAGATCTTCAGCTGCGCGTTGCGGGCTTTCTCCAGCTGGATGCGCTGCAGTCGCTCAGCCTCGGTCTCACGGCGGCGGCCAAACTGCTGGCCGCGGCGGTTGTTGCGGTTGTTGAACTTTTCTTTCTTGCCGGTGGGCTGGTTCTTGCGCTTGCTGGGCATGTTGCGGCTGTCGGCTAGGTCGTCGTAGCGGGCGTTGAACTTATCCACGTTCACGTCGACGGTGCGGGTGTCAACAGACACCTGGGCACGGTTGACCTGCACCTGCTCCACAGCCTTGACAGGCTCCTTGATGCCGGTGTCGGCGGCCAGCTCCTGCAGGGTAACGCGCTTTTCGCTGCGCTTCTCGGCAGGCTTGTTCTCGGCCTTGCGGTCCTTCTTGCTCTCCGGCTTTTTCTCTTCCGCATTCTTGGCTTCGGGCTTCTTTTCCTCGGCCTTCGGGGCGGGCTTCTGCTCAGGCTTCTTGGCCTCGGCAGCGGGCTTCTTGTTCTCAACGGGGGCCTTCGGGGCCGGGGCGGGCTCTTCCTTGACGCCGCTGGCCAGGTAGGCATCCAGGCTGCCCTCGGCATTCTCGCGGGTCAGGGTCTCCAGCAGCAGGTTCAGTTCCTTTTCACCAAAGGTGCTGCCGGTCTTGTAGCTCTCGCCGGTAATGGGGGCTACGGTCTCGATCACTTTCTTGGTGGGTACGCCGAACTCCTTGGCAACATCAGCGATCTTGTATTTAAAATCCATAGATTGTGGTCCTCCTTATCAGGTAAGATGTTTTGCGCACAGCTGCGCAAGGTGTTCGTCGGTAATGCCGAACACGGCGGCGGGTTTCGGGGTAAGCATAGCCAGCTGGGCGCTGGTCAGAGGAATCTGCTCACAGGCAACGATACCCTCGCAGGCTTCCTTCATATGCTTGACGGTGCGTTCGCTGGCGTCAGCCGTCAGCAGCACCAGTGCAACCTTGCCGCGCAGGGCGTTTTCCTGTACGCGGTCATACCCGTGCAGCAGCTTGCCGGCCTTGCGGCACAGCCCCAGGGCACCCATCAGCGGGTGCTGTTCATTCGCCATGGTCTGCCGCCTCCTTTGCGCTTTGTTCCGCACACTGGATCTCCTCGGTCAGACGGTCATAGATGCCGTCCGGGATGGGGACCTCAAAGGTGCGTTCCAGCCGTTTGGCCTTGCGCGCTTTGGCAAGGCAGGCGGCCGAGGGGCACAAGTAGGCGCCGCGGCCCGGCGCTTTGCCGCGCAGATCAATGCTGATCTCCCCTTCGGGACTGCGCACTACGCGGACCAGTTCACGCTTGGGGCGCTGGGCATTGCATCCAACGCACCGGCGTACCGGGATTTTCTTTTGCTTTTGCTGCTGCAAGTAGCCGACCTCTTTTCTAAAATATGGTAACCGCTGGGCGGCTGGCTTTTACTCCTCGTCCTCGCCGTAGTAGCCGGATTCGGGGCGGATGTCAATGTTGTAGCCGGTCAGGTGGGCACACAGGCGGACGTTCTGGCCTTTGTTGCCGATGGCCAGGCTCAGCTGGTGGTCGGGCACGGTGACGCGGCAGCTCTTGGTCTCGCCGGGCAGCAGCTCGACCTTGACGACCTTGGCCGGAGACAGGGCGGCAGAGATGAACTCGGTGATGTCCTCGCTCCAGCGGATGACATCGATCTTCTCGCCGTTCAGCTCCTGGACGATCTTCTCCACGCGGGCGCCGCGGGCACCAATGCAGGCGCCGACGGGGTCAACGTCGGGGTTCTTGCTCCAGACGGCCAGCTTGGTGCGGGCACCAGCCTCGCGGGCGATGGCCTTGATCTCGACGGTGCCGTCGTAGATCTCGGGAACTTCCAGCTCAAACATGCGCTTGACCAGGCCGGGATGGGTGCGGCTGATGGTCACGCGGGGGCCGCGGTCGGTAGCCAGCACGTCCACGACATAGACCTGCACGGTGTCGCCCTCGTTGAAGCTCTCGCCGGGGACCTGCTCGTTGCGGGGCAGCACGGCAGAGCCGCCCTTGCCCAGATCCAGCACGATGTTGCCGCGCTCGTGGTCGACGGAAACAACGGTGGCGGTGATCAGCTCATGGGCGCGGGACTGCATCTCGCTGCACTGCAGGTTGCGCTCGCCCTCGCGCAGGCCCTGACGGATGACGTGCTTGGCGGTCTGGGCGGCGATGTGGCCAAATTCCTTGGTCTTCAGCGGGGTGACCATGCGCTGGCCGACCTTGTAGCTCTTGCGGACCTTTTGGGCGTCCTCCAGGCTGACCTGGGTGTGGGGGTTCTCGACTTCCTCCACGATGTCGCGCAGCAGGCTGGCGCGGAAAGCGCCGATCTCGGGGTCGATGTCCACGACAACGTTGTCGTCCTCGACCTCGTAGTCTTTCTTCACAGCGATGACGATTGCGGCCTTGATCTTTTCGACCAGATAGTCCTCAGGCAGGCCGCGCTCCTTTTCCAGCGCAGCGAGAGCCTCAAAAAATTCGTTGTTTGCAGTAGCCATTTTTTGGTTTCCTCCCAATTATATGTTGCAGTCGATAGGTTTCAGTCGATCGTCAATCGAACAGATTTTCGTCGTCACACAGCTTGACATAGCCCGCCATCTTTACGGCGAAGGTGTAGGTCTCTTCCCCGTTCACCAAAGTGGCGTTGCCGTCGGCATCCAGCCCCTGCAGGATGCCCTCGATGTCGCGGCGGCCGGCCTCGTCCGGGCGGATGAGGTGGGCAGCGCACTTCTGACCCTTGAGTGCCTCGTAATGCTCCGGGCGGGTCAGACGGCGGCCCAATCCCGGGCTGCCGACTTCGAGGTAGTAGCTCTGCTCAATGGGGTCTGCCTCGTCCAGCAGCGGATCGATCGCGCGGGAAACGGCCTCGCAGGTGTCGGTGTCCAGCGGCTCGTCGCGGTCAATCAGGATACGCAGGAACCAGTCTGGGCCTTCCTTCTCAAAGCGGACATCCCACAGGCGCAGGCCCATGCCTTCGACAACGGGACGTGCCAGGGCTTCGACCGTTTTGACGGCGCCGCCGCTGTTTTGCTGTTTTGCCATGAAATTTGCTCCCATCATAAAAAGAAAGCGGACCTTGCGGCCCACTTTCCAATAAAATCATCATCGAACAATAAGAATATACCACACCCGCGCACAAAATGCAACCCCCACACGGCAAAAAAGCCCATCCTGCGCCCATTAGGCCGCACATATTTTGCGCAGTTTGCATTTTGACAGGTCCGATCATCTTAAAATGCCCATTCACCGTTTACAAAGATGGTGACTTCCTGGCCGTCTTTGGTGGTACCGGTGATGTGGGTGTCGGGGGCACCGATCATCACGTCCTCGTGGATGGCGGAGTCGTTCAGGCCCTTTTCCATCAGCTGGGCACGGGTCATGGCGCTTCCGCCCTTGATGTTGGTGGGGTAGCCTGCGCCAAAGGCAATGTGGCAGGCGGCGTTCTCGTCAAACAGCGTGTTGAAGAACAGCACGCCGCTGCGGTTGATGGGGCTGGAGGCGGGCACGAAGGCCACCTCTCCGATGCGGTTGGAGTTCTCATCGGTGGAGAGCAGCTCGGCCAGCAGGCTGGCGTTCTTCTCGGCACCATGCTCAACGACCTTACCGTCCTTAAAGGTGACGTGCCAGCCCTCGATCAGCTGGCCGTTGTACACGTAAGGCTTGGTGCCGTAGACTGTGCCGCTGACCCGCTCGCGGTGGGGCGCGCAGAACACTTCCTCGGTGGGCACATTGGCGATGAACTCAATACCGCCGTCTGTCTTGCTGGAAGCACCCTCCCAGGTGGCGTCGTCGGCCAGGCCGACGGTCAGGTCGGTGCCGTTGGAGCTGACGATGTGCACATGGTCCAGGTTCCAGGCATTCAGCTGGTCGCGGCGGGCTTTGGTCTTGGCAACATGCTCCTGCCAGGCAGTGACGGGGTCGCCGGTGGAAACGCGGCAGACGTCAAAAATGACCTGCCACAGCTTCTCGACGGCTTCCTCCACCGGCAGCTCAGGGAAGACTTTCGCGGCCCAGCTCGGGGCGGGCACGGCGGCCACGCACCACTGCACGCGGTCGTTCATCGTGTACTCCTGCCAGGGCTTGAGGAAGGTGCGGCGGGCCAGGCTGACACGGTTCAGCTTGCCGGCATCCAGCCCGGCCAGGGCCTCGGGGTCCTCGGCATGGATGGCCAGCGTGCAGCAGCCGTCCGGGTCCTCGGCGTAGTCGA